>Ga0163108_10000792_pt1 | contig 23354 bp, 24 predicted proteins | sample Fk1155metaG_FD_109644 | JGI IMG/M metagenome (GOLD analysis project Ga0163108, IMG submission 109644) | Marine microbial communities from the Central Pacific Ocean - Fk160115 155m metaG | ecosystem: Environmental > Aquatic > Marine > Oceanic > Photic zone | place: The Central Pacific Ocean...
ACAATAAATTCTATTTGTTCTGGATGGTTTTGCAATAATTCATCAACCATTGTGTATCCTTCGACAATATAGGCTTGATGTTTTTTTCGAAATGATTTCTTTGAAAGATTTTGAACTAGTTTAAATTTAGCTTTGCTAATTGCTTGCATTCTTGATTGTGTTAATTAATTCTGGAAAATCTGCCGTTATAAAGTGCCCTCCCCTATTTTTAAGAGTATGAAAATTGGCTTTTTGTAAAATGGTTTGAACCTTTTGCATTTGAATAATTGGTACAATTGGATCATCTGTTGCATAGAATAAATGCATGTTGTCCGATTGATCCTGTAATAATTTGAGTTGTAGTTGGGTCGGTACTAGAGAGAACCCGTTGCACAGCTCTTCTGGAGAGCCCTCGTTATCAATTGGACCAGCAACAAGAATTATTTTGGATGGATTAATTGGTAACTTGTGCTTGCTTAAATATTTAAGTAAGAAGCTAGCTCCGAGCGAAAAACCTATAAGTATGCTGTTTGCGTCAATATATTGAATATATTTTTGAAAGACTATCTCCCAAGCTTTATAGTCTGCATTCTTTTTGTTGGGTAAGCTTATACGAATAATTTGGTGTGATGGAAAATTAGTTTCAAGCATATCAGTCCAAATTGGAGATTTTTTTTCGAGTTCGACAGACTTGTTTTCTAAGTACTCATAAAACTTTTCTTGGGTGGAATGGGTTGTGCCTCCATGTAAATAAAAAATTTTAGACATATTATTTTTTTGTTAAATTGTGTCCACAATTCGAGCAAAATTTGAAGAATTTTGAAGTCTTATGTTTACAACTTGGGCATGTTTGCTTGAGTGCTAAACCACAACCTCTACAATTGTTGTACGAATCTCTTATGCGACTCTCACACCTTGGACACAGTCCTTTGAGCACACGTCTTTTAGCGACTTTGTCTGGAGCATAAGTTATTTTTTGAATGTAGTATACTACTCCTCCAAAAAGTGCAATTGTGGCTAAAACAACTGAATAATAGAATATATATTTAAGAAACTGAAAGTTTTCTAGCCAATCCCAAATTCTATATAAAAAATTCCATGGCAATGCATCTAGTAAGAATCCTAATACAACCTGCAGTAATAATATTGATGCAGCAACTGCCACAGCTGTTGCTATAACTGTATATGGGCTATTGGATTTTTTGAGTTGAAAATATTTTCGTAGTCCAAATATAAAAAATGGTAATATAAAAATTAAGTGTAAAATAAATTCCCCAAGTAAATAAAAGAACTCTTGAAAATTAATCTTTTTTTCTACAGCTTGATACTCAGATTTTAGTAAATCCAAGGTTGGTTTTACTTTTTTATATTCAAGACTGAGCTCTGTTTTTAAATCTTGAATAATTTGCTTTTGGTTTTTTATCTCGATTGGTTCCAAAGTAGGGTCTTGATCAGCTAAATTCTGTCTTTGCTCACGAAGAATATTCTCTTGAGTGTTAATCTGGTTGTTAACACTAAACACTGGCTGTAACTCAGATATTGCTTTATCATAAAGAGACTCAAGATTGTATTGGATATCTGTCCTATTGAATTGAAATTCATTTGAATCTTGGTTGTCGTAATAAATTTGATACGATTTATTTTCTCGGCAAATGTCTTTATGAAGATTAAAACCTTTGGTGTTAACTAACTGCTCTATACAACCACTTGGCTTTGCTGGAAAGCTAATAATACTAGAAATATCAGAAATAAAGGTTTGACTTATGGAAAATATAAAAATCACCATTAATGTGAGTAAAATAGCTCCCAATTTGGATGTTTTTACTTCTGAGACTTGCTCGACTGGCTTCATAGATGTATGGATTATTTTATTGTATTTTATATAATTGCTTAGATAAACACAATTGCCTAGGTAAATGCAACTTGGTTGCGTTAAGATCTTATATATGATAATTTTTTTATAACTTAATATATGAAGAGTGAATATTATAAAGCTTTTAAAATCTAAGGGACTACGAGCTGGTAAAGTACGTGTGGATTTTTTACAATATCTACTGGATGCCGGCAAACCTATTTCTGCAGTAGATATATTGCAAAAAGAATCTATGCAATCTGTAAGCAAAAGTACAATATATAGAAATATCGATGATTTGCTTGAAGCTGGTTTGATTGAAAGTGTATATAGCAATTCAGACTCTCAATTGTATGAAATTAAAACTGATCATCACCATCATCACTTTAACTGTACCCAGTGTGGATGGATGCAATGCTTAGATGTGTCGGAGCTTGAATCTGTCATAAAAAAAGTAGAATCTAAGCTATCTTGTAATGGTTTAATAGTCTCAAAACACATTCTTGGTTTTGAAGGATTCTGTAAAAATTGTAAATAAATTATTTGTTAATTAATAAAAAATGAAAAAAATTTTATCTCTAATGCTTTTAACGTTAATTGCTGGTTGTGGTTCTAACACCAGTGATTCAAGTTCTAAATTACCCTCTGTGATAAGTTCCTTTTATCCTATTGAATATATTGTTTCTCACATAGAACCAGATCTTGCACAACACAACTTGGTTGGTACTCAAAATATTCATGGATTTGATTTAAGTACTGCAGATGTAGTTATGATGGAAAAAGCAGACTTAGTAATTGGATTAAATTTAGAATTAGAACCATGGTTAGAGGCTTCTGAAAATAAAAATTTGTTTTTAGCAAACTCTGGATTAAATCTGCTTAAAGTTTCACAAGACTTTCACCATGATGAGCACGGTGATGAACATCACGATGAACATGCGGATGAACATCACGATGAACATGCAGATGAACACCACGACGAACATGCGGATGAACACCACGACGAACATGCAGGTGCTCACGATGGGCATGACCATGGGAATTTAATTCATGATCCACATGTTTGGTTAAGTCCGGTTAATATGATTTCTATGGCTGAAAATATATATGGTGCTTTAGAAGCAAAACAACTACTAACAGATGGGGCTGCTGAGCGTTTAGCAAGCATGAAATCAGAATTTACAAAATTAGATGAAGAATATAAAACTACTTTAACTGGTTGTAATGCTAATACAGCATTAATCTCTCACAATTCTTTTGCTTATCTTGAAGATCTATATAACTTTGACTTAACTAGCATCATGGGATTAAGTAGTTTTGACCGACTTTCTCTAAAAAACTTACGTGATTTACAGAATGTACAAACTAATTCCGTACTGATTGAAGCTTTGGAAAATCAAGAATATGCAAGCACTCTTAAAAAAGACATGAATTTAAATAGTTATATAGTGTATAATTTATCTAAGCAAGTCGATGAATTAGATTATTTGACTATGCAATACAAAAATTTAGAAAGCTTAAAATTAGCTCTTGAATGTCTTTAGTTAAATTACAAAATGTAGGTGTCAGTTTTGGTTCTGAGTATTGGGAGTTGTTCGATATAAATTTTGAAATCAAAGCTGGCAGCTATATTGGACTAGTTGGTCCAAATGGTGCTGGAAAATCTACTTTACTTAAAGTAATTCTTGGGCTTATCCCTGTTACAAAAGGAACGCTCACGTGCAAGAAAAATATTTGCATGTCATATGTTCCACAGCATATCGGTGTAGATAAAACTTCTAACATATCTGTGAAGGAGGTTTTATTGATGGGTGTTAATTGTTCTTTTTGGCACAGAATTTGTGGTGAATGCAATAAAAGAATGTTAGACGCTTTGGACTTAGTTAAGTTGTCGAAAAATACAATTTTAGAGAAAAACTTTAATCAACTTTCTGGGGGCCAACAACAGAGAGTTTTAATAGCTCGAAGCTTAATCAGTAGACCAGACTTAATTCTTTTTGACGAGCCTTTAAGTGGTGTTGATATGTCGAGTAAAATAAAAATCTATGAACTCTTAGCTGAATTAAATCAGAACACTGGTGTTACTATTGTATTTGTATCACATGAAGTTGAAAGTGTTGTGCGAAGCTGTAAAGAAATTTTATGTTTAGATAGAACTATTCATACTGGTTGCCATCCAGTTGATTTTATTTTAGGTAAAGCTGGGAAAAAATCGAAATGCAAAGAGTCTAACGACTCCTCTATTGTTTCTATTCACCACCACCATAACTAAAACTTATGTTTGAATTAAACTTTTTAAATACCGCCATGATTGCTGGGATTACTGCTTCTATTACTGCAGGCCTACTTGGATCATTTATGTATGCTTACCGTGAAACAGTAAAATCTGAAATGTTTGCACATGTCAGTTTAGCTGGTGTGGGTGCTGGTATCCTATTTGGTGTAAATCCAATAATTGGTGCCATTCTTGCATCTGCTTTTTTAAGCTTAGTTATTGGCAAATTAACAAATAACACCCGCTTTTCAAAAGATGCCTTATTTATGCTAACTATGAATGGTGGTTTAGCTTTAGCTTTGGTCTTTAATGGACTATCTGATGGAGCAGCTATGAGTTTTGAAAACTACCTATTTGGTTCTATTTTGACTCTCACAGAAAATGAGCTTTTAAGCTTCTGCCTAATGTGCTTTGTTATATGTGTTTTTTGTTTATTTAATTGGAATCGTTTAAGCACATTAGTGTTTGATGAAGAGTTCTTTTGGGTTGTGAATAAAAAACACGCTTGGCTGAAAACTGCATTTAATATTCTGGTTGCTGTTTTTGTAGCTGGATCACTAAAAGTAATTGGAGGCCTTTTGGTATCGGGATTACTGGTAATTGCTGTGTTGGCTAGTCAGTTTTTGCAAGGTGGATTCTTAAGATCAACAATCAACTCTATTGTTATAAATGTATTGTGTGTAGCTACTGGGATAGGAATTTCTTACTTTGTAGATGTATCTGCGAGTGCCGCAATTATTTTGAGTTTGATTGCGAGCTATGGTGTGCTTGGTTTAGTTAAGAACAGATCTTAGATACATCCACCGCATTGATGCTGCCAAAGCTTATAGTAGATGCCTTTTTGAGCGAGTAACTCTTGGTGTGTGCCTATTTCTTTAATCTTACCTTTGTCCATTACTACTATGCGGTCCATGAAATTAAGAGTTGATAGTCTGTGTGCTATAACAAGCATAGTGTGATTCTTTGCAAGTTTTTGTAGTGAATCTTGAATGTATTTTTCGGACTTGGAATCGAGTGCCGATGTTGCTTCATCTAACAAGACTATTGGTGAGTTTTTGAGAAGGGCTCGGGCTATGCCAACACGTTGTTTTTGGCCTCCTGAGAGTTTGACTCCACGTTCCCCTACTTTGGTTTGGAGACCATCTGGAAGATCTTTAATAAACTGATCACAATGGGAACCTTTAAGTGCTTTTTGGATTTGAGCTTTGGTGTATTTCTTACCAAGTGTAAGGTTTTGCTCAAGAGTTCTGTTAAAGACTAGGGTGTCTTGAGAAACCACTGCAATATTCGCACGGACTGAATCTTTTGTATGTTCTGCAAGATCTTTTTGGTTTATGAAGATTGTTCCATCTGGGGCTGGGTATTGTTTGAGAATTAATTTGAAGAGAGTTGATTTTCCGGCTCCGGAGGCTCCTACGATCCCAATTTTTTCACCTGGTTGAATCTGTAGACTGAGCTTTTTTATTTGTTTGCTTGTACCCTTATTATAATTAAAGCTAAGGTTTTTGAATTCGATTGATGGAAGTTTTTTGAGTTTGAGTTTTTTTGCATTTAGAGAATCTGGGTGTGTGATTGGGATAATTATTTTTTCGAGTGCGACGGCTATTTCTTGACGGGTTGTTTGGTATCGTTCGATCATGTTAACTAAATTTTGTAGCGAGGTTTCTATTTTTCCAAGTAAGAAAAAAATCATAGTGAAATCACCAAGTGATATAAACCCAATCCAATATAGGTATGATAGTGCTACTGCTGCGACCAATCTGCTTACGACATCAGAAAAATCTAAAAAAATAATCAGTTTCTCTTTGGCTAACCACATAGACTCGGCAGATCTTGTGTGCTTGATAATGACTTTGAAGACTTTTTGTAAATGGAGCCTACCTATATTAAAAATTTTAGAAAGTTTTACATTTGCAACTACATCTCCTATAAAACCCCAAGACATATGTTTAATTTCTTGGTGCCTTTTTACAAGACGGCCAATAGTTTTTGTTTTTTTTAAAGCACAATAGGCCACAACGGATTCAAATAAAATTATTATAAGACCAATTTTCAAATCTACAGTGAGAGTTAGAATTGCAGAAATGATTAACGTGAGGAGTGATGGCATAGTTTCTTCTATATGCATAAATAAGAGTCCAGAGATGTTTCTGGTGCTCATAATTGCGGATGATATTAATCCAGATTGATTGGATGAAAAGTAATCATCACTATGTTTGTTTGTGTATTCAATTGCGTCTGTGCGGGCTTGTTGACCTATATGCCCATATAAAATGGTGGCATATATGCCGTAGAAATAATCTAAAATTTCGGCTAGAAAAGTGAGTCCAAAACCTAGAATTGCGTAAAAATATATTTGATCAAATTTGAGCAACTCGACATTATCAAAAAAACCTTTAGTTGCAAGAGGAACTAAGTTCGCCGTAATTACACATATAATTAATAACCCAAGAGATTTAAAAAAAAGTTTCTTTTTGAATCTACATGCTTCTAAAGCAAATTTTATTGGGTTTGTGGATGGTATGTTGTTGGCTTGCGCGAATATTTTTTTAAACATACTAATAAAAATTATCTGATTGATGCTGCCATAACTGGTAATAGGTGCCTTTGTCTTTGATTAGTTGCTTGTGTGATCCGTCTTCTATAATTTGTCCTTTGTCCATGACAATTATTCTATCCATTATATTTAAAGTCGAAAGTCTGTGAGCTATGGCAATTACTGTTTTGTCTTTAATAAGATTTTCGATAGATTTTTGAATGATTTGTTCCGATTCGGAATCTAGGCTTGCTGTTGCTTCGTCTAAAATTAGGATTGGAGCATTGAATAAAATAGCTCTGGCAATACCTAGGCGTTGCTTTTGTCCACCTGAGAGCCTAACTCCTCTCTCGCCGACTTTGGTTTGAACTCCTTTAGGAAGTGATTTAACAAAATCTGTAAGATAGGCTTGTTTGATAGCTTTGTTAACTTCTGATTTTGTGAACTTTTTACCAAGGGTTAGGTTGTACTCAAAAGTATCGTTATAAAGAAGTGTATCTTGGTCGACAATAGAATACATATCTAAAATATCTGAAAGTTTTAGTTGTGTAATATCTTTATTGCCTATAAAAACTTGGTGCTGGGAAGGCATATGTAGTCGCATCAGTGTTTGCACCAAAGTCGACTTTCCTGCTCCCGATTCACCAACTAGGCCAATTTTTTCTCCAGGTTTTATGTGCAAATTCAAGTTTTTTAAAACATGATTTTGCGCTAAACATAAATTGAGATTTTTAATATGTAATTCTGGAGAATTTGGTTTTGGAAGTGGAACTTTTGGATCTTGCTGTGTAAGTGGTACAAATAGTCTATCTATTGTAGATTGCTTGGCACCTTCTTCGGACTTTAGTTCTGATTGAACTGATATAAGAGATTGGAAACGTCCTTTAAATGTATATAAATATAGTAACGCTACAGAAACATCTCCAATTGAAACTAACGATTTTTGCAATAGTGTTATCAGAAATAAGGTCACACAAATTTCTAATCCTACAAGTACCAAGTTTGAATAAGAGTTTAGCTTATGTTTTTGAATATATAAATCGATACTACTTTGGGTATGATTTGTTAAATAATCTGCTTGTAACTTAGCTTCTTGTTTTTGCGAGTTAAACAATCTTACTAAGCTAATGTTGGCAATATAATCGAAAATTATGCCTGTGACTTTACTTCTATGGCTATCATTTGTTTTAGATAACTCATGAATCTTTTTAGATTGGTTGCTGTAAATTAAATACAAAATTGCTCCCAGACCTATAAATAATAAACCTAGGTAAATATTTACCGAAAATGCAATTGCAATATATACTAATAACTGCATAATTCGTGCATTCTGGAAATGTCTTCGCAGGTACCAAAAAGTGAGTGCAATTAATTCACCTTGGTCAGATGTTAATTTACCACTTAGATTATTGGCAAAAAATGCCTGCGGTTGCTTGAGCAGATATTCAAAACAAAATTTACGATAGTTTTCTACTATCTTAGTGTTAAAGACTGTATATCTGATCTTATTAATTGATCTCATTAGATTACCAACAATAAATACGCTTGCACAAAAAATTAGTGCCCACTTGAGATTTTCTAAATTCTTTGTGGCGAGGGCATCAATGACAAATTTGAAGGAATAAGTTCGAAAAGATAGAATGAATATTTCTACAAAAGCTAGTGCTATAAAAATTTGAAACTTTCTTAAATGCTTGCCCAAAAAGAAACGAGACATTGTTAGTGGCGTTTTGATTTTCGGTAAGTTCTCTATTTTTAGATTTTGCATATATTTATACTCTAAAATTTAAGTGACTTAATTGTTTTATTATAACATTTTATTTTGTTTTTGTAAACAACAACTATTACACCTTCTACACTAAACACTATAAAATATAAATTGAAAATGTCAAAGTTAATTCTTTCTGTAAATCTATGATAGAGTCTAAATTAAGTTTAGGTATTTCGCTATACCGTAATATAGCTCTGATTCTGTAAGACGTTGTTTTCTTTCGTTTACTTCTAGACTAACTCGTTTTGAAACTTGAGTTCTTCTACGGATAAAATATTTGAGACTCATACCATTTTTGTATTTACCTTCATCAAGAGTGTCGATTCTTGTTCCATTACTTCGAGTGACCGCTCCATGATCACCTTGAACATTTTTAAATTTAATTGTTATACCTGGAATATTACTAAGAATCTTCCTTGCATCATGCAGATTAATTGCTGGATCACTTTCAATGTAATGTTTAACTTGCGATTTAATTTTTTCTTCTAAACTTAAATCTTCTGTTTCATCCTCGTTTATAAGAAGTGATTCATCTTTATATGGTATGTGAATACTATGAGCATCTGCAATATTATGTGCATTTGTTTTATAAGTTTTGGAAGTATGATTTGCTAAACTTTCCATGAATACTTGATCTGCATGTTGTTGAGATTGATTCAATAACTGAAGTTGATGTAACTTTACTTTTAAAAGTTTTTTGGAAACTCGTATTCTGTTCTTTAATATATGAATTTCTAATATTAAATCAGATAATGTATAATCCAAACCTGTAGATTCAACTCTACTTGGTTTATATTGAGATTCATTTGTTTCTAATAAATATTTGATATCTTCTTCTGTTGTATCATGCTCAAAGGCAAAACCTGCGATCATATCTGCATATTCTTTCAACTGTAAGTGTTGCAATGTTACTTGATTGTAATCACGATAAGGTGATAATAAAGTTAATGCTATTTCATAGTTCGGCTCTTGGTATTGATTACTATTAACTACATCAATATTTAATCGATTTGAAATATTCAAAAGAGATCCAAAGACAAAGGCCTGTAATTTATTCATCATTTCAGTATAGTATTATTTTCTTCACTATACACTATGACTGTATTTTGTCAAGTCACTAACAAAACATTTCTGACAAACAATTAAAAATGCTTATTTGAAGGCAATACTTGCATATTTTTTGATAATAAAATTGATTCTGGTTGCATATTGATTGTCTGGCTACGCTCTGGACCTACAGATACAACACAAATTTTAGCGCCAGATATTTGTTCTATTGCTTGTAAGTACTTTTGTGCGGAGAGTGGTAGTTCTTGTAGGCTTTTGCTATTAGAAATATCTCCACTAAAACCCTCTATAGTTTCGTATGTGTGTGGTTCACAACGACTTAGTATTTTTTCGTTGAGTGGGAACTCTTTTATTATCGATCCATTCATTAGTAACTGACCTTGATAGTTTATAGGTGCTCCTTTGTATACGTAGCTTGTACAAATTTTTAATTCAGGTATATCGGATAACACATCTAGTTTTGTTATAATGATGTTTGGACCATTTACCGTTACGCAATGCTTAAGCATAAGACCATCTAGCCATCCGCACCTACGTGGACGTCCTGTGGTTGCACCATACTCTTTACCTTTGAGTCGCATGTATAAACCAGTTTGATAATCATCTGATTGAAGCATTTTTTGATGTGCATCTTGAATTTGTTCTGGAGTTATTGTTTCTAGTTGTGATTCCTTCTTTACCTTTTGATAATCGCCTAGCTCACAGACAAAACTTCCCTCTCCAACACGTGTGGTATAGGCTTTAATAATACTATATGTATGATCGACTTTGGGAATACCTAACCCTGTAAGCATTCCTCCTATTGATGGATTAGAAGACGTGACATATGGATAAGTTCCATGGTCTATGTCTAAAAATAGTCCTTGCGCTCCCTCAAGTACAACTTGTTTGTTTGCAGATCTTGCCTTTGCTAGAAGTGATATACCACATACTATAAATTTACTAAGGTAAATGGCTATTTGCATATAAAGATTGGTAAGATGTTCAACTATATTTGTATCTTTTGGTGGATGGTACTGAGCTGGTAACATTTGTATGAGATCATGGTCGAACTCATCTGGTAATAAATTATATTTATTGCTTAGAGCCTGTTTTAAGTCTGTGTATTGAGTGTGTAAATGTTGTTTGAGGCTTTGGAAATCATATAAATCAGCAACTGTAATTCCGCATCGATTAATTTTATCAGCGTAGCATGGGCCGATACCTCTCTTAGTTGTTCCTATTTTTTTACTTGAGTTTGATTCTTTATAATGCTCGATTAACTTGTGAAATGGTAAAATAACATGTGCCTGACTCGAGATCTTGAGATTATCAAGTGTAAAGCCTTGATCTTGGAGTAAATTTATTTCTTTTAGTAATACAAATAAATCCATGACCATACCATTGCCGAGTAAGCACTGAACTTTTGCATGGGTTATGGCAGATGGAAGTAAATGAAACACGTATTTTTTATCTTTAACAATAACTGTGTGTCCGGCATTATTGCCTCCTGTTGCACGGGCACAGATATCTGAATTTTGTGCAGCCCAATCGACTATTTTGCCTTTACCTTCGTCGCCCCATTGGCCTCCGAGAAATGCTATTGTTTGTGAGGTTTTCATGATAATTGATTAAATTCTGTAATTGATTGAGTGGCTAGCCTTTGTGCATAACCAATGTATGTTTGAGGAGTGAGAGATAGTAAATATTCTCTATCTGAATCTCTAATATCTAATGTCTGTAGAAATGTATGAATCTGATTTATATCTGGATTTTGCCCTCGAGAGAAATCTTTAAATAATTCATATGGCTTGCTGTAACCTTGAACTCGTAAATAAGTTTGATATGCCTCGAGCATCACTACAGGGTATCTGTCTAATTCAGACTGAATTTGTTCTGGATTTGGTCTTAAACGACTGAATTCTTGATTTATATGTTTGAGTGCTACATAGGTATCTGCTAAAGCAATTGGAATGGCTCTTAATACTTCGTGATCAGATAAATCACGTTGAAACCTGGAATGTGATAGAGCTTGTGTAAAGCCTTGAATTTGGTATGTAGATTTTCGAGTTAAACCTTCTGTAACCTCTAGTCTCCATGGATTTATTTTGTGTGGCATAGTCGAAGAACCAACTTCTCCTGCTCTATTTTCTTGAGTAAAATAGTGATTAGATATATAACTCCATGTATTTTGACAAAGGCTACAAAGAATATTATTTAATTGAGCAACAATATTTAAATATTCTGTTAGATTGTCGTGAAGATTGATTTGAGTTGCAAAATATGTAAATTCAAAACCTTGAGATTCAATAAAACTATGCGAAACATGCATCCAGTCAACACTTGGAAATGCAAAGTGCATGGCATTGTGACTACCTACTGCCCCAGAAAACTTAACTTGAAACTGGAAACTGGTCAGTTTTGCTAACTGGTTCGAAATTCTATCTAAATAATTAGCAAACTCTTTGCCAAAAGTGGTAGGAGTGGCTGGTTGCCCATGAGTTTTGGAAAGCATGGGAATAGATTTAGTTTCATCTATTAAGTTTGATAACTGAATTGCAAATTGTTTTGTTGCTGGAATTAAATGACTATTATTAAAATCCAAAAACATATAACTTTGTGCCAAGTTATTGATATCTTCAGAAGTTAAACCTATATGTACAAGCTCCAGAATGTCTAGATCTGAGATGTTTTGTTTGACAAAATACTCAACTGCTTTTAAATCGTGATGTATCGGCTGGTTGCCATTGAAACCATATCTATCGATATTGTTAATTTGGATAGCATCTTGTGTAGAAAAATTTGTAACTATATTATCGAGATTTTGAATTTGCTGAGGTGATAATTTTTGAGCAAAACTTATCTCTGGCTTTTGACAGATGAACTTGAGATACTCAACAAATGATTTGGCCCTATATTTGTGATAAGCAAATTCGGACAGGCATGTTTGCAGCGGTTTTGAATCTGGATAATGCCTGCCATCTACCGAACTAAGAGATAGAAGCGAATGTGAAATTTGATTTTCTGATTGCATATTTATTTAGCAAAGCGTTTTTGAGCCTTTTGAGTTATAAAGTTTATTTCTGCTTGCCCTATGTATTGATCAAGTGATCTAGCATTACAATAACTCATGTTTGATTTTAGATAGTGTCTGAGGTTATCTACCCAGCCAGCTAAAGTGTACTGAACTGGTCTGCGGCGTGTAACTCCTTCTGAGGTTTTAAGTGTTTTAGCCCCCCATTTCTTTTGTACTGCTTTGGTGCTCATTCCACGAAAAGATTTATGAATACGAAAACCTCGATTGTAAAGAAATTTTGCAAAAGTATCAGATAATGCGATTCCATTCCAATCGGATTGTCCACAAGACTCAATTGCTTTATTTAGTACACTTCCGAGCATTATATAGTCGGCTCCAAGAGCAAGTCCTTTGATAATATCTGCATAATCTTTAAAACCTCCATCTGCAACAATTTTGGCTGATAAACTATGTTTTGTTTTGATATCAAAACATTCTTTTATAAGAGATGCCATTGGATATCCAACCGCAGCGTTTTGAGTTGTTAAGCATCCAGCTCCGTTTCCAATACCAACTCTTATATAATCTGCACCGGCCTGTGAAAGTTCTTTAAACGTTTCTGTATTGGCGATATTACCAACCATTAGGGACATTGATGGTTGTTGTTGTTTTAGTTGTCTTGTAACGTCTACCAACGCTTGCATATGACCATTTGCAATATCTATGAGTGTGAAATTTGGTAATTCTTTATTTTCTTTCAACTTTTGCTCGACCTGTGTGAGACTGAAGGATTCAAAAACCATTGTTTGACTTTTGTCTGGGGCTTTTTCCCCTCTCGGTAAACACACATTTATGTTTAACTTTGTAAACTCTGATAAATTTTGAGCAGATACTACTGTATCCATTGGAGATGCAAAAATTGGAAGTGTTTGATTTGTATGAAATTCTGAAATTTCTGATCTGGATCGAATTTTAGAGATAGGAGCAGCCTTAATAAGGATGTCGTCAAAATCAAATTTTTGAAGCATGACAAAAAAGATTAAATGTAATTTAAGCAAAATGGGTTATAGAATCCCTGCAAACCGGTTAGGTTCTTTTTTTAACACCATAGTTAAGTTTACATTTGATTTGTCAGATTGCAAATCATATTACTTTACATACTCAATTATAATATTTTGACTGGTAAACTTTTTGGGAAATGAAATCTGCGTAATGCGTGGGCAATTTTGAATCACTAAGTGTAAGTTACTCCTATAAATATGTGAAAGACATGGATGTTTTGAAAAACACACTATTGTAATTGCGTATAAAAAGAGACTCTATGCGACTTTCGGCTTTATCAATGGTAAATTTCTGACTCTTAACTGTGTCAATAATTTGAGATGGATCTGGAGTGCTTTTATGCTTCAGTCTACTAGATACTGCTTCTAAAATTTGATCTTGAAAATTTTATAGCATGAAAATTGACTGCGCCTCACCAAAATTGTTAATGTTTAACTCCCCATACCAATAAGTGATATATACACCATTTTTGTCATAGAAATAGTCTTCTGGATGTAAATCAAGCGATATTTTACCTGTGTCTGTAGAATAATAAACTTGAAAATAATCTTTGTTGGTCGAATGCATGTGTGAATCTGTAAAGATTAAAACCTCTGATGAGGTTTCAATAAAAGTTAATTCGCAGTCGTTAGGGTGCGATAAAACTTGGACTGAAAAGGGTCTTGGAGTATCAAAAGTGAATTGTATATTGTGATTTTTTTGAATACTAGAAATTTTTGGGCACTGAATATCTAAGGCTTCTGCTGATTCAACCCCTAAATATCCTTTGTAAAACGATAATATAGTTGGTCGATATTCTCCTTCAAAATGTACGACTTCAGCTTCTATACAATTGAAGTTTGAATCCATAAAAGTTGTGGATGTACTTTGCCTTGATTCTATCAAGATTTTATTATAAGTGTCATATGCTAAAATTTTTCCTTGGTGTTGAAATAAGTAAAAAGTATTATCTTCTGTAAAAATATTATAACCAGGCAGATACGGATATAAAGTTGGTTCTATCGAAACAGCCTCTGCAGACTTAGGTAGTAATCTAACACAAGATTTTTCATGTCTGTTTTTTTCTGTATAATGGCTGACATATAGGGGTAATGTTCTCGATAAAGATAGCTTAGATTCTGATTTAAAGTCTGGAACCTTGGCTAAAAACATTCTTTGAAAATGCTTTTGGATATCTTGTATAGAAACGTGAATTTGTTCTGATAAATGATGTGGATTCATTATTGTTACAATGCCATTATGAAATGATTTTAGGTAGTAAGCATGTCTATTGGCTACATGCATAGGCTGTGTGACACTGTATGAATCTGGATTTAATGTAACAGTTTCAGTAGTAAATGATTTTGAAAATGAGATTACACCTAACACCATCCCGCTATATGCAAAATGAGTTGCCATTAAAAATTCTAAACGAGTTGTGGAAATAGGTCCTTTGATATAGGTGAAGTCTTCACTCAAATATTTAAAAGTTCTATACATTGGTTCCTCCTCAAAATGACCATCAGTTGTGGCAGTGATATCTTCTTTTAATACTCTTAAGTATGTATCTGTATCCTCTGATCTTTGTCTATCTGCTGCTTTGTAAGGCTGTAATATTTGATCGTACTGCTCAGACATACCTTGCAACAGATAATAGACTGCTGGTGCAGAACAGTGTGCTAATCTATCTCCTTTGAACTTAATAGTTTGTCTCTTCTTTGGATCTTGCGATGGAAAACTAAAATTAATATCGTCGTCATTGTCAAAGCCTAAGGCATAAGAGAAAAATTCTGCACTGCAACCAGAATCTAAAAGGGCTTTAAGCACTGCAACAAGCCAACAATTACCTACTGATCCTTGATGAATAAGTGCAACACCAGATTGATAATCTAACCATTCTAGTACTTGCAGATTAATATCTGTTAACCATAAATCGAAAGTTGGTTTTCTACCTGCAAAACCAGTTAATTTAACAGATCTAGGAACTCCTCCGATTGCTTGTTTAAATTTCTCTTCTTTTTCTTCTACCTTACCTAAAACTAGTCTAGGAATTGCTTCTTCTGTTTCGTTTGTAGACTCCTGTTGTTGATTAGGGCTTAGTGGTTTTTTTATTGATTCGAACATTTTTTTCTCACAATACACCCGATACTGATTTTGTCAAGTTGCTTGTTCTCACCCTTATGTAATAAATACTACATCCAGCTTTTAGCATACAAATTACTTTAACCTAATTGTATCAGACAACCATGGTGCAGCATCAAGACCGAATATATGATTTATAAAATTATCAAGCAGAAATCAAACTAAATCTTTCCTCATTAGAAACGCGTATGCCCTTTTGGTAAGCCTTCAAGTTTTCCACAAACCTGGTAACCTTTTTTCTGGTAAAACTACACTTGGGTGGGCCTCCGATTAGGTAGATCATGTTTAGAGTTTTATTCTATTTCAATCATGACTTCATTTCTGCGTAGCCATGGTGCTGTTAATGGAGCATCGTATCCTGCATATTCTGCAGGGCCTGTTCTAGTAAACTGGTCTTGCTTTAATAAGTTCAAGAGCTCTTGTTTTTTAGCTTCTACGCGGTTTGCGCCAGCATACCAAGAGAACTTGAGGGCTGCGACTTTGCGGGCTGACTGGGTTTTGATTTCTACTTGTGGATTGTTGGGTTTAGGCAAAGTTTGCAGTGTGTAATCAAATGGCATTACGAAAGAAACTATGTAACTGGACTCGGTACTCTCTTTTGTTTGTTTGGATATGGTTACTGGTGCTGTCATTTGGATGCTTTCGGATTCTTTTATTGTTACGGGAGCTGTCATTTGGATGTTTTCAGATTCTTTTATTGTTACTGGTACAGTCATATCAATAGATTCCGAACCTGAAATATTAACTGGTGCTGTCATTTTGATTTGGGATTGTTTTGTGTTGTTGCCAAAAATGTAATCGGCGAGAATGCGAAATCCTTGGCTGGCAGCTTGGCGATAATCACCCTGAACTTGGGTTTGAGCAATAATGTACGAATCGTATTGGCGAATTTCGTAGTTTTTGTTTTGTTGAACTACTGTGTATTTAGGTTGGTCGATTGTATGTTGAAAGTAAAGAGTGACTCCCGACCAAATGGCTAAGAATCCAATAATGATGCCTGATAAAATCAATAAGTGTTTTGGCATTTAAACTTAGTTTAGATTGAGTTTATTATAACATTTACAATTTAAATAACAAAAACTAGCTCACTTAAAGAAAGCCCACTTGGTAAATCACAGCAGGGATATGCAGATATAAATAAAAATGGTGACTCATTAGACATGGTGATTTGCACGCAGATTTTGTTGGTGGTTTTTGTTGGAATGTCTTGGATTGTATTTACTAATACAGTAGATTCCCCTTTGCATTGGCTTCTAGTCACCTGTTTGATCCTTGCTTTTTGCTGCATAGTCAAAGATTCAATTGCGAGACAATTGATATTTCCTACTGGATGTGAATATTCAAAAATGAAAGATGTACATTGATAATCTTGTTCTTGCTGCCATGTTATTTGCTGATTTTCTTGCAAGTTTTTAAAATGGGACTCTATTATTTCAAGTAGCTTTTTGGGAGTTTCTATGCCTGGAATGTCTTGTGCAAACTTTGTCCCTATGGTTTGTAGAGCATGGTGAATGTCTTGTGTAGATATAGTTGAGTTTTTAAAATCTTGTACTGTATAGTCGTAATAGAAACAAGGCTTACCAATTAGTAAATTAGTGTATTTGTCTGAGACATTTTTATAATGCCTTAAAAGATGATATTGATTTGTGGGGCTTGAGAATTTATTAGACATATAAATATTTAAATACTAAATTCAAAATAAATCCTTTTCTCGTCTATTTTTTGTATAACAAAACCCTTTTTGAGCCAATAATTTTTAGCAGAATCATGACATTTTAAGCATCTTGTAATAAGCTGTTTTCCTGTTTCTCTAGACTCATTTATTAATTGTGCAAGAAGAATGCTAGCAATTGATTTCCCTTGGAACTCTGGCATAAGAAACATGAGCTCTAAATTAATTTCCGCATCCGTTCTAGAGACCCCATAGAGACCTACCTTTTGACCTTTAAACTCTATGATCTGATGGAAGTTAGGATTAAGATTTTCTTCCCACCACTCTGTTTGCTTTGCAATATCAAAATGACCATAAGTTTTAATGAGCTGTTCTTTGTATGTTGCTATAACTAGATTAACAATAAAACCTACATCCTTTAGCTTAGCTGGGTGAAGAGCTATATTATCCATTTTTTATGTCTTATTTCTAACTTCAATTGTATATTATTATAAATACTATGTCTTTACAATAAATATAGCTTCTTTACAGCTTATCATACATAGATAACTCTTTGCTTTTAGAGCGGAAGGTGTTAAGTTGTTACCCCTTATGTACTAATTACGTTAAAAATGAAAACACCAAACAATTCTCAACTTGAAAATATACAAGTAGATACAAATGCTCAAAACCAACCTAATACAGACAGTTGTACCAATATTGAAAATCAAAAACCTAATGCTTCTAGCAATCTATACCAAGTGTCTGTGGCTATAAGAGCAAGTATTGCTGCTGCCGGGGCTGTATAAGGTGGGCATGTTATTTTAGAACCTCTTGGAGTGCCTCATGGAGCTGCTGAGCAAGTAGCGCTTACTTTTTCTACTGCTCTTTTTGCACCTGAAATGATAGTGGCAGGTGTGAGATTTGCCAGTTCTGATGTTTTAGAGAAAGTGAAAAAACTTACCAAATAAACATTTGTATTAAAGTGAACTGCATTTTTAGGTTCAAAACAATAGCTTCTATCTTACTTAAGGTGGTGGACCCTGCTGGACTTGAACCAGCGACCAATCGATTATGAGTCGACTGCTCTAACCAACTGAGCTAAGGGTCCGATTTAATCTGTGCATAAATATTACTCAGTTTCTTTATGTTGTGCAAGATTATTTTATGAAAACATCTATTCTTGACATTTTTCTATTTATCGTTGTAATTAATCAAGTAATCAAAAAACTATGATTTTTCTTTCAAAGCTAAAAAACTATTTTGGTTTTAACACAATAGAAACCCAAAAAAAATTAAGTGAGATTGAAAAAACTCAAATCGAACTTAACACTCTTTTCAAAAAAGCATATGCTGATAGTCCAACTGATAGAGACAGATCTCAGTATCACTCTAAAGTCTTTCAAGCTAGAGAGAAATATAGAGTTATCACCTCTGCACGAAAAGACAATCCAATATACCTATCAGAAAAAACTCCTACCAAAACAGAAAAAGAGTTGTCACATAACGTAAATCACACAAATACGCCTAGTGTATCAAGCTGGAGTATAGCAGACAGAACGTGGGCCTTTTTTGATAATGTTTACTAAGCTTACAAGTGTGATTCTAGTACGAAGCCATAGACTGACTCTCGGACAGCTCTGACTACTATTTTATGAGTATCTGGAATCAGTTCAAATATTTGTGGGTGAAGCACAGGATCTATGTTTCTTGGTAACACAGCATCGACTTGAAAATGCTTTCCATGGTAATTTAGATATAACGGATTTATTTGGCTGGGTGGTTTATTTAAGACTGTAATTTTTTGTGGTTCACGATATAATATGTCTGTCATAATCTATATTAATGAATAGTATCAAGTTTGTTGCCTTAGTTTACTGCCTAGTTACCATTTGGTCGTATTTTAGTATGAGTATAAAATCACCAGAAATGATTACAGTATCTTTTTTGGGGGTAGAAAAACGTATACCAAAAGTTTGGTTTGTGATTGCAAACTTATTAGATGGTGCTTTGCTAGTGATCGCGCTGCATGTAATATTTAGTTAAGATTCTGGTAAATCTTCTATTAAATTTACTTCTGATTGAACAACATCTATTGCCAGTCTAGCTGCTTGTTGCTCAGCCTTTTGTTTAGACGAGTCTGTACCTTGGGCAACTTGTCTGTCTCCAATAAAGCACGCCATAGTAAATTTTTTATCGTGATCTGGACCACTCGCACCTACTTGTAGATAGTTTGGTGTTAGTGCGAATATGTCCTGGACTAGTTCTTGAAAATAAGTTTTTGGATCTATATGCAGTTTTTGTGAAATTATCTCGTTTAGGGTGACTAATATGTGATCTGCAATGAATTTTTCAGCAGCAATAAACCCTTGATCTACATAAATTGCTCCTATTAAGGCCTCAGTCATATTTGCTAGAATATAATCTTTATCACGTCCACCAGAATTCTGCTCTCCTTTAGATAGTAACATGTACTCGTTTAGATTTAGCTTTCGAGCTACTTTTGCAAGGTTTTTACCACGTACAAGTGCTGATCTCAGTGAAGTTAACTGTCCTTCGTCAAAATTATCAAAATTGTGGAATAAGTATTCTGTTGCTACCAGTTCTAGTACTGCATCTCCCAAAAATTCTAAACGTTCGTTTGAACGTTCAGCCATATCTTTTTCGTTTAAAAGTGATCTATGTGTGAATGCTCTGTTTAAAAGGCTTAAATCATTGAACTGAATATTTAAACTAGAGAGGAGCGGAGAGAAATCCATAAAAAGTTTATTTAGTTTGTAAATTGTTTTCACCTAACTTTATTTTAGCAAGGTTTGATAATACACCATTAATAAATTTCGAAGATGACTTTCCAGAGAATTCTTTGGCTAGTTCTACTGCTTCATTAATAGCTACTACTGTTGGAACATCTGGCATTGGGAAAAGAATTTCTGTCATGCCAAGAATTAATACAACTTGGTCGAGTAAGGCAATTTTTTCTAAAGGCCATTCTGGTGCCATTTCTACAATTAACTCTTGTGCGTTTTCTGTGTTTTTTAGACACATTTCAAAAAGATTTCTAGCAAAATTTTCGTCTGCTAGTTCTTTTCCAAAATTATTCATTACGTAATCGATACTAGAAAAACCCTCATTCTCTTGTGTCTGAGACATGTGAGAAAAGAGAGCTTTAACTACTAATTGTCGTGATAAATGACGGTTTTTAATCATTACTAGGCTTTAATCGTAGTAATTGCGTCGATTTTCTTGCTGTTATCAAGAATTTGTTTACCTGCGTAAAAGCCACATGCTGGACACACTCTATGATTTAGCTTGCTAGCACCACAGTTTGTACAAGTAACGAGATTAACTCTTTTAGTTAGTTTAGTAACTTGTTTTTGAACGTATGCAGAGTGTCTTGTTCTAGTTCTACTTTTAGAGGTCTTTTTCTTAGGAACTGCCATAATAAATAAATTTAATACAAAGTATGCGTAATATAATAAAGTTATTGCTATTTTGCAAGGGATTTTACATTAAATCCTTCAGATTGCTAAATGGCTTGTAAGATTTTTGGTCGTTGGCTGGCTTGGCTTGTGCTTGTGGGTCCTTTATAAATCTGTAAGGCAGAGAAATAAATACAGCTTCGCGTACAAATGGCTCTAAGTTGAGCACCATGTTTTTTGTATCTATTTGTAGAACATCTTGGGAATCTATATCTTCTGGTATTTTAATATAAGCTTGCATTTCGAATGGTAAAGTTTCATGTGTATATTCGAATTTTTCAAGTGTTCTTGCACAAATAACAATACCCTTAACTTTTTGCCTTGGAGCATGAATAGATAGACCATCCTGAATCTTGTGTAAATCTACCTGCAATTTTTGACCAGGTAAAATTTGGAATTCTTTATCTTTAAAAACTGGTATATCTATGTCGTATGATTCTGTGAGATTGTTTGCTGCTTTAACTATTTTCTGTATTCTTAATTCAATCATAATTTTTAATTAAATCCCCTTTTGTATTTACGAAATAATTCTACAATTAAATTAATATAGTATTTGTAAGATATTTTCAAATCAAATGCAGGTAATAAGTCTTTTTGAAAACCTCCAAAACCTTTCTTAAAATGAGTTATTCCATAAAATGGGTGAGATTTTTCAGCGTTGTTGGGAGCAATCCCCCAAAAATTATAGTATTTACACCCACGTGCCTTGGCATCTTGAATTGCTTGCCACTGTATACAATATGACACTGGAATTTTTTTGTATTTCATATTCGAAGCACCATGCTTATAAGCTGTGGTATTACCATATGCATATGTAATTGCTGCTGCAACAAGTTCATCACCGTAGTACCCTAGGTAAATTGTACCTCCTTTGAGCTTTTTAAATGCCTTAAATTCTTTTTCTAGATAATTTGGAGAAAAAGGTATAAATGCATGTCTTTTTGAAGTTTCTACAAGCAGTTTGTGGACTTTTTGAATATCTTTAATGTTTGTAGACTTTTCTATGCGGATTCCAAGTTTTTCTTGCCTTCGAATTAGGTTTCTGTGGTTTTGCTTCATGTTTTTTAGTAGAGCTTCTTTATCTGGTGTTAAATCTAAAAGCCACGTTGTTTCTGCCAACATGTGCATAGGACTTCTTTTGAATCCCTTGTCTTTTAGTAACTTGTGAGAAACTTGATTGTCGTTACTAAATGGAGAGATTCTAATAAAATCGACCTTGTTACGTTTAGCATAGTTTTTTAATGACTTTATTAATGCGTTAAAGCAAGCCGAATTGGAATAATCTAGGATTGGACCGTATGGTAAGAAATAAAATCTGCCACGGCGAGCTTTTATATCTAAAACCAAAGTTGCTGCTACTAATTTTTCCTCTCTATATACTCCTAATATAAAATACTCATAACCCAAATTTTGAGAAAAGATTCCATATTCTGGTGTTTGTACATAAAGTTGAAAATCTTGTTCAAGCAAAAATTTTCTATATTGTTTAATATCTTTGATAAGTCTGACTGAGTATTTAGCTTTCATGCTGATTAATTAGATCACACAATTCAACCGCTTGTGCAGGGCTGATAGTTTTATTTAGTGGTAATAGTACCAAATGCTTGGCTACTTTTGCCGCATTTGGAAAATCTTTAATTTCGAAATTACTTGGTATGCTTTTAGAATATGGTACCAAAATATCTGATGTCCAATCCAAATTAATTTGATAAGATTTTGACTCTAGAAACTTAGAGATTTTTTTTGGTTTTTTTACTTTAATTGGAAAAAATATCTGCGCTTTAAAAAAATATTTGTCGAACTGTAATCCTGATTTTAAGTTGGCTTGATAGATTGATTTAATTAAGACTCTATGGGTGATTTGTTTTTGATAAAATTTCAAAGCATGTAACAAAGTTATAGCTAAGTGTGATGGTGCTTTGTAGTAATTGACATTTGATGAATCAAGTTTTTTTTCAGCAGTTGAGACAACTGGCTCTACAAACTTATATTTTGCAACAATAAACATGAGTGCCTTGCCGCAAGATAAAAAACTATAGAACTTCATGCAAATGGTAAACCACCAATTTTTGAATAACTGTTTGTGAATTACTTTTTTAGGTAAGTCTTGCAGCAGCGAGATATACTTAAGCTTATTTTTTGATTTGTAAACTACTAATGCTCCAAGGTTTGATGCAGAAAGAATTTTGTTTGTACCAAATGAAAAAATAGCTGCATTAAAAAAGCTTGCTTGCTGCTTTATTTCTTCATGATTGGGTAAAAAATGTGCATTGTCTGCTATCAATGGAATGTTTTTGTGTATTTTTTTTAGAGTTTGAATATCTTCCATTGCCCCAAATGTATGCTGAATTATGATGGCTAAAGTTTTTGCTGAGATTTTACTATTGATTTGCTCAACAGACATTCTTAATGATTCTTTGTCTAAATCTATAAACACTGGTGTTAAACCAAGTTTTAGAATTGGATTGATAAGTACTCTACAGGTATATGCAGAAATTATAACTTCAGTTTTTTTAGGATGTTGTTTTTTTTGCTCAGATAAATATGCATACAGAGCAGCTCTAG
>Ga0163108_10000793_pt1 | contig 23277 bp, 21 predicted proteins | sample Fk1155metaG_FD_109644 | JGI IMG/M metagenome (GOLD analysis project Ga0163108, IMG submission 109644) | Marine microbial communities from the Central Pacific Ocean - Fk160115 155m metaG | ecosystem: Environmental > Aquatic > Marine > Oceanic > Photic zone | place: The Central Pacific Ocean...
AGAGATTATTGCCCGTGCGCATTATCGAGGTAAAGTAAAACGTATTATGAAGTTAATTTGTTCAAAACGAGAATTACATCATGGTGACCATTTGTATATGAATAACCCGAAGGGGAAAGTGGGTGAAATTTTAAATTCATCTTCTAGCCAACCTAACGGTGATTCTTTTCACTTAGCGATAATAGAATCAGATAAATTAAACCATGATTTGTTCGCTGACCCACTGTCAAAATATAAAATTAGAATTATTAAATAATCTAAAAATTATAAAACTGTATGCATAATCCAAGAATATTTTTTATTTCAACCTTCTCCATTTGCCTGTCATTACTATTTTTCGGCTTATATTTGGAATATTTCCAAGGTTTAGAAGCTTGTCCACTTTGTATATTTCAAAGAATTGCCTATATATTAATCGGACTAATAACATTAATAGGTGCTATCCATAATCCCAAAGATTTATTTCTTACGATATATAAATTCTTAATAATTATTACCGCTATAACTGGAGCTTTAATAGCTGGCAGACAAGTATGGCTACAACATCTACCTCCCGAATTAGTTCCGGAATGTGGGCCAGGTCTTGATTATATGCTAAATGTTTTTCCATTTAGTGATGCAATCAAAATGATATTAACCGGTTCCGGTGAATGCGCCAAAGTTGAATGGAGATTTATTGGTTTTAGTATTGCTGAGTGGAGCCTTATTATGTTTATAAGTATAACTATAGCAACTACACTTTCAATTTATATGTATAAAAAAAACTCTGTTTAATTATATCTTAGAGTAAAGAACCAGATTCAGTAGCTTTAATTTGTGCATCAACAACAGCAATTGCTGTTGCATTAACAATGCGGCGCACAGTAGAGGATGGAGTCAAAATATGAGCGGGGTGATTGAGGCCAATCAAAATTGGTCCAATTGAAACACCTTCTCCAAGGACCTTAACTAAATCATAGGCAATTTTCGCAGAATCCAAATTAGGCATCATTAATAAATTAGCATTATCAACAAGTTTTGAATAAGGTAGCACGCGTCGTCTTATATCTCCTATCAATGCGGCATCTGCACGGATTGGAGCGTGTATTTCTAATTCTGAATTCTGTTTTTTTATTATTTCCATTGCTTCTGACATTTTTTTGCTTGTATCAGAAACAATATCATCCCCATTCGAAAACGAAAGTAAGGCCACTCTGGGAGTAATACCAAAACGTTTTACTGTTTCTGCTGCAAGTAAAGTGTTCTCAGCTATTTGTTCAGCTGTTGGATGAACAGAAACAGCTGTATCACAGATAAAATAAACTCCCTTTTTTACCATTATAACATTGACGGCGGCTGCCTGATTTACTCCTTTCATAAGACCGAGAGTTTCTTCAGCAATTTTAAAATGTTCGTGATAACGGCCATTAGTTCCGCAAATTAAAGCTTCTGCTTCCCCTTTATTTATAATGTGCGTTGCTACAAACGTATTGAGCTCTAAAATATTTTCAGTTTTAATATTGTTATTTGCAGAGTACTCATATGGATTAACAACTTCTACATCTTTATTAATACGAAGACGAAGTCCCATCTGTTTTATTCTAGATTCAATTACATCTTCTTTGCCAATCAATATAGGTTTTGCTATACCCTCATCTAAAACTGATTGTACAGCATGTAATATTTTTGTTTCTTCACCTTCTGCATAAATAAGTTTTTTAGGATCAGCTTTTGCTTTTTCAAATAATGGGCGCATTAAGATCACAGTTTCAAAAATATAATGTGATAAATGTTGTCGGTACGCATCCATATCTTCAATTGGCCTAGTTGCTACACCACTATCCATTGCTGCCTGTGCAGTTGCAGGTGCAAGTTTAACTATTAAACGTGGATCAAAGGGTTTTGGAATTAAATATTCCTTTCCAAATTTAAGCTCTTCGCCACCATAGGCAGCAACAACCGCTTCAGGGGTTTCCTCTTTTGCTAAATCAGCAAGCGCATGAACAAGTGCTATTTTCATTTCATCGTTTATTACTGTTGCGCTTACATCAAGCGCACCGCGAAAAATAAAAGGGAAACACAAAACATTATTAACTTGGTTTGGGTAATCAGATCTGCCTGTTGCAATAATTGCATCTGAACGTGTTGCTTTAACTTCTTCGGGTAAAATCTCTGGTATGGGATTTGATAAAGCGAAAACTAATGGGTTTTCTGCCATAACTCTAATCATTGATGGTTTAACCACGCCGGGTCCTGACAAACCAAGAAAAATATCAGCACCTCTCATAACTTCTGAAAGTGTTGTAAATTCTGTTTTACTTGCAAATATTTTCTTTTGAGGGGTTAAATCTTTTCGGGTTTCTTGAATTACACCCAAGCGATCAATCACAAAAATATTTTTCTTTTTTACACCTAGATCATTTAATAGTTTTAAACAAGAGATAGCTGCTGCTCCAGCTCCAGATACAACTAATTTTATGTCTGAAATATCTTTACCTACTATTTCTAGTCCATTCAATATTCCTGCTGCGACAATTATAGCGGTCCCATGCTGGTCGTCATGAAATACAGGAATATTCATTTTCTTGCGTAATTCCTCTTCAACCTGAAAACATTCAGGCGCACGAATATCCTCTAAATTTATTCCGCCAAATGTTGGCTCTAAACTTGCAATAATATCGATTAATTTTTTTGGATCTTTTTCTGCAATTTCTATATCAAAGACATCAATTCCAGCAAATTTTTTAAACAAAACACCTTTGCCTTCCATCACAGGTTTTGCTGCAAGTGGTCCTATGTCACCCAAACCAAGTACAGCGGTTCCATTGGTAACTACGGCCACAAGGTTTGCTCGTGATGTAAGTTCTGCTGCCAACTTATTTTCGCTAGAAATAGCTTTACAAGGCTCTGCAACACCCGGACTATAAGCAAGCGCCAAATCACGTTGATTTGCGAGTGGTTTTGTTGCTGTAATCTCAATTTTCCCAGGCTTTGGGAAGCGGTGGTAATCCAGTGCAGATTTTTCAGATTCTTCTGTCATTTTTTTTTCTAATGTAAGTTTGCATATACTATAGCTATACAACTAATTTTAAAAGGGAAATCCTTGTGGTTTTCCTCCGGATATACCCTTTAAAGCTTTAGATAATCCCCCTTTTTTTGAAAATTTCTTCATCATTTTCTGCATATGATTAAATTGCTTTAGTAATTTATTAATATCTTGAATATTGGTTCCCGAACCGAAAGCAATACGTTTTTTTCTTGAACCGTTAATAATTTTTGGATTAAACCTTTCCTTACACGTCATTGAATCAATAATAGCTATTAATTTAATGAATTCACGATCATTAATCTGTGTTGTTAAATTTGATGATAATTTATTAGCTCCGGGTAATTTATCTAGTATATTTCCTATACCCCCCATACTAGACATTTGTTTAAGCTGGTCCTGAAAATCAACTATACTAAAACCCTTACCTTTCTTTATTTTTCTATTAAATTTAATTGTTTTTTCTTTGTCAGTTGTTTTCTCCACTTCTTCTATTAATGTTAGAACATCGCCCATACCTAATATTTGAGAAGCAATCCTATCAGGAGTAAATTGAGATAAATCTTGGCTTCTCTCTCCGATCCCAATAAATTTAATAGGTTTACCCGTTACATATTTTACTGTTAATGCAGCACCTCCACGTGAATCTCCATCGGCTTTAGTTAAAATACTTCCTGTTAGCGGTAAAATTTTATTAAATTCAGCTGCAGCATTTACTGCATCCTGTCCCATCATGCTATCTATAACAAATAATGTCTCAATTGGATTCAATATATCGTGAAGAGATTTTATTTCTGTCATCATTTCATTATCAATATGTGAACGCCCCGCACTATCAACAATAAGCACATCAAAAAACTTACGCTTGGCAGTTTCTAATCCACTTTTCACAATATCGGTAGGTTTATCTGACTCCTTACTCTCTAACCATGATAAATTATTTTCTTTGGCTAAGATCTGTAGTTGTTTTATTGCGCCAGGTCGATAAACATCAGAACTTATAAGTGCCACATTTTTCTTTTCTTTTTCTTTAAGAAAAACTCCAAGCTTGGCGCATGTTGTAGTCTTTCCTGCTCCCTGAAGTCCTGCTAATAAAATTACTGCAGGTGGCTGTATATTTAATTGTAGAGGTTCATTATCTTTTCCAAGTAATGCAATCAATTCTTCATTAACAATTTTTATTAGTGCTTGTCCGGGTGTTAGTGATGTCAGAACCTCTTTATTAAGAGAACGTGCACGAATATCCTCAATAAAACTTTTTACAACAGGTAATGCAACATCGGCCTCTAATAAAGCTATTCTAATATCACGTAGTCCGTCATCAATATTTTTCTCTGTTAGACGACCATATCCACGAAGATTTTTAAAGATATCTGTAAATCTTTCAGAAAGCATTTCAAACATAGTTATATTCCAAATGACCAGAAATGTTCTTCATTATATTTCCTTGGCAAATAACTTAAAAAAATCGGTTATTTTTTTAAATGATGGTAAAGTATTACTTGTTTTTATCATAATCTTAATTTATTAGTCTAATACTGGCGTCGGAAGAGAAAATTATTAATTATGAGCATACAACCTATTTTATCAATCTTTCTATACATTGCTGCCACGACACTTATGGCAGCTAGTATCTTTAATACTACAGATAAAGCTAAAGGAAAAGATAATTTTATTTTCCTTATTGGAGTCATTGCCTTAACGATACATGCGCAAATTCTACATCAATCTATATTCTTAGATACAGGATTTGACTTCGGCTTCTTTAATGTAGTCTCAATAATAGGATGGCTCGTTGCCCTTATTGTATTAATAATTTCTATTTATCAACCAATTCAACAATTATTGTTAATTTTATATCCGATTGCTGCAATAACAATACTTTTAGAACAGTTTTTTCCAGCTCAAAGAATAATAGAACAATCCCTACCTATAGGATTACGTATTCACATACTGCTGTCTATTAGTGCTTATAGTTTATTAATGATTGGCACGTTTCAGGCGCTCGTGTTATCTATTCAAGATAGATTTCTAAAAACTAAACAAGCATCAAAAATTATAGATATTTTGCCGCCACTTGAAACTATGGAACAATTACTCATTCAAATAATTTTAGTTGGTTTTTTTCTTCTCAGTTTGAGTTTAACGACTGGATTGGTATTTGTTTATGATATATTTGAACAGCATCTCGCACATAAAACTATATTGTCTATACTCGCTTGGGTAATCTATGCTTTTCTCTTATGGGGACGTTGGTCATTTGGTTGGCGCGGCAAAAAAATTATCAATTGGGTCTTAGGTGGCTTTTTAACCTTGCTATTAGCTTATATAGGCTCAAAATTTGCATTAGAATTTATTTTTAATCGAATCTAAAGCAAGAATTTAATATAAATAGCTTGACAAGGATATAGGTAATTCAGTCACAATAGACACTGGTACTTATTGAGGTTATTACTTTTTGGACGAAATTCCGCTGTCGCTTCTCTTTGGAGTCTTATTTCTTTTAGTTGTATTCTCTGCATTTTTTTCAAGTTCGGAAACAGCGATGATTGCGCTCAACCGTTATCGACTTCGGCACTTAGTGAAAGAAGGAAAAAAAAGTGCGGTTATTTCTGAAAAATTACTTGAAAGACCTGATCGTTTAATTGGCCTAATCTTACTGGGTAATAATCTTGTTAATTTCATTGCTGCGTCAATAGCCACTGTAATAGGTATTCGCCTACTTGGTGATCTTGGCATTGCGCTAGCTCCAATTATCCTTGTATTGGTATTTCTTATTTTTGCAGAAGTTATGCCAAAAACGATAGCCGCGATTAATCCAGAAAAAATTGCCTTGCCAGCAAGTTACGTACTTAATATTTTAATGAAAATTTCGTATCCTGCTGTTTGGTTAATAAATTCACTATCGAATACTTTGTTATTGATATTTGGGATAGATGTTAAGGAAAAAAATAATAAGAATATTTCTAGTGAAGAGTTAAGAACAATAGTACGTGAAGCTGGAATATTAATTCCACAACGTCATCAGAAAATGCTAATTAACATATTAGATCTTGAAAATGTTACTGTGAATGACATTATGGTGCCAAGAAATGAGGTAGTGGCAATTGATTTAGATAAACCTATTGATGATTTAATTGAACAACTTACTCACTGTCAACATACTAGACTGCCAGTTTTTAAGTCTAACATTGAAAATATTATTGGAATTATTCATATCCGACAAATCCCTCGCATACTTAACGAAAAAGAAATTACAAAAAAATCACTCAAATCTATTATGACGGATTGCTATTTTGTACCATCCGGAACACCACTCCATGTTCAGATGTTAAATTTCCAAAGAAAAAAGAGGCGATTTGGCATAGTAGTAGATGAATACGGGGTTATCCAAGGTGTGGTAACTTTGGAAGATATATTGGAAGAAATCGTTGGTGAATTTACGACGGATATTCAAACACATAATCTTGATATCCAAATACATGAAGATGGTTATTATCTAGTTGATTGCTCAGCAAATATACGTGAAATAAATCGTGAATTGAATTGGGAATTACCATCTGAAGGTCCGAAAACACTAAATGGTTTATTATTAGAAAATCTTGAATACATACCTAAAGCAGGAACAACGTTAAAAATTGATAATTACCTTGTCGAAATAACGCAGGTTTCCGAAAGTGCAATTAAAATTGCGCGTATAAAAACAATAGAAGAAAGTCCTAAAGATATAAATTCATAGAAATTATAATTCTTGTAACTTGTTGTTAATTGCGTTCAACAAATTGTAAACGTTTATGGACACCACATAATAATTCATATGGAATTGTATCGGCGTGCAAGGCCACCTCTTCAATTGGTAAAGAATCTCCCCATAAAACCACCCTATCGCCAATTTTTGTTTTAGGTTGATTGCGTAAATCAATAGTTAACATATCCATCGATGCCCGACCAATTAAAGGGCAGCGGACATTATCTACTAGTATAGGTGTACCAGATTTTGCATGTCTAGGAAAACCATCTCCGTAACCTGCAGCAATGATACCAACCTGCATATCCTCGGGACATCGCCAAGTTGCGCCGTAGCCAACAGGTTCATTTTTTGATAAATTTTGAATTGAGATTATTTCTGACTCTAATGTCATAACAGACTTCAATCCATGATTATAGCCAAAACTATCTGTTAATGGCGAAACACCATATAACATTAATCCGGGCCTTACCCAGTCAAGATGAGTTTCTGGTAAATTAATAATAGCGGCAGAATTTGCAATTGTTTTTTCTGTATGAAGGATTTTGCTAACATTTTTAAAAGTATCTAATTGTTGATTAGTTAAAACATTATCCTTTTCATTTGCAGTCGCCAAATGTGTCATTAGTATCGGTGTCGAATGCACATTCTTGCAAGACATTAATCGCTTTAACACTTCTTCAACTTCATTAGAAGCAAAACCCAATCGATGCATGCCTGTATCAATTTTTAACCAAACTTTAATTAATCCTTCGACTTTTGTTTTTTCCAATATCTCCAATTGATACTTATTATGAATAACTACATCTAAGTCTAATTTAGCGATTAATGAAATATCACTCGATTTATAGGGCCCCTCAAGCAATATAATCGGAGTTTTGATTGAGGCAAGTCTAAGCTGTTCAGCTTCTTCAAGACATGCCACACCAAAAGCATCTGCATTATTTAAAGTTTTAGCCACCCTAACAATACCATGACCATAGGCATCTGCTTTAATAATAGCCATTACTTTAGAATGGGGGGCGAGTTCTTTTATGCGTGTAAAATTATGTTTAAGTGCCTTTGTATCGATAATTACTCTTGATGGTCGTGTCATTCATGCTGCCCAACCATAGGACTATCATAATTCAGAGGATCCTCGACGTAATTATCAAAACGTGTGTATTGACCACGAAAAGCTAATTTTATTTTACCTATTGGCCCATTTCTTTGTTTACTTATTATAATCTCGGCCATTCCTTTATCTGAGCTTTCTTCATCATAAACTTCATCACGATAAATAAAAATAATAACATCTGCGTCTTGCTCTATAGCACCACTTTCTCGGAGATCAGACATAACAGGTCTTTTATCCTGTCTTGATTCCAAACTACGATTTAATTGAGATAATGCAATAACGGGTATTCTTAGCTCTTTAGCCATTGCCTTCAAAGAACGTGAAATTTCTGAAATTTCAGTTGCACGATTTTCAACAGTTCCCGCAACTTGCATCAACTGTAAATAATCAACAACAACCATATCAAGCCCATGTTCACGTGAAATTCTTCGACACCGAGCTCTCAATTCAGCAGGAGTCAATGCGGGGGTATCATCAATAAACATTTTTGTGTCTTGCAGTATCCCAACCGTTGATCTAAATCGTTCCCAATCATCACCGTCTAATTTACCAGTTCTGACTTTATGTTGGTCAATATTAGCTAATGATGACATCATGCGTGTTGTTAATTGTTCTGCTGGCATCTCCATACTAAAAATAGCGATAGAATGTTTATCCTTTATTGCTGCGTTTTCTGCTATATTAACCGCTAATGCCGTCTTACCCATTGATGGGCGACCAGCTATAATAATCAAATCTGAAGATTGAAATCCTGCAGTTTTAAAATCTAAATCATGATAACCGGTAGGGATTCCTGTTATTGGACTATCACTTTCTGCTAGAGCCTGCATCCTTTCCATCACAAGATCAGTATAGGCGTTTATATTCTGATAACTTTTTCTACCTCTGTCTTCTTGCTCGGCTATCTCAAAAACTATCTGTTCTGCAGTCTCAAGTATTTGTTCACTACTTTTTCCTTGTGGGTTAAAAACTGCATCATTAATATCTGAAGTTGCGGTAATTAATTGTCTAAGAATTGAACGTTTTCTTACAATATCGGCATAAGCGGCAATGTTACTTGCGCTAGGTGTGTTTTCAGCGAGTGCGGCAAGGTTACGCATCCCGCCAGATTCATCAAGTAATTGATGGTTCTCTAACCATTCTGCTACAGTAACAATGTCGTATGCTTGTCCCTCATTGCTAAGCGAATTAATAGCTCTGAAAATAATACGATGGTCTCTTCTGTAAAAATCTTCTTCTCGAACTCGTTCGGCTACCTTGTCCCATGCTTCTTTATCAAGAAACACACCGCCCAAAACAGCTTGCTCAGCTTCGATTGAATGTGGCGGTAGTTTTAATGCTGTTGTTTCAGCGTCATTTGAAAAGGCTGTTTTTACTGGTTCTTGCATTTAATTTACCTAGAATATAACTTTCGACTCATAATTGTGTTCGACAATATTATTGATTATCGAACCATGTAGACAGATTTTAACTCTAAAACTAGTTCTCTTCTTCAGCAGGTACTACGTTTACCGTAATTGTACTTGAAACATCTGCATGAAGTTGAATTATTAAACTATATTCGCCAACATTACGTATCGGGCCATCAGGCAACCTAACTTCATGCTTAACAAGTTCAACGTCGGATTCCCCATTAACAGCCTCAATAATATCGACCGTTCCAATTGAGCCATATAATTTACCCTCGGCGCCCGCTCTCCGAGAAATTAATATATTTAGACCATCTATTTTTTCAGCACGGCCATTGGCTATCGCCAATGTATCTTGATGTTGTTTTTCAAGCTCAGCTCTTCTAGCTTCAAACTTAGCAATATTTTCAGTAGTCGCAGAGATAGCTTTTCCTGTTGGAATCAGATAGTTTCTACCAAAACCAGATTTAACTCTAACTTTATCGCCTAGATCGCCAAGTTTATGAATTTTTTCAAGAAGAATAACGTCCATTAAATTACCTCGTTTTTGGTGAATCAAAAATAACAAATTCTATATCGAACCATCTCAGGATTCCTTTTTTGAACCTTTATTATGCCACCCAAAAAAAGTATCGACTATACCGAAACAAGATATAATTAACCCCATTTGCGGCACAAACATAAGTAAACAATACAAAACAATAAGCCAACTTACTGAAAGTTTTAACTTATCTATGGTTCGGTGAACAAGTGATAGACCCTGAATTAAGTACATAAATATTAAAACACCCAGAATATCCCTAAAAATATCCTGTCTAAAATCACCAACCGAGAATGCTAAAATCACGATTACAACAAAAAATGGTAAAACTATTTTTGGTATACGTAATGCATAAAATTCCTTCCTAAATCCCCCAGGATTCAATAGTCGGGACTGCCACCATCTTGCAAATAATATAGTTATCGAAATGTAAAACATTGCTAATGTATTCATTAGTTTAGCTATAGAATTCGATAGTAGTTGGTATGCCTCTATATGTTCTGCAGGTAATGCTTGCTCGAACGCAATATTTAATCCTTCGTGCCACCATGTAGAAAGATCTCCAATAATTAGATAAAAAATTATTGTTGCTAATCCTGCGAAAAATATTAATGTGCCCTGATTCTCGCTATAACGTAATATTCCAGATAGAAGTAAAATCGGTAACCAAATTATTATAACTTCCTGCGTTGACCACTCCGTAACTACACTTAACACTATTAAAATAAACCAACTTAAAACTAATAGTTGTAAAGTATAGAGCACACCTTTCTTTAAGGTAAGAAGACTGACAACTGATCCACTAATTAAATAAAAAAATGGATTAAATAAATAAATAAATTCTGGTAAGAGTAAAAGTGATATTAATGTACTCAAGGTAATAGCTGATACAGCTTGTAATCTACCGCTAAGTATATATTTGCCAATCAATGTAATAATCTCTTAATATTATGGCAGTGGTGATTACAAAAGATATAATTACAATCTAGGTATTTTACTTACTAGTCGTGATTTTATGATCTGCATTAAAAAACTAGTGTGCATCGCTATAAGGTATTAAAGCAAGATAACGTGCTTGTTTAATTGCTGTTGATAATTGTCTTTGATATCGTGTTTTTGTTCCTGATATCCGACTAGGAATAATCTTCCCAGATTCTGAAACATAATTCTTTAATATACTCAGATCTTTATAATCAATTACATCGATACCCTCTGCGGTAAAACGACAAAAACGTTTGCGTTTAAAGTAGCGTGCCATCTTTAATATCCTCTAACTTTTATTATGAAGGTTTCTTTACAAACTCTTCTTTTCCCTCTCTCGTATCTTCATTATCAGATTTAAATAAAGGTGAGGGTTCAGTTACTGCCTTATTTCTTTTAATTACTAAATTACGAATAACGGCATCATTGAATCGAAAAGCTTCAGTTAATTGCTTTAGTGATTCATGATCACATTCAATATTCATTAAAAAATAATGTGCTTTATGAATTTTATTAATTGGATAGGATAGAAGTCTTCTCCCCCAATCTTCTAGACGATGTATACTTCCCTTATTTTCAGTAACAATGCCTTTGTAGCGTTCCATCATCGCTGGCACCTGCTCGCTTTGGTCAGGATGTACCATAATTACGATTTCATAATGTCGCATTATAAATCCCCTCGGTTAAATTAGCTTCCCCATATCTCAGAGTGAAGCAAGGATTAAAAGGAGCGAAATTGTAATAGATAGACTCCCATCCTGCAACGTTGCTAAAACAAGATACGAAGAAAAATTTAAATCATTGATAAATATAATGAAATTCTGCTATTTATATTTTCTCTGTCTAACGGCTTCGTATAAAACAATACCTGTTGCAACTGATACATTCAGACTTTCTATTTTTTCTGTTATAGGTAATGAGCCTACAAAATCACATTCTTTTCGAACTTGAGACCGAATCCCCTTTTTCTCGCCACCCATAACAATTGCAATTGGTATTTTTAAATCAAAATCGTAAATTGATTCTTCAGCATCACGAGCCGCTCCAATTACCCAAACTCCCATTTCTTTTATTTTTCTTATTGCTCGAACTAAATTAACAACAGTAAAGATATTAATATTTTCAACTGCCCCACAGGCAACCTTCCTAACAGTTTCATTAATTCCGACGGCACGGTCTTTTGGAATAATAATAGCGGATACTCCCGAAGCTGCGGCTGTACGAATGCAAGCACCTAGATTGTGCGGATCTTGAACTGAATCAAGTATCAAATATATTGGATTATTCTTATTATTATTTTTTAAAATTTCTTCGAAACTCTTTGTGCCTACATCATTAGATTTTACTATTTCTAACACTACACCTTGATGATTCTGCTTATTTGTTATCTTATCTAAGTTTTCTTTCTTGCTCTGCTGTATCGAAAGTCCAATAGATTTAGCCATATCACTAATTGACAATATAGATTTCGATTTAAGTGAGTCTTGTATCCATATATTTATAACCTTATCAGGCGATACCTTTATAAATTCTGATACAGTGTGTAAACCATAAATTTTTTCAACTTTTTTTCTCATTGACTATATAATTCTAAATCTATTTTGCGTTCGTCTATATTAACATTTATCAATAATACCGTTAGTTTTTGTCCAAGAAAAAATTTCTTCCCGCCATTTTCTCCGCAAAGTGTATAAGTAATTGGATCGTAATGATAATAGTCTGCTGGTAATGCGCTAACATGAATTAATCCCTCAACATATATATCGTCAAGTAGTACAAATAAACCAAATGATGTTACTGAACTTACAGTGCCATGAAATACTTTTCCTACCTTGTCTTTAACAAAATGACATTTAAATCGCTGTGAAGCATCACGTGATGCATCTTCAGCTCGACGCTCGGTCAATGAACACTGATTAGCTAACTCTAGCATAACGCTTTTAGTATATAGAGATGTGGATGATATTCCGTTATCGATAATATTAGAAATTATTCGATGAACGATCAAATCAGGATACCTTCTAATAGGTGAAGTAAAATGAGTATAAACAGGAAATCCTAAACCAAAATGTCCTTTATTTGATAAACTATATTCTGCAAGTGGCATGCTACGTAGCAGGATAGCTTCTAACATTTTCGCATCATCCCGTTTTCTAATTCTATCTACCAGTAATGAATAGTTTTTCGCAGTTGGTTTTTTTTCACCGCCTAAAGACAATCCAAGTTGTGATAATAATAATTTCAGGTCCTTAAGTTTTTCTTCTTTTGGGGTTTCGTGAATACGATATATACCTACAATATTATTTTTCTCTAAAAATTCTCCTGCTGATATATTTGCAATTAACATCATTTCTTCAATTAAACGATGGGCATCATTTCGCAAAGTTTGATCTATTGATTCTATACCTCCCTGATTTGTAAATATAAAACGAGATTCGATCGATGAAAAATCTATTAGTCCTTTCTTCTTGCGTTGGGTGTTAAGCAATTGATAGAGCTCAAATAAATTATCAAGATGAACTAATAAATGAGAATATTTTTCCCTTTGTGAATTAATTTTATCGATAACAATTTCAGACATTTCTGAATATGTTAATCTAGCATTTGAGGAGATTACTGCTTTCTTAAAAAAATATTCTTTCACATCTCCATGACCATCTATAATTAATTCACAAACTAAACATAAACGATCAACATTAGGTTTTAAAGAACATAATCCATTTGATAAAACTTCCGGGAGCATGGGAATCACACGGTTTGGAAAATAAACAGACGTACCACGTAATTGAGCCTCACTATCAAGTAAGCTCTGTTGTTTCACGTAATGCGAAACATCAGCTATAGCAACAAGAAGTCTCCATCCACTATTATATTTTTCACAAAATACGGCATCATCGAAATCACGCGCATCTTCACCATCAATCGTTACAAATGGAATATTTCTATAGTCATTTCGATTAGTTATTGCTGAAGAATCTATTTTATCTGTTAAACCGTCAATCTCTTGTTTGATTTCATGGGACCATTTAAAAGGTAAATCATGGCTATGTATTGTAATATCAATCAGCGTATCTAAATTATCATTATCGCCAATAACGCTCGAAATCTTCCCTACTGGAGGTCGATGTTTTTGCGGTTGATGAGTTATATCAACATTAACAAATTGACCATGCTTCGGTTTATTTTTAGCTAAAGATGAAATTAAAATATCTTGGCCTATTTTTTTATTATCGGGAACTACATATGAAATTCCGCCCTCTTTAAAAAATTGCCCAACAACCTGATTGTTAGCTCTATGCAAAACTTCAACCAATGAGCCTTCGCGTCTTCCTTTTTTATCCGTATTAACCAAACGAACGATAACATTATCTCCATGCAAAACTGTTCTCATTTCTTTTGGTGATAAGAATAGATCTTTCCCGCCCTCATCAGGCACAACAAACCCATAACCGTCGGGATGACCTATCACATAGCCTTTAAATAAATCCATTTTGGCAATCAGTCCATAGCTCCTGCGTCTATTACGTATAAGTTCGCCATCATTCATCATTGCTTTTAACATGTGTCCTAAAGCACGTCTTACCTCTGGATTAATAATTTTAAAAAAACTTGCAATTTGTTTGCGTGTTTGAGGTCTACCAGTTTTTTTTAAAAAATCAACAATCTGACTTCGTTCCGGCAATAAAAATGGCGAAGAAGATTTTTTGGATTTTGATTTTTTTATAGGCAATTTTTATGCCAAAGATGAGAAATTACATTTGAGTTTTAATTTTTCTTTGTGATTTAGACTTTTAATTTCTGATTCCCGCTTAGAAGCAATGCTACGATTCATGCATCGCTCCTTATAAATAATTGTAAATGGTCCACGCCCCTTGGTATATTTTGCACCTTTTCCATCTCGATGTGCTTTGATGCGATTTTCAATATTATTTGTTATGCCCGTATACAAACTGCCATCAGAACACTTTAAGATATAAACAAACCAACTCATCTAGATAAATGGATTCTTCAAGACTATTGTTTCATTTCGTTCAGGGCCTGTTGAAATGATATCAATTGATGTTTTTGTAAGTTCCGAGATCCGATCAAGATAATTACATGCTACCTTCGGTAAATCTTTATATTCTGTAATACCCGCTGTAGAAGATTGCCAACCTGGATGTTCTTCGTAAATAGGTTCGCATTTAGATAAAGTTTCAGCATTTATTGGTGGAATTTGTACTGTTTCACCATTTAATTTGTAGCCAGTACATATATATATTTTTTCTAAATCATCTAAAACGTCTAATTTGGTAATGCATAACCCCGTCAGGCTATTAATTTGCGCTGAGCGATGAACTGTAACCGCATCAAACCAACCACAACGCCTAGCGCGTCCTGTGGTTGCGCCAAACTCACTTCCAGTTTTAGCGATATGCTGACCTACTTCATTCTTTAGCTCAGTAGGAAAAGGACCTGCGCCGACACGAGTTGTATACGCCTTTGTGATACCCAGAATATAATCAAAATAAGAAATACCGAAACCTGTGCCAATTACAGCGCCGCCAGCAGTTGTCGATGATGAAGTAACGAAAGGGTAGGTGCCATGATCTATATCTAGCCAAGTACCTTGCGCACCTTCAAAAAGAATATTGTCGCCCTGAGTATGTAATTTTTCCAAACGCTCACCCACATCAGTAATCAAGGGTATTAAATGTTCAGATAATTGATTTATCTCTGCTAATGTCTCTTCGTAATCTACAGTATCTGACTGGTAATAATTTTTTAGTAAAAAATTATAGTAATCGAGCACTTCCGCGATTTTTTTTGATAGGCATTTTTTGTCAATCAGATCATCTACTCGTACTGCTCTTCTTGCAACCTTATCCTCGTAAGCAGGACCAATCCCTCTGCCAGTGGTTCCAATAGCAGATTTACCTTTATGCTTTTCGCGTGCTTGGTCAAGTGCGATGTGATATGGAAGTACTAGGGTACATGCTCCGCTTATTTTTATTAATGAACGTGCTGGAATGCCACTTTTTTCTAAGGTCTGAATTTCCTCCATTAACGCATGAGGACTTAGAACTACACCATTTCCTATTAAGCATTCTACGCCATTATGTAAGATTCCAGATGGTATTAGGTGTAAAATTGTTTTCTCGTGATTGATTACAACTGTATGGCCTGCATTATGCCCTCCTTGAAAACGTACAACTGCCGAGACAGAGTCTGTTAACAGATCTACAATCTTTCCTTTGCCTTCATCACCCCATTGGGTGCCTAATACAATAATATTTTTTCCCATTTCTCTATATATAATCTTATTTTTTATTTTCTTTTACAATCCATTGATTATTTTCAAAAACAAGTGACCGACTACAATTCATTTCAAGTGCGGTAGCATTCTGGTTTTCTAGTTCTTGTATTACAATTTCCCCTTTATCACGTAACTCGAGTATTTTCTTCGATAGTAAATTATCATTACCTTTAGGTGCAAAAATCCTATCAAATTTACATTCTTTTATGTTTTGAAGGTCTAATAATTGTTTGACATCAGTACTAAATCCAGTTGCAGGTCTTGCTCTTCCAAAAGCGCTGCCAATATCATCATAACGGCCACCAAAAGCTACCCCTTTACCCTCGTTCGGCACAAAAGCCGTGTATATCATGCCTGTGTGATAGTTGTAACCACGCAACTCTGATAAATCAACATTAATAGAAACATCAGATGTATCTAATATTGATTTTACGAGTATCTTAACTTCGTCTATATAGCACTTTATATCTGGAAATGATTTATTAAATGCATGTAGAGCATCATCTAAAACATTTGGATCGCCATGTAACTCAATTAAATCAAGCATTGCTTTACTACTGTTATCATCAATTTTTAATTTCTCATAAAAAGTTTTTAATTCATCTTTGGCTTTTCGTTTCAATATTTCAAATACTTCTGATGATTGTTCAGTATTTAGTTTTGAAGATGAAATCAAAGACCTGAAGATTCCTATATGACCAATATCCATACAAACATTGTTAATCCCGGCTGAATTTAATGTAGCTAACATTAATTTGACTACCTCTATATCGCTAGATACTCCAGCGTGGCCAAAAAGCTCTGCCCCCAACTGCATAGGTGAACGTGAATTACCGGAATTATCGGTACGACTATGCAATACCGAACCTAAATAGCATAATCTTGTTGGCACATTACGTTTTAATAGGTGAGCATCTATACGTGCAACTTGCGGAGTTATATCTGCGCGAATACCCATTAATCTACCACTTAATTGGTCTGTAATCTTATATGTCTGCAGGTCAAGATCTTCGCCTGTAGCCGTAAGTAATGACTCCAAATACTCTATCATGGGTGGGATAACAAATTCGTACCCCCAGCTTGAAAATAAATCGATAAGCTTTCGGCACATCTGTTCAAGTAATATTGCTTGTGGAGGCAATATTTCATCAACACCTTCTGGTAATAACCAACGGTTAGTCATTTTCATAAATTTATTTAACGTACAATATATAAAAGCAATATACCAAATAGCATGCTAGTAATACCTAAAAATCTTAATTTTTGATTATCTAATTGAGCAACTACTTGGAAAACTTTTCGAATACCATCTGGGTTTAGAAATGGCATTAACCCTTCAAAAATAAACAATAGGGCTACCGCAGCCAAAAGATCAGAGAAATTAATATTAAACAATCAGTTCCACCATGACTACCTTTCTTGAATCAAATTATCAAACATTTCTTAATATAATACCTTCGGGTATCTATATAAAATACTTCTAGTTCCAAAGATTGCTCTTACTTTGATTTATTGAAATATTTAAAAAAATCAGACTCAGGTTCAACTAATAATATATCGTTACCATCGTTAAAACTATTTTGATAGGCATTTAAACTACGATAAAATGAATAAAATTCTTCATCTTTAGTGAAAGCATCTGCATACACTTCTGTTGCCTGAGCATCGCCCTCGCCGCGAATAGTTTCAGCATCTCGATAAGCATTCGCCAAAATTACCTCACGCTCCCTATCAGCATTAGCTCTAATTCTTTCTGCAGCTTCTGAACCTCGAGCTCGAAATCCTTTTGCTACACGGTCTCGTTCAGCACGCATTCTTTGATAAACAGAATTACTAACCTCCGCCGGCAAATCAATTCTTTTAGTTCGTACATCAATTACAGATATACCTAATTCATCTGATAAATTTGATGTTGTTGAAGTAACAACGCTTAGTATTTGTGTCCGTTCTCCCGCGACTACTTCTTGAACTGTTCTTTCACCAAATTCATCTCTTAATGCTCGATTAATACGTTGCTCCAATAGCGTATTAGTACTAATTATATTCCCTCTAGTTGCAGTGTAAAACTTTTCTATATCAGTAATACGCCATTTTACGTAATAATCTACTATTACATCTTTCTTTTCTTTGGTAAGAAATCTTTGTGGTTCTTGGTCGAGATTTAGTAAACGTTTCTCAATCTTCTGCGCGTAATTAACTAAAGGTATCATAAAATGAATACCGGGTTGGTTATCAGAACGATGTATTTCACGAAATTTGAAAACAATTGCCTGCTGCCATTGGTTAACGGTAAATATCGAAAAATAGATAATTATTAAGATTATTAAAAATGGAAGTAAAAATTTAGCGTTAAATGGCATTATCTTGTTCCTCTCAATCGACCTTTTAAATTATTTTTTACATTATCCGAAACTGTCGAACTTGATTGATTCTCTAAGCTTTTGAATGTCGAACTTGAACTCCTTTTAACTTCTTTATCAATAAGACGATCAATTGGTAAATACATCAAGCTATTTCCATTTTTGTTGTCAATTAACACCTTACTAGTATTGGAGAATACTGATTCAATTGCATCTATATATAAGCGTTCACGTGTTACTTTCGGAGCACGTTTATATTCTGTTAATAATTGTTCAAAGCGACTAGCCTCTCCCTCAGCCTTTGCGATAACGCGTGCTTTATAACCATTTGATTCTTCTCTTAATCTAGCTGCTGAACCGCGAGCCTTTGGAATAACATCATTTCGGTAGGCTTCTGCCTCGTTGACCAAGCGCTGTTCATCCTCACGAGCTTTGATTGCATCATCAAATGCTGCTTTTACCTCTTCTGGTGGTTTAGCAGGCTGCATTTCAACACTAGAAATATAAATACCTGATTCATAATCATCTAGAACATCCTGAATCAAGATTTGTATCTTTTGCGCTATCTCGCTCCTGCCCTCCGTTAAAACAAAATCTAATTCACTTTTCCCAATAACTTCGCGTACTGCACTCTCAGTAACCTGTCGTAATGTAGGAAATGGATCATAAACATTAAACAAAAAGTTAGTTGCACTTCCAATTCGCCATTGAACAGCAACTTCCACATCAACAATATTTTCATCCTGAGTTAGCATCGTTGCTTTATGGGTTATCGATCTTACTTGACCGACATTAACCTTTCTAACCTTCTCAATTGGTCGCGGCAAACGTATATTTAAACCAGGATTCAATGTACTTACATGTTTACCGAAACGTAAAACAACACCCTTTTGCTGTTGATCAATTAGATACGTCATGTCAAAAACTAGCCAAGCTATTAATAAAATAATGGCTAAAAGAAACGGAAATATGGAATTATCACCTTTTTTTGGTGGTTTGCTGCCAAAGATTCCACCAAGCCCCTTTTGCATTTTTCGAACAATCTCATCGAGATCGGGAGGTCCTTGATTGCCATTTTTTCCCCAAGGATCTTTATTTTTATCACCGTTAGGTGTTTCATTCCAAGCCATTAAATAATATCTCCTAAATATATAATTATATTTTTAAAAATGATGCTCAGTGCCCCCCAAACTAATACAGAATAGCTATGATGGGCATCTCTTAACTACAATATTAGAAATGTCTAAATTAGCCTCCCTGCATAATTTATGCAATTTAAATTCCTCCAACTCCACTTCCATAAACCAGCCACTCACATCATCTATATTCTCTTGTTTGACAGCGCCAATATCAAATAGTTTTGCTCTTAGCTGACCTGCTGACAAAGGTAAATTGATAAATCTCGACTTCCTGAATTGACCTAAGTATTTGATAATAGTTTCTAGTAATAAATTAACCCCCTCGCCTGTACGAGAAGATAACCAAATACGTGTTTTTGCGCCATTATCGGAAATCTCAAGACGGTGTTTTTGTTCTACATGGTTATCAATCTTATTATAAACCTCTATCTGCATTACATCAGACGCTCCAATCATATCAATCACCTGATTTACTTCATCAATACGTTGCTGACGTTGATCTTGATCAACATCGATAACGTGTATAAGTAAATCAGCTTCACTTACTTCATCCAATGTTGCTTTGAATGATTCAATTAATTCATGGGGTAAATCACGAATAAAACCGACCGTATCTGTTAAAATAACCTCATTTCCAGTGCTGATTTTAAGACGCCTTAATGTTGGATCCAATGTTGCAAATAATTGATCTGCAGTTCTAACATTTGCATTTGTTAAATAATTAAACAAAGTAGATTTTCCTGCATTCGTATATCCAACAAAAGAAATGACGGGAATATCTTTTTTCTTACGTTGTTGCCGGCTTTGGTATCTTTGTTTTCTAACTTTTTCTAAACGCTGTTTTATTGCTTTGATACGATTACCAATCAAACGTCGATCTGATTCGAGTTGAGTTTCTCCTGGTCCCCGTAGGCCAATCCCTCCCTTCTGCCTTTCCAAGTGAGTCCAACCTCGTATTAAACGAGTTGTTAAATGCTGTAATTGTGCCAATTCAACCTGCAATTTACCTTCATAACTTAAAGCCCGCTGGGCGAATATATCGAGTATCAATCCTATTCTATCTACTACACGAATATTCAAGAATCTTTCTAAATTCCTCTCTTGTGCTGGTGCTAAATAACGATTAAATATTACTACGTCCGTATTTAATTTCTTCGCAATTTCCTTAATTTCAGAAGCCTTACCTTTGCCAACAAAAAATTTTGGCTCAGCACGCAGTCTAGTTGCTGTAATTGTACCAATAACTTCAAGACCGGTTGAATTAACTAACTGGCAAAACTCACTATACTCACCGTCTACTCTTGAATCTCTAAATTCAACATAGACAATCAATGCCCTTTGTATGGAGGTAGATTCGGATTTCAAACGATCCCCAAGTATTAAATATTATTTTAACTTAATTCTCTGCTTCAGTATCGTCTTCGGCATGGACAAGCTTAACATTTCTGGCCGGAACGATTGTCGAAACAGCATGTTTATAAACTAATTGGCTAACTGAATTTTTTAGAAGTATGACAAATTGATCAAAAGATTCCACTTGTCCTTGTAGTTTTATCCCATTTACCAAAAATATAGAAACTGGTACATGTTCCTTTCTAAGTGCATTTAAAAAAGGATCCTGCAATGAGTGCCCCTTACTCATAGGTTATTTCCCCCTTCCTGTCTTATTATTATATGAATCGCAGTGAACAGGTCTTATGCTTTTATCTAAGTATATTACAAAATGAGTTATTTTTTTGGTTAATTATTTGAGATTGTCTAAGATTTCGGAGAATGTGTTGGATTTATAAGGATCGTACCATTTTGCGCTTTTTTCAGCCCTGAACCACGTCATCTGACGCTTAGCAAGTTGACGAGTTGCAATAATTGAGTGTTCCTCCATTTCCTTATAACTAATTTTATCATCTAAGTAATGCCAAATTTGTCTATACCCAACAAGTCTCATTGAAGGTAAATCTGATGAAAAATCACCGCGATGATAAAAAGATTCGACTTCCTCCACTAAGCCTGTTTCAAGCATTTTAATAAAACGTTGCTTTATACGTTTATGTAGTTCCGCGCGATCATTTGGAGATAGAATGATTTTCTTAATAGGGAACGGAAATAATTTCTTTTCACCTCTAGTTATTAATTCAGTTAGCGTTTTCCCGGTGATTTCAAATACCTCTAAAGCCCGCTGTATTCTTTGCGTATCATTCTTATTGATTCTTAACGCAGACTCAGGATCAATCTTGTTCAGCTTTGTATGCATAGATTCCCATCCCTTCGTTCCTGCTTTAGCTTCAATTTTAGCTCGTATGCGATAATCAGCCTCTGGCAATATATTTAAACCGTGTTCTAATGCTCTAAAATATAAACCTGTCCCACCAACAAATATTGGAGTTTTCCCTTGAGAATGAATCTCGTCGATTGCTGAGTAAGCATCTTGTTGAAAACGTGCTGCTGAATAACTTTCTCTCGGATCACATATGTCTATTAATCGATGAGGAATTTTTTCTAAGATACTTCTACTTGGTTTTGCAGTTCCTATGTCTAACCCTCGATAAACCATTGCAGAATCTACACTAACAATTTCACCATTTATTTTTTCATGCAAGTACATAGCCAACTCAGTTTTCCCAGTTGCAGTTGGCCCCATTAAAAAAATTACAAATGGTTTTTTAGTCACTATTATTTATGATTAAAAATTAATGTTTAAAATGACTAAACTTAAGACTTACTAATTAAGTGCCGCTATTTCTAGGAATAACAATGGTTTGTCCTACGCGCACAAGATCACCTTTTAGACTATTATATTCTCGTAATTTATTAGCGCTTATTTGGTATCGTTGAGCAATTGCTGAAAGTGTTTCGCCCCTTTCAATAATATGTTTGCGTAACGATATTAATGTTCCTTCGGGTGCAAAATCTCTAAAATAACCTTTAAGACCTTGCAGTATAGCGTTGGACATTTTTTTACGATAACCAGAATCGGCTAACTTTTTCTCTTCAGATGGATTTGAAATAAATCCGGTTTCTATAAGAATCGAGGGGATATCTGGCGCTTTAAGAACAGCGAATGGAGCTGATTGAACATTTCTTTTATGCACTTTTCCAACCTTTCTTAATCCCTTAATAACATGTGCGGAAACATCAATGCTTGCTTCAAGGCTTGCAGTTTGAGATAAATCTAATAAAACTGAAGCGACAAGATCATCTTTGTCTTCTAAACTTACGCCGCCAACTAAATCAGATGAATTTTCTTTTTCAGCTAGCCATTTAGCAGCTTCGCTACTTGCGCCTTTTTTACTTAAAACATACACAGAAGATCCTCTCACTCTAGGATCACGAAAAGCATCAGCATGAATAGATATAAAAAGATCTGCTTTGTGCTCACGAGCCTTTTCGATTCGATTTCTTAATTTTATATAGTAATCTCCTTGTCGTATTAAGACAGCGCTCATACCCCGTTCTTTATTAATGTCTTTAGCAAGATTCTTAGCTAGTTTCAATACAACATCTTTTTCATAAACACCGCTTGGGCCTATTGCACCAGGATCATCCCCCCCATGACCTGCATCAATTGCGATAATAACATCACGAAGTTTGGATGGTTTTTGGATTTCCTTTTTAATCTCCCTTTTAGTATCTTCTTTTTTTACCTGTTTTATCTCTGTGTCAA
>Ga0163108_10000794_pt1 | contig 23253 bp, 23 predicted proteins | sample Fk1155metaG_FD_109644 | JGI IMG/M metagenome (GOLD analysis project Ga0163108, IMG submission 109644) | Marine microbial communities from the Central Pacific Ocean - Fk160115 155m metaG | ecosystem: Environmental > Aquatic > Marine > Oceanic > Photic zone | place: The Central Pacific Ocean...
ATTTCTTAACAAAGAAACTGCGGGCAAACATATTAAAGCAGGAGCCAAAAAAGTAATTATTTCTGCACCTGCAAAAGATGCAGACTTTACCATTGTTCAAGGAGTTAACAGCAAAGACCTTAAAAAAGAACACAATGTTATTTCTAATGGATCATGTACAACAAATTGTTTAGCTCCTGTTGCAATGGTTTTAGAAAATAATTTTGGAATTGAATATGGTTATATGACTACCATTCACAGCTACACTGGTGATCAGAAGCTTCTCGATACTCTTCATAAAGATTTAAGGAGAGCAAGATCAACGGAAGGAGCGATGATCCCAACTTCTACTGGTGCAGCAAAGGCTATGAGCCTAGTGTTACCAAGTTTAAAAGGTAAATTAGACGGAACAGCTATAAGAGTTCCAACCCCAAATGTTTCGCTGATTGATTTTACTTTAGTTACAAAAAAAGATGTAACAGCTGATTCAATTAATGATGCGATGACTAAAGCAGCACAGGGAGAGTTAAAAGGTATTCTTGGAATTAATAAACAGCCTTTAGTATCAAAAGATTTCAATCATGATTCACGCAGTTCTATATTTGATGTCACACAAACCCAAGTTATCAAAGGCAAATTTAGTAGAATATTATCCTGGTATGATAATGAATGGGGTTTTTCTAACAGAATGTGCGATACGACTGTACAAATTTCAAAACTAATCTAATTTTTTTTTAAAGGTTTATTTTGATTCATTTTGCTTCTTAAACTTGACACAAATGATTGTAAGAAACTACCTCTTGTTACTACATTGTCAGTAACTTCTTCAGAAAATTTATGTGTGTTCATTTTTTTTTTGTCGTAGAAAAGTTTTTCTTCCAAAATTCCGTATTTATCAAATTTTACAACCAAAACATTGTTGTTTAATAAAATATTTTTACCAACTTTATGAACCCCGCCTTTAGTTCTTGTTCTTTCTATATAGATCCATGTATTTTTTTCATGGATAGATTTGATATGAGGCTCTCCTAAAACATTAACAACATCGTTTTTATTTGTAATATTTGGCTTTAGCAATGCCTCTCTTTTTTCAAGGAAGATTATACCGTGACTTTTTATTACTCTATTGTTTTGGCAATTTAGTAAAAAAAAGGATAAAATTATTATAAACAGAAAATTTATATGTTTACTTTTTATCAAAAACATAACAATGGACTTTACAATAAATTGGTACAATTATCACGAAATAAATTTTTTTATCAAGAATTAAAACTACCTGACAACTTTCAAACTAGAGCTTTATTAATTTTTTTTCATTTAGCAATAATTTTTAAGGCAAAAAAAAACACTAAAAAGAAAAAGGTTTTGCAGAATTTGTTTGACAACACTTTTCAAAATATTGAGATAGATATTAGAGAATTGGGATATGGAGATACAAAAGTGAATAAAACAATGAAAGCTTTAAGTAAAATTTTTTATGACATTATTGCAACCCTTGATAAAAAAAAACTTTTTTCTTTTAACGATGACTCTCTTATATTAAAGAAATATTTTTATAACGCTGAAAAAACAAGAGATTTAGCAAACATCAACAAATTGGCCAATTATTTAGAAAAATTTCAAAATTTTTGTTTTGATTTGGATGTTGATAATATGCTAAACGGTTCTATAGATTTTAAATATAGGTAATATTCATGGCCGTACCAAAAAGGAAGACCTCAAAGTCCCGAAGAAATAAGAGAAGATCTCACCACAGAATAGTAGGTGTTAATGCTATCGAGGACAAAAAAAGTGGCGAATATAGATTGTCACATCATATTGATTTAAAAACAGGCATTTATAACGGAAAAAAGATTTTAGATAAGTAATCTTCTTTTTTCTTTATATTTATATTTCAAATGGAAAAAAGCATAAAAATTGCAATAGACTTAATGGGGGCAGAAAAGTCACCCGATAAAAATCTTGAAGGGGTTAATCTTTTTCTTGAAAGAAATAAAAAAGCAACAGATTGTTTTTTTTATTTTTTTGGAGATGAATTCCAAGTAAAGGAAAAAATATCAAAATACAAATATTTGAAAAATAATTATAAGATATTTAATACCAAGATAGTGGTATCCGATGATTTATCAGCTCTATCAACTATAAAAAAAGGAAAGAATTCAAGTATGTGGAACTCAATTCAATCTCAAATCGATTTAGGTACCGACGTTACTTTATCAGCTGGAAACACTGGGGTTTTATTAGTTATGTCTAAAATGATACTAAAAACCATGGAGAATGTTGACAAGCCCGCTCTAGCTGGCTTGTGGCCAAATAAAAAAAACATGAATGTAGTATTAGACTTAGGCGCAAATGTTGAATGCAGTGAAAAAAATTTAATTGATTTTTCAGAAATGGGTGCTGCACTTTTCAAGTCACTTTTTCCCGATGAAAAAGCAAAAGTATCTCTTCTGAACATAGGTATTGAAGAAACAAAAGGAACTGAATTATTAAGAGATAGTTATTCAAAATTAAAAGAATTAGATAAATTTGGAGATTTTGAGTTCAAAGGATATATAGAGGGAAACCAAATAACAAATGGCGATTCCAATGTAATTGTAACCGATGGATTTACGGGAAACGTAGCTTTAAAAACTGCCGAAGGAACAGCAAATTTTTTAACAAATATTTTAAAAGAATCTTTATATGAAAACCTATTTTCAAAAATTTCTATTATTTTTTCTTATTTTTCACTCAAGAAATTCAAAAATAGATTAGATCCAAGAAAGTATAATGGTGCTATTTTTTTGGGTTTAAAAGGACCGGTTGTTAAAAGTCATGGCGCCACAGACGGTCTAGGTTTTTCTTATTCTGTTGAGTTATGTTACAAAATTGCAAAAGGCAAATTAATTGAAAAAATTAAAAAAAACTTAAGTCACATAAAAAGTTTGAATGAAAAGACGTAGTAACATTAGCAAAAACGATGTTCTAAAGGAAATATATTCAAACATAGGTATTCCAGTTGTTTTTTCTGGAAAAATTTTAGAACTAATCTTACAAATCATTATTGATGGTTTAAATAAAAATAATAAAGTTAAAATCTCAGGTTTTGGAACATTTAAACTTAGAAAAAAAAAATCAAGAATCGGAAGAAATCCTATGACCGGAAAAGAGTATGAAATAAAATCTAGAAAGGTTGTAACTTTTCATCCATCAACAGAAGTAAAGAGGAAAATTAATGGTAAAAAATAGCAAAATGTATAAAAGCATAGGTGAAGTAGCAAAAGAGATAGCTATTAATGCTCATACTTTAAGATTCTGGGAAAAAGAATTTAAACAAATTAAGCCAAAGCTTTTATCTGGAAACAGAAGATATTATTCAGAAAAAGACATTAACTTATTGAAATTAATATACGAATTATTAAAAAATCAAGGATATACTATTGCAGGTGCAAAAAAATTATTAAATAATAGTTCAATTAAACTTGACGAAGAATTAAGTTCAGGTATAAAAAAGAAAAATTTTCAAGGTTCGTTAAAAATTAGAGCACAAAAAATTAAATTAATCTTGAATAGGATAAAAGGTTTAGATTGATGGCAAAAAAAAGTTCAGTAAAAGTTAGATTGGTACCTGAGGGCAAACCAGACAGCCCATTTTTTTACTATGTTAAAAAACCGTCAAAAGGAGAGAAGGCCAAAGTAAAACTTAAGATGAAGAAGTACAATCCGGATAGTAGAAAACACGAAATTTTTGTAGAAAAAAAATTACCCCCACACAGCAAATAATCTATCTTTTTTTAAAATTTCTATATTCGTAGTTAATAAAGCTTCTTATCATTGTTCTCCATATATTTTCCGTTAATTTTGGATCAATTTTTTTCTTTAAAGATTTCCTTTTTATTCTTTTGATAATTGTTTTAATTCTTTTTTTGTCAACGATTTGATTTCTACGGTTTTTGTTTTTTAATATTTTATCGACCAATTTACTTCTTCTTTTTACCAAGTTTAGAAGCTTATCGTCCAGAGAATCTAGTTTTCTTCTTATTTTTTTAATATTGGAATTTTTCATATAGCGACATTAATGATAATAAAAAATAAATATAGTATTATATAACAAATCTAAACAAATGTTTTTAGAAAAAAAAAAATATTTAAAATCAAGCACTTATTGGCTAGCTTCATTGCTAATTTTTCTGTTTATAATTGTGCTTATAGGTGGTCTCACCAGACTAACTGATTCGGGACTATCTATAACCAGATGGGAAGTTGTGTCTGGAATTTTTCCACCTTTCACTAATGAAAGTTGGAATAAAGCTTTCGATTTATATAAGGAAATTCCCCAATATGCTTTAGTAAATCAAAGCATATCTTTAAGCGATTTTAAAATCATTTATTACTGGGAATACGTACATAGACTTCTAGGAAGGGTTTTTGGAATTTTATTTTTATTACCATTTTTTTTCCTTTTTATAAAAAGAGTCTTTTCTAAAGAATTTAATTTAAAATTATTAATATTATTTCTTTTAATTCTTTTTCAAGGATTTATCGGTTGGTACATGGTGAAAAGTGGTCTTGTAGAAAATATTTCTGTAAGTCATTTTAGGTTGGCCATACACTTAAATATAGCATTAATTTTATTTGCTGCTATTTTTTGGTATTTTCTTAATTTAAAAAATTCTAGCAATGAGTATTTTTTTAATTTTTCCAAAAAAAATATTTTTATTAAAATTTTTATCCTATTAATTTTTTTACAAATAACTTTTGGAGCATTCACCTCTGGATTAGATGCTGGAAAGATCTATCAAACTTGGCCCTCTATGAATAATAATTATTTTCCAAACGATATTAATTTAGAAAATTTATTATCTCTTACTGCTTTTTCGGAACCCTCGGCTGTTCAATTTTTTCACAGGAATTTAGCTTATCTAATATTTTTATATACTATCTGTATAAGCTTTTATGTATTTTTTTATAAAAAAAAATATTTATATAACTCACTACTATTTCTTTTAAGCATGGTTTTAATACAAATACTTCTTGGGATTTTTACTCTATTAAGTGGTTTGAATATTGCTTACGCCTCATTACACCAAATTTCTACGACCCTTTTATTAATATCATCTATCAATTTTTCCTATAATTTAGAAAAAGGATAATTTGTAATTGACATAATAAATAATAACTTGTACTTATGCCCAAGTTTTATGACCCCTTTTGCAAAGAAAAAAGATTTAAAAAATAACTGGTATTTAGTTAATGCTGAAAATCTAGTTGTAGGTAGGTTAGCTGCTTATATCTCAAAAGTTTTGAGAGGAAAGAATAAGGCTAAATACGATCCACAACAAGATAATGGAGACTTTATAATAGTTACAAACATAGAAAAAATAAAATTTACTGGAAAAAAATTTAAAAATAAAAAATACTACAAACACACTGGTTATCCTGGAGGAATAAAAGAAACTCACCCGTTTAATTTAAAAGAAAAAAATAAATCACAAGATATACTAAAATTTGCTGTGAAAAGAATGTTACCCGGAGGACCTTTAGCAAAGAAACAATTAAGCAAGCTAAAAATGTATTATGGAGACAAGCATCCTCATACCACACAAAATCCAGTAGAAGTAAAATTTTCTGATCTTAATAAAAAAAATTCTGTTAAAATTTTATGAATGTAGCAAATTTAGAATCCTCAAAAATTAAATCAGAGAAAATCAAGATTGATCTCAAGGATAGTAAATATGCTACAGGAAGAAGAAAAAGATCTATTGCAAGAGTTTGGGTTAAAAAAGGTTCAGGAAAAATTTATGTTAACGGAAAAGAAATGAACAAGTACTTCAAAAGACCAGTTCATCAAATGTCAGTTGTAAGACCTCTTCAAGAAATAAATGCTCCAAACGAATATGATGTTAAATGTAGTGTTAAGGGTGGAGGACTATCAGGGCAAGCTGGAGCAATCATTCATGGGCTATCAAGAGCTTTGGTAAGTATTGATTCTTCTTTAAAAAAAACCCTTAAAAAAAATAAATTAACCACTAGAGATTCTAGGAAAGTTGAAAGAAAAAAATACGGACACAAAAAAGCCCGAAGAAGTTTTCAATTTTCAAAAAGATAAATCATTTATTTTCATTCAATTCAAAAGTGATATAAGGAATTTATGTCATCAAAAAAGATTAATATAGTTGTTGCCGGAGCTACTGGTTATGTAGGTTTAGATTTAGTTAAAATCTTATCTTCACATCCAAAAGCTAATATAAGACATCTTTGTGCTCAAAAAAAACTAGGAAAAAAAATTCAATTTTTTGACAAGAGAATCAAAAAAAAATTACCAAAAATTTCACATCTAAGACAGGTAAAGTGGAATAATATAGATTTACTTTTTACATCTTTACCAACGGGCGCTTCTCAAATTTTATCAAAAGAATTGTTTAAATATAAAAAATTAAAAATAATTGATCTATCTGCAGATTTTAGACTTTCAGATGAAAAAAAATTTAAGGAATTTTATTCAAAAAAACATAAAGCTACCAATCTTTTAAAATATTCGATTTATTCTTTAAGCGAATTTGTAAAAGAAAAAATTAAAAACTATAAAATAATTGCATGCCCAGGGTGTTACCCAACTTCTATACAGCTTCCATTAATTCCTTTATTAAAAAAAGGACTGATTAAAAAAAATGACATTATTATAGACTCAAAGTCAGGATATTCTGGTGCTGGGAAGAATTTAAAAAAAAAATTTTCTCACAAAAATCTTTATTCATCAATTCATGCGTATGGTATCTATAAACATAGACACACCAGCGAGATAGATCAGGAATTTTCAAAAATATCAAAAAGTAAAATAAATTATACTTTTACACCACATCTTATTCCGACATTCAGGGGAATGTTATCTTCTATTTATGTGCAACCAAAAAAGAAAGTTACAACAAATAAGATAGAAAGTGAGTTAAAAAAATATCATAAAAAAAATTATTTTGTAAAAGTCCTTCCTATTAACAAAGATTTAGGAACAGAAAATGTTCTTAATACAAATTTTTGTGAAATTAGCATTTGTAAGCTCAAAGAAAAAAAAAGGATATTAATTTTATCTGCTATTGATAATTTGGTCAAAGGTGCAGCAGGACAAGCGGTACAAAATATGAATATCATTTTTGGGTTTAAAGAAAATTTAGGACTAAAATGAAACTCTTCTCGCTATTTGTATTCTTATTTTTATTCAGTTGCTCAAGTCCTATCGGGGGAGAAAAAAGAGTTTATATTTGCGGAGACAATACTTGTGCCAACAACAAAGAAGTGAAAGATTATTTTAATAACAATATTTCAATAGAGGTTTACACAATTACTTCTGACAAAGAAAAAAAAAAAAACTTCGATTTGGTTGAGTTGAATTTATTAAAAGAAAAATTAGAAAGTAAGGAAAAAATTCAAGTATCTGAAAAGAAAAAAAAGATAAAAAAACAAATAAAAGAAAGAAAAAAACTAGCAAAATTGAAAATGAAGAAAGTTGAAGAATCCAACAAAATTAAAGAGATAGTTAAAAAGAAAGAAACGGTTAAAAAGAAAAAACCAAGCCAGTTTACTATTGTTAGAATTTGTAAAAATTTACAAGAATGTGATATAGATAAAATATCAAAAATAATTATGGATATAGGAAGAAAAAAAGACTATCCAGATATTACTAATTAAAATAAATGAGAAAAAAAAAATATTTAAATATAGCAATCGTTGGTTTGGGGAATATTGGATTAAATCTTTACAGGCATTTAATAAAAAACAAAGAGAGTATTAAAAAGAAGACTGGTATCAATTTAGTAGTAAAATATGTTTCAGCAAAAAATAGATCAAAAAAAAGAAAAATCAATATACCTAAAAAAAAATGGCTTAAAAATTATTTAGAAGCCTCTAAGCATCCAGACGTAGATCTTGTGGTTGAGCTAATAGGTGGTTCAGATGGGGCGGCAAAAAATTTAGTTTTTAACTCTATAAAAAATAAAAAACATGTTGTAACTGCCAACAAGGCTCTAATTTCTAAATATGGAGATGAACTATCAAGGCTTGCCGAAAAGAAAAAAGTTAACCTAGAATTTGAAGCCGCAGTTGCTGGCGGAGTGCCTATTATAAGAGTCATAAAAGAAGGATTGATCACAAATAAAATTCATAAAGTTTGTGGCATCTTAAATGGAACATCAAACTATATTCTTTCAAAAATGTTTGAAAAAAACATGAACTTTAATGATGTGCTTAATGATGCAAAAAAATTAGGTTACGCAGAAAGCAATCCGGCAGCCGATCTCAACGGAGATGATGCCAAGTCTAAAATACAGATTCTTTCATCTTTAGCTTTTAACTCTTTAATTAGCAGGTCAAAAATAAATGTTGAGGGAATTAAAAATGTTGATAAAATTGATGTAAAGAATGCCAAACTTCTAGGTTACAAAATTAAACATTTGGCAATAGCAGAATTAAAAAAAAATAAACTTATACAAAGAGTTCACCCATGCATGGTGAAAAATGATTCTTATATCAGTAACATTAATGGAGTGTTAAATGCAATTATCCTTGAAGGTAAACCGATAGGAAGATTTACCATTCAAGGCGAAGGTGCAGGACCAGGGCCCACTACATCTTCACTAGTTTCTGACATCTGTTCAATTCTTAGAGGAAATATAAAACTTCCATTTTCTATACCGGAAAGAAGTAGAAAAAAAATTACTTCTATAGATATTTCTCAAGAAACTTTTTCTTCTTATATTAGATTAGATGTTAATGATATAACTGGAGTTCTGTCTTCAATAACAAAAATTTTATCAAAAAATAAAGTTTCGGTTAAAAGATTAATACAAAATCCTTTTAAAAATAGAAAATTTGCCTCAATAATAATTATTTCTCATAGAGCTAAAAATTCTAATTTAATTAAATCCCTTAATGAATTATCAAATAAAAAATTTATAATAAATAAACCTAAATTTTTTAGAATAGAAGAAATTTGAATACAATTAATCCAAAATTACTTGATAAATTTATAAGAGTTTCAGAAAGAGCTGCATTCGGAGCCTCAAAGTATAGAGGTAAAGATGATAAAATAGCGGCTGATCAAGCAGCAGTTGATGAAATGAGGTCTGAATTTAATAAAATAGAAATGAAGGGTAGGGTTGTTATAGGAGAAGGGGAAATGGACGAGGCTCCAATGCTATTCATTGGAGAAGAAGTTGGAACTAAGAAAGGAGAGGAATTAGATATAGCTGTTGACCCTCTAGAAGGAACAAACTTTACAGCAAAAAATTTACCTAATGCTATTTCTGTATTGGCAGTTACTAAAAAAGGAGGTTTATTTTCAGCACCAGATACTTATATGGAAAAAATTGCTGTAGGTTTAGATCTCCCTAAAAACATTATTGACTTAGATAATTCTGTTGAAAAAAATATTAAACTACTTGCTGAAGCAAAAAATACAAAACCAGAAAATATAACAGCGTGTGTTCTTAAAAGATCTAGACATGATAAAATTATTCAGTCACTCAATGATTTGAATGTAAAAATTAATTTTATTCAAGACGGAGATGTTACCGGTGTCATTTCTGTTGTAGATCCAAATTCACCAATAGATATATATTTAGGTATTGGTGGCGGCCCCGAAGGAGTGTTAGCAGCAGCAGCTCTAGACTGTTTGGGTGGGCAAATGCAAACCAGACTTGCATTGAGTGATCAAGAAGAAGTTAACAGAGCGCAAAAATTAGGAATTACCGATTTGAAAAAAAAGTATAATATAGAAGATATGATCAGGGGCGATGTTATATTTTGTGCAACAGGAGTAACTGATGGAGACATGTTAAAGGGCATTACTTATAAAGGAGATTCTTTCGAAGCCTCATCTTTCGTTTTACACAAAAGTCAAAAAATATCTAAGAAAGTCACTAATATAGTAAAAAAATGAATGACAGTTCAGTTTCAGGTAAGGATTGGATATCCAAAAATTACAATGAAGAAACAGTAAATTTTTTAAAAGATAATTTTAACCTTAGTGAAATTGTATCGAAGTTAATTGCAATTAGAAATATCAAGCTTGATGAAGTTAAATTATTTTTAAATCCAAAAATAAAAAATTTATTACCTAATCCATTTGTTCTAAAAGATATGGAAAAAGCTGTCGACAGAACAATAAGAGGAATTGAAAATAAGGAAAAAACAGGAATATTTGGAGATTATGATGTTGATGGAGCTACCTCAACAGCTATTCTTGGGAATTACTTTAATGAAATTAATCAAGAAGTGGAAATTTATATACCAGATAGAAAAACAGAAGGATATGGACCAAGCAAAAAAGGTTTTGAAAAATTAATTTCAAGTGGATCAAAATTAATTTTTACTGTTGATTGTGGAACCCTATCATTTGATACAATTGAATTTTCACAAAATAAAAATACAGATGTTTTGGTTTTAGATCATCATCAATCTGAATTGAAATTGCCAAAGGCCTTTTCTGTAGTTAATCCAAACAGATATGATGACAAATCTAACCTAAATTATCTTTGTGCTGCTGGAGTATGTTTTATGTTTCTTGTGGCTTTAAACAAAAAATTGAGAGAACTAAATTGGTTTAAAAAAAATAACATAAATGAACCAAATTTAATAAACTATCTCGATCTAGTTTCTTTGGGAACTGTTTGTGATGTAGTTCCTTTAATTGGCTTAAACAGAGCAATTGTCAGTCAAGGGTTAGAAATATTAAAAAAAAAATCAAATCTAGGATTAAAAACTTTAAAGAATATCTGTGGGATTGAAAGCAACCTTAGCACTTATCATCTTGGTTATATTTTGGGACCAAGAATAAATGCTGGGGGAAGAGTAGGCAGATGTTCTCATGGAGCTAATTTATTATTGAGCAGAGATTCAAAAGAAATTTTTAAAATTGCCACAGAGCTAGAATCTTATAATAAAGAAAGAAAATTAATTGAAAATGCTATGTTAAAAAAAATCGAAAACACTATCGTGATAAACTCAAACGAACCGGTAATTGTTTTATCCGGTCATAATTGGCATGGAGGCATTATTGGAATTGTTGCCGCAAGATTAAAGGAAAAATATAACAAACCTACCGTTATAATTTCTGTGGAAAAAGGTCTAGGAAGAGCTTCAGCAAGATCCGTTGTAGGATTTGACATAGGAACCGCTATTATTAGTGCTGTTCAAAATAATATTCTTAAAAAGGGAGGGGGCCATAAGATGGCCGCTGGTTTTACTATAGAGGAAAACAAAATAGAAGAATTTAAAGAATTTATAAAGAAAAAATTTTCTAAAATTCAAAAAAATTTAAACAAAACGAATATTTTATTTTTTGATTCAAAAATTTCACCCTCCGCTTTAAATGAAGAATTTTTCTCAGAAATTAATTCACTTTCTCCTTTTGGTTCTGGCAATCCGGAACCAAGATTTGTTATTGAAGATTTGGAATTGCTAAAATCTTCAATTGTGGGAGAAAAACACATCAAATCTTTACTAAGTGCCCGGGATGGTTCAGTCATTAAAAGCGTTACTTTCAATGCAATAAAAACTGATCTAGAAACCTATTTGTTATCAAAAAAACGAAAAAAAATTAATATTTTTGGAAAACTGAGCCTTAATGAATGGAAGGGCCAGAGAAATGTAGAGTTTATTATCGATGATATTTCTGTTAATAAGACAGTCAATAATTTGGTCCCATCGTCTAACGGTTAGGACAGGTGGTTTTCAATCACCTAATCGGGGTTCGATTCCCCGTGGGACCGCCAAAATTTTTTATGTATAAAATTGCAATTATAGAAGAATTTCACGAGTCTGGTTTAGAACTATTTAAAAAAAATTTTGTTAAGTCCGCATTCAGCAACTTTTACAGACGAATGCAAAATAAGAATGGCCAAGCAAACAGTTCAAAATATTATTGATTTTTTTGAGAAAAAAATTGATAAATCGATGGTGGTGAGCACAAGTTAGTTGAATTTTTTTCATAAATTAATTAAAGTATAGGCTAGTAATAATTATCTTTTAAGCAATAAAAACTTAAGAAATGTATTCAAAATTTGGTCAATTCATCGATGGTAAATGGCAGTCTTCAGAAAAAAAAGAAACATATGATGTTATAAATCCTGCTACTGAAGAGCTAATAGGAAAGGCGTCTAAAGCAACAAAAAATGATGTTATTAAAACATTGAAGTCTGCAGAAAAAGGTTTCAAGATTTGGAAAAAAACACCTGCCTGGGAAAGGTCATCTAAAATTAGAAAAATATCTGAGCTCATAAGAGAACGAAAAGATGTTTTAGCTAAATGGTTAACCTTAGAGGTAGGAAAACCTTTACTAGAAGGAGTTGCAGAAGTTAGTTCTGCCGCAGACATTTTTGAGTGGAATTCTGAAGAAACAAAAAGAATTTTTGGACAAACCGTTGAAAGCAGATTTGAAAACACAAGAGTTCAAGTAATCTATCAACCAATAGGTGTTGTTGCGGCTTTGGTTCCGTGGAACTTCCCAATAATTTTAGCTTCAAGAAAAATTTCTACAGCTTTAGCAGCTGGATGTTCAGTAATAGTTAAACCCGATGTAATTGCGCCTGGTGCCGTTATGGAAATGATGAATATTATTAACGATGCAGGCATTCCTTCTGGAGTTGTTAATTTATTATCCGGGGATCCAGAGAAGATTTCAAACGAACTTATTTCCTCTGATATTATAAAGAAAGTTTCAATTACTGGTTCAACTAGAGTAGGAAAGCTTGTTCTTAAAAAAGCTGCTGACAAAGTTCAGAGAGTAACCATGGAACTAAGTGGTCATGCGCCTTTTATAGTTTTTGAGGATTCAAATATAGAAAAGGTTACGGATATGGCTATTGCCTCTAAGTACAGAAACAACGGACAAGTTTGTATTTCACCAACTAGATTTTATATTCATGAAAATAAAAAGGAAGATTTTATTAAAACTTTTATTGAAAAGACAAAAAAACTTAAAATCGGAAATGGTTTAAAAGAGGGAACCAACTTAGGACCCATAACAACTAAAAAAAGATTAGAAGAAATAGAAAAGCTTGTAGAAAAAACTAAAAAAGAAGGTGGAAAAATTTTATACGGAGGAAAGAGACCGGCCGGTTTTAATAAAGGTTATTTTTATGAACCTACTATAATTGATAATGTTAAAGACAACTTCACTGTCATGACAGAAGAACCTTTTGGCCCGATAACACCAATAACAACCTTTAAAAAATTTGATGAAGTAATTGAAAGAGCAAACAAACACGATTGTGGTTTAGCAGGATATGTGTGTACAAATTCTATGGAAAAAGCTTTCAAAGCATCAGAGCAGTTAGAAACTGGTATCGTTGCCATTAATACACCCGTTGTAGCAACTGCAGAAACACCATTTGGAGGAGTAAAGCAAACTGGCTATGGAAGAGAAGGTGGTTCTGTGGGTATAAAAGACTACCTAAATATTAAATACACTCATCTTGGTCTTTCTGGGTAATTAATGAAAAAAAATAAGCATAGTATTGCAATTTTATTACCATACAAAGAAATTTACTCTAAAAATTTTTCAGGGGCAGCTTCAATATGGGTTAAAGATTATTTAAAAAAATCTTTACTTACAAAAAAAACTATAGTGTACGGCTATCTTGGAAAAAAATTAAAACCATTAACTAAAAATTTTAACAATTTATTTTTCAAAAAAACAATCTTTTCTAAAAGCAAAAGTTACGCTCAAAATTTTTTAAATGATTGTAAAGAAAATAATTATGATATAATTGAAATTCACAATCGTGCCGAAACACTTAACTATTTAATAGATAATGCTATTAAATCAAAATTGATATTTGTGTTTCATAACAATCCTCAGGAAATAAGGGGATCTAAACTAGTATCACAAAGAATAAATATTTTAAATAAAACTGACAAAATATTTTTTGTAAGCAAGTGGACATTTGAGAAATTTTTTGAGGGTTTACCTTATAAATCAAGAAATAATTGCGAAATTGTATATCCATCTATAGATCCTCTAAAAAAAATTAATCCAAAAAAAAAGAAGCAAATTATTTTTGCTGGTAAACTTAACTCTTCAAAAGGCTATGACTTATTTGGTAATACAGTTATTAAAATATTAAACAAATACAAGGATTGGAATGCTGTAGTTGTCGGTAACGAGCCAAGAGAAAAATTTTCTTTTAAACATCCAAGGTTAAAAATATATCCATGGTTACCTCATAAAGCTGTTCTAAAATTATATTACAAATCTTCAATTTCAGTGGTTCCTTCTAAATGGGAGGAGCCATTCGGCAGAACAGCCATGGAGTCCGCAGCGTACGGCTGCGCAACAATCACAAGTGCTAGAGGAGGTTTGCCCGAAACGTTTGATAACAATTTAGCAATAGACATTTTAACAGTAAAAAATTTATTTAAAGTTATATCTGACCTAATAAAAAATAATAAAAAATTGAAAAGTATTCAAAAAACAAACTTTGAAAATGTTATTCATAAACTTGAGGACCAAGTAGAATTGATTGACTCGGTTAAATTTAACTTAAATAAGAAAATTAATATAATTCGGAATTTAGGTCCAAAAATTCTTCATGTTTCTAATTTTAACGAAAAAAATAATCATAGACTTTTTAATATATCAATTGCTAGCAAGTTAACTAATGGATTTGTAAGAAATAATTGTGACGTAATTAATTTCAGTTATAGAAATTTTTCTAACAAAAAAATATTTTCGGATGTCAACGAATCTATTTTAGACATATCTTATAATTACAAACCAGACATGATTCTTTTTGGTCATAACAATATTTTAAAAAGAGAAACATTAGAGAAAATAAATTATAATAAAATAAAAACATCTCTATGGTATGAAGACCACGTAGCTCACAAAGGGCCTAACTGGAAAAACAATTTAAATTTAATTGAGAAAAATAATGATTTGATAGATAATTATTTTATTACAACGCACCCAGATGTAGTCAAAACTGTAATTAGTAAAAAAAAATTATCTTTTATGCCAATACCCGTTGATCAAAACATAGAAACATTAAATATTTATAAAAACAAACATAGATATAAAGATTTATTTTTTGCCCTCAGCCATGGTGTTAATTATGGAAACTTGAGACCAAACTCTAGAGACGAAAGGGAAACCTTTGTAAGGCAACTTCAAAGTATTAGCAAAAATATAAAATTTCATTTTTTAGGTCTAAATTTTGAAGAGCCCAAGTGGAACTTTGATTTTTATAGAGAGATGATGATCTGCAAAATGTCTTTGAATTTAAGCAGGGGAACTCCTTTAAAATACGCAACAAGCAATAGGCTAGCATCTTACATGGGGAATGGAATCTTAACTTTTATTGACAAAAAAACACAGTATGAAAATTTTTTCAATAAATCAGAAATGTGTTTCTATAACAATGTTTCTGATTTAAGAGATCAATTATTAGAATTAAAAGATGATGATAATAAAATTAATAAAATTGCTAAAAAGGGAAAAGAAAAATATTTTAAATTATTTAACAACAACATTGTTTCAAATTATATCTTGCACAAAACTTTAAATTTTAAAAAAAAATTTCATTATGCGTGGGACTGATGTTAAAACAGTTTGTATTGCTGGAAAAAATCAGTGTGCAATAGAAGCTCTTAAGTATTTGATATACAAAAAAAAAGATTTTAATATTGTTTCATTGGTGAATAAATCTGACAAAGGTAAAGATGGATGGCAAAAGTCATTCAAAAAATTTTCTTTAAAAAAAAAGATCAAAATATTAAATACAGAAGAATTATACAAAATTGACAATTTATTTTTGTTTTCATTTGAATATGAACACATATTAAAAAACAAATCTTTTAAAACAGATAACTTATTCAATTTTCACTTTAGTTTATTACCCAAATATAGAGGCTGTCACACAAATTTTTATCAGATATTTAGTGGTGAGAAAGTTTCAGGTGTAACGCTCCATAAAATAGACAGAGGAATTGATACTGGCGATATAGTGGGCAATATTACTTTTAAAATAAAAAAGAATGACACAGCACATCAAAACTATCTAAGACTTATGAGGCATTCTTTTTTATTGTTTAAAACTAATTTTGACAGAATTATCAAGGGCAATTATAAATTAAAAAAACAAAATTTGAAAAAAGGCTCTTATTTTAGTAGAGAGAGTGTTAATTATAATAGTTTAAAGAAAATTAAAAAAATAGATAACAAAATGTCAACACACAATTTAATTAGATCATTAATTTTTCCAGCTTTTCAGTTGCCTGTTTATAAGGGAAGGAAAATAAAAAAATCGATTTACAGGAACAATAAGATCAAGCTTTTTTTATCCAATGTATAATGTTGCAATAATAGGGTACGGATATTGGGGGCCAAAACTGGCAAGAAATTTCCAGAATTCAAATTACTTCAATGTTAGATATATAATTGATAAATCAAAAAAAAATTTATCAAACGCAAAAATTAATTTTCCTTCAGCGCAATTATATAGAAATTATGAACTTATAAAAAAAAAATCTGTAGATTTAGTTATAATAGCTGCGCCGACAAAATATCACTTTGTTATTGCAAAATATTTTTTAAAAAAAACTCATGTTTTAGTTGAAAAACCACTTTCAATGAGCCTCAGAGAAGTTAGGTTATTAGAACAAATTTCAAAAAAAAATAAGAAATTATTATTTGTTGACTACCCGTTTTTATTTTCGGGATCCATTGATTATGTAAAAAAAACAATACAATCCCAGAAATATGGTAATTTACTTGAGATTGAATCTTTTAGAGAACAAGCTCCTATAAGAAAGGATTCAAATGTTGTTTGGGATCTTGCTGTGCATGATATTTCTATCCTGAACTATTTATTGAAACAAAACCCAAGACACTGTAAGTCATTAAAAATAAAAACTTCAAATAGATCTTTGGCTGACACAGCATATTTAAATTTAATTTACAAAAATAAACTCAACGTTTTTATTAAAAATTCCTGGATCTCACCAATCAAGGTAAGGTTGATGAAATTTAAATTTAAAAAAGCTATTTTGTATTGTGATGAAAATGAAGGAATTCATAAAATAAAAATTTTTATTAAAAATAAATCTGGATCGCAATACAACGTAAAGATGCCAGAAATAAATTTGTCGGAGCCTTTATCTGAATTAGTCAATTATATTTACAGATCTATAGTTAATAAAAACAACAAAGTATTCGAAAATAATTTTAATCTAAATATAACAAAGACACTTGAAAAATTGGCTTAAAGCATGAAATTTACTGACATTAATCCATTTAATAAAAAAATTCAAAAAATCATTAACAAATCAATTTTAAATACTGTTAAAAAAAAAGATTTTATTTTGGGAAAAAATGTAAAAAAATTTGAAGAAAAATTTTCCAAAATGTCAAACACGAAGTATGCCATTGGATGTGCAACTGGTACGGATGCTTTATTGTTGGCACTAAAAGCCTTAAAATTAAAAAAAAATCATGAAGTTATTATTCCAGGAATGTCTTATATATCGACTGGACTTTCAGCCACATTAAATAATAATAAAATTAAATTTGCTGACATTGATGATGACACCGGTTTGATTTCGCTTAAAAGTGTAAAAAAAAACTTATCGAGAAATACAAAGGCTGTAATTCCTGTTAATTTATATGGTCAAAAAGTTAATATTAAATTACTTAGAAAGATTGTTGGAAAAAATATATATATAATAGAAGACAGCGCGCAATCTCACTTTGCTTCCAGTTGTCAAAGTTGTGAAAATTCTAATCATGAATTGTGTTATAAAAGAGAAAAAAGTCATAAATACGCAAATCTTTCATGCTACAGCTTCTATCCGTCAAAGAATTTAGGTGCCTATGGTGATGGAGGCATAATTACCACAGACGACATTAATCTTTATAAAAAACTTTCTATATTAAGAAATTTAGGAACCATTAAAAAAAACGTTCATCAATACGAGGGTTTAAATAGTAGACTCGATACTCTTCAGGCATCAATTCTATTGGAAAAGGTAAAGTATACACCCCAACACAATGAATACAGAAGGAAAATATCTGAATTTTATGATCAAGAACTTGTTTTTATAAATGATGTAACATTGACTGTTACCGATCCAGGTTCATCAAGACACCTTTATGTTATAAGAGTTGGAAAACGTGATAAATTAGCAAAATATTTAATCAAAAATAATATATCTGTTCAACTTCATTATCCATATAGTTTAAATAAAACCGCAGCTCTTAAAAAGAAAATTAAAAAAATTAAATTAATTAATTCTGAAAAATGGGCTAGAGAATGCCTTAGCTTACCCCTGTATCCATATATGCCTTTAAATGAAGCAAAGAGAGTAGTTCATTTTATAAAAAAATTTTACGATTAATTAAATTAATTATTTATTCTGATGCGTATAGCGTATATATACACTATAAACTTGAACTAACGGGGCGTAGCGCAGTCTGGTAGCGCATCTGGTTTGGGACCAGAGGGTCGCAGGTTCAAATCCTGCCGCCCCGACCATGAATATGAAAATTAATAATGTTGTAGTTATAGGCTCAGGAACAATGGGAAGCGGAATTGCTGCACACTTGTGCAATGCAAATATTGCTGTAACTCTTCTCGATCTTAAAACTGAAATATCAAAAAATGCTAGAGATAGAATATTAAAATCTAGACCTCCATTATTATTTGATAAATCTAAAGTAAACAATATTCAAATAGGAAGCATAAAAGATAATTTTAATGCTGTAGAGCAAGCTGATTGGATTGTAGAAGCCGTTGTAGAGAAGATTGACATTAAACATCAACTATACGAAAAAATTTTTAAATCTAGAAAAAAAGGCTCTATTGTATCTTCCAATACATCAACAATTCCCTTAAAAATATTATCTCAAAAGTTATCTGATAAGGACAAAAAAGACTTTTGTATTACTCATTTTTTCAACCCGGTAAGGTATATGGGTTTGTTAGAGATAGTTAAAAATGAAAATAGCGATAGTGAAAAAATTAATTTTTTAAAAGAGTTTTGTGAATCTGCTTTAGGAAAAGGAGTAATTATTTGTGGAGATACCCCTGGTTTTTTAGGAAATCGAATTGGTGTTTATGCAATGCAAGTGGCTATGACGGAGGCTATTAAAATGAAACTTTCAGTCGAAGAAGCAGATTCAATATTTGGTAGACCAATGGGAATTCCAAAAACAGGAGTTTTTGCTCTATACGATCTAATAGGCATTGATTTAATGGCGGATGTTTTAAAAAGCTTTGTTAAAGAATTACCAAAAAATGATGAATTTCACAAAGTTGCTGGAGATATTCCGATAGTTAATAAATTAATTAACTCTGGTTATACCGGCAGAAAGGGTAAAGGGGGTTTTTACAGAATCAATAAGTTAATGGGTAAAAAAATCTTAGAAGCGTTAAATTTAGAAACCGGAGAATATTTTCCAGCTAAAAAAACTGATATTCAAGTTGACAAGGTTGACTTAAAAAAATTAATAAGTCGTGATGATAAATATGGGAAATTTTCATGGTCTGTAATATCCAAAATCATTAAATATTCATCATCTCTTGTTCCTGGAATAACAAAAGAATTTAATGATATAGACGAAGCTTTAAGATTGGGATTTAATTGGTCAAAAGGACCTTTTGAAATGTTACAAGAAATTGGTCCAAAATATTTTTTTAGCAAAATAGACAATTTTGAGAATAATCATTTTTTAAAAAATTTAAAAGACAGTAAAGAAGAAAATTTTTATCCTCAGAGACAAAAATATACAAACATTCAAACTCTTGGAAAAATTAAAAATCTTGCGCTAAAGGTTGATAAAAATAAATCTGCAGAAATATTTAGATTTAAAGATTTCAATATTGTTGAATTTACAACTAAAGCAAATGCTCTTGATTATAATTCTATGGACGCTCTTAAGAAAGCTACTGACAAACCTTTAATTATTATTAATGAAAGTATGCAATTTTCCGCTGGTGTAAATCTGAATTATGTTATGGATTTTGTAAAAAAAAAAGATTTTAAATCAATTGAAAAATTTATTAAATATTTTCAAGAAACTTGTAAGCACTTAAAATATTGTGATAATCCAGTGATATCGGCGCCTTCTGGATTGGCCTTGGGGGGAGGAGAGGAAGTATTGTTACAAAGCAATTTTGTAGTGTCGCATAGCAATATTGTTATGGGGCTGGTAGAAACAATTGTTGGTTTGGTTCCGGCTGGGGGCGGTTGTAAAGAAATGCTTTGGAGATGGTCCCAAACTTCTGAGGGCAAGAAGGATCCAGATTACGCTCCACTTAAGGTTTTTGATATCATAGGATATGCAAAAACGGCTTTTTCACCTCAGGAGGCTATTCCTTTCATGTTTCTCAAAAATGAAGACAAAAGAGTAATGAACAGAAACAATCTTTTGCCAGAAGCAAAACTTTTACTAGAAAAAAATAGAAAATTTACTGTTCCCGAAGAGTGTAAATTTAAATTATCAGGCGAACAAGTAAGAAAAAAAATGCACAAAATACTTGAAAAATTATATCAGGAGAAAAAAATATTGGATCACGGCCTGGAAGTTGGAAAAGAATTGGCATATGTTTTAAGTGGAGGTAAAACAAATCAAAACAAGGAATTAAAAGAAGATGAGTTGTACAATTTAGAATTAGAAAGCTTTATGAAACTTGTTCAAAAAAACAAGACTCAAGAAAGAATTCTTCATACATTAACAACAGGAAAACCTTTGGTTAATTAATTATGACAACATATACGGCTCCAGTTGAAGAAATGATGTTTCTATTTGATTATTTAAAAGATAATAAAAATTATAATGAAATAGAAAAATACAAAGAAATTAATTCAGATTTGGTAAAAGATGTGTTGCAACAAGCTGCAAAAATTAACCAAGAACTTATTTTACCTTTGGCAAAAGTTGGCGATGAAAAACCATGTGTTTACGAAAACGGAGTTGTGAGATCACCACCTGGATACAAAGAAGTATATAAAAAATTTATTCAAGATGGTTGGACTTCGTTATCTTGTGATCCAAAATATGGCGGACAAGGAATGCCTAAAACTGTTAGCACTTTTTTTGAAGAAATGATTTCCTCTTCTAGTTTGTCATTTAAATTATATAGCGAATTAAGTATAGGAGCATATAATTGTATTCTTCATCACGCAGATCAAAAAATAAAAGACAAATTTCTTCCAAAAATTGTCGAAGGCAAGTGGAGTGGAACAATGTGTTTGACAGAGTCTCAATGTGGAACTGATTTAGGTTTATTAAAAACAAAGGCAGTAAAACAAAAAGACAATTCTTACAAAATCTCAGGACAAAAAATATTTATTACATCAGGCGATCACGATTTAACAGAAAATATAATCCATCTAGTTTTAGCTAGAATACCAGGGGCACCATCTGGAACAAAAGGAATCAGCTTATTTTTGGTTCCAAAATTTGTTGTTAATGATGACGGATCAGTTGGTTCTAGAAATGGGGTAAGTACAGGGTCCATTGAAAAAAAAATGGGCATTAAAGGTTCACCAACTTGTGTTTTAAATTTTGATAATGCCACTGGATATTTAATTGGATCTGAAAACAAGGGATTAAGCTCGATGTTTACAATGATGAATTTAGAAAGAATAGTTGTTGGAATCCAGGGCCTCGGTATTTCTGAAACTGCTTATCAAAATGCCTTGTCGTATTCGAAAGAAAGAAAACAGGGTAAAGCTAATAATAGCAAAAGCAGAGAAGCTGATCCAATCATTAATCATCCTGATATAAGAAGAACTCTTATGAGCATGAAGTCATTAATTGAAGGTCAAAGATCACTTGCTTTTTGGGTTTCTCAACAAATTGATGTTGGTCTGAATCATCCTGACAAAAAAATAAAAGATTCGGCAAACAATTTGGTTTCATTAATGACCCCGGTAATAAAATCATTTTTTACTGATATGGGAATGGATATAACTAATGATGCAATACAGATATTTGGTGGATATGGTTATACGAAAGATCAAGGCATAGAACAATTGTTTAGAGATAATAGAATAACACCAATTTACGAAGGAACAAATTCAATTCAGGCTATAGATCTTGTTTATAGAAAAATTTTAAATAATAAAATTTTTGACAAATACATTTCTGAAATTAACGATGAAATTAAAGAGGTTGGTAAAAATAAAAATTTATTATTATTTTCGGGTAAATTAGAAAAATATATTGAACTATTGGTAAATTTTACTTCCTGGCTTGAAAAAAAATATATCACCTCAAAAGACGACGTTAGTTCGTCTTGCAATGATTATTTAAAAGTATTTGGCTATGTTTCGTTAGGTTATTCATGGTTAAAAATATTAAGAATTAGTCATGAAAAATTGAATGTAAATAGGGATTTTTTTGAAGACAAAATTAACACAGCCACATATTATTTTGATAAAATACTGCCAAGAGTTCAGGCCCATTATATTTCAGCAATTAGTGGTAGTCAGACGATTATGAAAACAAAATTTAATTAAAATGAGCCATTATAATAATAATTTAGACAAAAATAACGCCAACTATGTCCCGTTAACTCCTATAACTTTTTTAGAAAGAACTAAAGATATTTATCCCAATTATGAGGCGATAATTTATAGGGATCGAACCTATACTTGGAGAGAAGTTTACGAACGCTCTTCAAGATTTGCTAGTGCTTTGGAAAAAAATGGAATTAAAGCAGGAGACACAGTATCCATTATGGCAGCTAATACTCCTGAATTATTCGAAGCCCATTACTCCGTTCCAATGACTGGCGCAGTGCTTAACGCTATCAACACAAGATTGGATTCAAAAACTGTAGGATATATCTTGAAACATGCGGACACCAAGGTGCTTATTGTGGACCGTCAATTTTCTCCTGTTGTGAAAAAAGCCTTGGATGATTTAGGAAAAAAAATTTTAATTATTGATATAGTTGATAAGCATGCAGATTTAAAAGATTCTGAGAAAATTGGAGAATTTGAATACGAAAGTTTTTTGAAAAAAGGTGATGCAAATTATGTGTGGAAAAGACCAAAGGATGAATGGCAAGCAATCTCACTAAATTATACCTCTGGGACCACCGGCAATCCAAAAGGTGTCGTTTATCATCATAGGGGCGCTTATTTGATGGCAACAGGCAGTGTAACCGCATGGAATATGCCAAACCGTTTAAACTTTTTATATACAGTTCCTATGTTTCATTGTAACGGATGGTGCTATCCATGGACTCTTGCCATGCTCCATGCTCGAGTGATTTGTATTAGAAACATTAG
>Ga0163108_10000795_pt1 | contig 23245 bp, 15 predicted proteins | sample Fk1155metaG_FD_109644 | JGI IMG/M metagenome (GOLD analysis project Ga0163108, IMG submission 109644) | Marine microbial communities from the Central Pacific Ocean - Fk160115 155m metaG | ecosystem: Environmental > Aquatic > Marine > Oceanic > Photic zone | place: The Central Pacific Ocean...
CTTTGGTTGTAACGGCGGTCAATGTCGGAAAGGTATCGCGCGTCATCGAGAAACCGTTTGATGCAAATACGTTGGTTGAAACCGTCAAGGAAGCGTTGGCCAACCACCGTCGGTTGACCTCCATGCTTCAAAGTCAACGTGGGCAAGGTTCGGCGCAAGAACGACGGCAGTTGACCGAGGCCTTGAATGGCAGCGCCCTTCGTTTGGCCGTGCAGCCCATCGTTCGGAGTTCAACCGGCAAGGTGTTCGGGTACGAATTATTGCTTCGCTCTTCTCATCCTGTGCTCGATGGTCCTGCGCCGATCCTGGCTGCGGCAGAGCGCCATGGAATGTTGCGTGAACTGGGCTCTGTGGTTGTGGCCCGTGCGGCAGAGTGGCTCATGAGGCTGCCTGAAGACATCCGGTTGTTCATGAACCTCCATCCACAAGAACTGATGGATGCCAGCGCTTTGTGCACACGGATGGAGGTCTTGCAGCTTTGGGGTGATCGCGTGGTCCTTGAGATCACAGAGCGCTCGAATGTTGGCACAGACTTTTCGTGGGAGGGTGCGCTTGAACGGGTCAAGCAGATGGGCTTTCAAGTTGCTGTGGATGATCTTGGCTCCGGCTATGCGGCCCTGTCTATGCTTGCCGAACTCCAGCCTCATTTCATGAAGGTCGACATGAGCATTGTGCGCAATGTGGACAAGGATGATCACAAATTGCGGCTGGTGAATCTGTTGTGCAGTTTTGCTGAAGCCACAGGATCAGAGGTGGTCGCTGAAGGTGTGGAAACGGAGGCCGAAGCGGAAGCCCTGACCCGAGCGGGAGTCGATTTGGTTCAGGGGTATCTATTTGGTGAACCTCAGCTCAACTTGAGCGTTTGATCCGCCCTGGTCGTCGCAGATGGGATAATCGCCGCACGTGCCTGTGATTTTTGCCGGTTCTACAGCTTATCCCAGTCAGGGTCCACGCCCTGTGCTGACCATCGGTAATTTTGATGGCTTACACGAGGGTCATCGACACTTGATCTCTCGTTTGGTGAAACGGGCGAGAGATCTGGATTTGCCTTCGTGCGTATATACATTTGACCCACCACCACGGGTTGTCTTGGCTCCGATGCGGCATCAACCGCGCATTCAAACGTGGCCGGACAAGGTCCGGATCATGGGTGAATTGGGCGTAGACCAAGTGGTGGTAGAGCGATTCACGCGCTCTTTTGCCCGTCACCCCCCCAGCTGGTTTGTGGATGAAATACTCGGTCGGCGGATCGTGCCCGAGGCTCTTGTGTTGGGCTATGACTTTCGTTTTGGTAGCGGTCGCACAGGAGATGTGCACACTTTGCGCGAAGCGGTTCCAAGTCTGCCGATCGAACAGGTTGAGCCCCTTGAGATGGGGGGAGGGATTGTGAGCTCGAGTCGGATTCGCGCCTTGGTGACCCAAGGAGATGTGACCCAGGCGGCCCACTTGCTGGGGTGCCAGCACGTGATTCGGGGCACAGTTGTGACCGGCGATGCCCGTGGGCGGACCATGGGCTTTCCAACGGCCAATCTTGAAACGGATGCGGAATTGCTCCCTGCACAGGGCGTTTACGCATGCCGTGCGCGGACGGATGGCGGACAATGGATTCCTGCGGTGGCGAACCTGGGGACACGGCCGACGTTTGATGGGAGGGGCTTTTTGGTTGAGGTTCATGTGTTGGACTTTTCAGGTGATCTGTATGGTGCAGAAATGGAAGTGGCCTTTCACGATCGCATCCGTGGTGAGCAGGCTTTCGATGGGCCAGACTCACTCCGCGCTCAAATCCTTTTGGATGTGGACAAGGCTCGAGAATTGTTGGTGGAGTATCTGTGAGAAAAGCCCCCATTACAGGACATACGGATGTCTTTGGATTGGTGGGCCACCCCGTGCGGCATTCTTTGTCACCGGCCATGTACAATGCCTTGTTCGCACGGTTTGATATCGACGCTGTGTACTTGGCCTTCGATGTGAACCCCGAACAGTCTGAACGGGTGTCTGAACTGATTCGCGTCATGGGCTTGGTGGGTGTGAACCTCACCGTACCGTTCAAGGAACGCATTTTGGATGGATTGGATGGTCTGACGGCTGCCGCGAAGGAAGCCGGTGCGGTTAATGTTGTGACCCAAGTTGAAGGTACGCTGATGGGCTACAACACGGACGGAGAAGGCTTTGTTCGAAGCCTGGAAGAAGAGGGTGGACCCGACCCCCAAGGAATCCATGCCGTTATTTTGGGTTCCGGGGGGGCTGCCCGGGCAGTGGCCTCTGGACTGCTGGATCGGGGTGCATCTCGCGTCACTTTTTTGAACCGAACCCGTGATCGCGCCTTGCAGGCGGCCGCGGCGCTGCAACAGAGTTTTTCTACAGCGGAATTTGATGTCCGCCCCTTGTCGGCTTCGGCATTTGATGATGCGGCCAAATCGGCCAAATTGGTCGTTAATTGTACCAGCGGCCCTGCCGCTGAAAGCGTTTCTACATTCGATCCGACGGGCTTGTGTGGTGGTGCGTCATGGGTGGACATCAACTATTGGATGGCTGAACCGCCTGGGCGCACAGCATGTGCAGAGGCAGGGGTGAAGTTTCACGACGGCTTGGGCATGTTGGCCCATCAAGGAGCGCTCGCATTTGAGTTGTTCACGGGCCATCCGGTAACGGGGTCCGAAATACGTGCTTTTCTTGCGGAGTTTGCGTGAAACGGCGGGCTGTGATCGTGGAACGTGCCGCCCACCGTCGTTTGCGTATCGTGGATGCACTTCGGGCTGAATATCAGGTGGACGCCATTGAGATGTTGGATGGTTTTGTGCGCACGGTGCGCGCCATTCGTCCCGAGATCGTTTTGATCGGTGTGGGCCGTCGCGTGCAGCAAAGCACACGTGCAGCCCATCAGATCAAGACCGACGGCACACAGCCTCCGCTTGTCGGCATGATGGATTGGGATGGTCGCCTTCGAGATCCTGTTTCAAAAGCGCGCGATGCCATGGCAGATGGTGTCTTCTTGGGTGCGCCATCGTCCGAAGAATTGCAGCGCTTTGTGGTTGCCCTAGGCGAACAAGAAGACGTGGTGATCATGGGAGAACGTCCATCCAGTCCATGGAAGCGCTTCTTGGGTCGCTAAGGACAGGCGGCCTGCCACTCTATTTCACCAGCGGTTCGGATTCCTTGTTCCCGAAAAGCACGTTTTACGCGTTCGGTCACATCGGTACCAAATGCGGTTTCGTATCGACCATCGAAAACATAGGCTTTGACCTTGAGTTCGACGGCAAAACGTTCGGCACCATTGGGAACAGGTCCTTCGCGGACCGATACTGTGATCGGTCGGCTGATGAATACATACCGGCTGGATGCGGTGGCTTCGTACACCACTCGTTTTGCGGCGACAATGTTTTCATTGCATCCCACCCAAAATGGAAACACACACATTTGGTGGAGTGATCCAGCATTCGAGGATGCCACGGCATCATTGAGAAATCGGTGGTTGGGTATGCTGACCAAGTCGTCATCGAGGGTTGCTACCCGCACCGCCCGCAATCCGATGTCCACCACCTCACCGTAGGTATCCCCAAATTGGATTCGATCTCCCACTTGGAAAGGCCGGTCGAACAAGAGGATTAGTCCTGCCATCAGGCTGGCGATCAAGTCTTTGAATGCGAAACCAATGGCCACAGCAGCCGAACCACCGACCGCCAGCAGTGCTTCACTAGAGAACGAAAATAGGGAACTTGCGACCATTATGGTGGCAACGATCAGAACGGTAAAACGCAGGACAGCGCTGACTTGTTTGAAGAGAAGTCTTCGCTGACTGATTCTTTCTCCCAAAGTATCCAGGGAGCGCGCAGCGAGTCGGCCGCCGACAAATGCCACCACAATCACAGAGATGGCGAAAGGGAGGCGATCCCAGACGACGAATTCGAGAAGATTGGTGGGTGAATCCATGGTTCAACTCTTGTGCATAAAGCTGCGGCGTTGCAGGTGGCGTTCAACAGCTGGAAGCCAGTTCATTCGGACCTTGTACCGTCCGGCATCGGTTTCGGTGATGAGGGTGCGTTGTTCCAAACCCCGGCAAAGCGCCCGGACGCTGGCTTCAGGCTGGTTGAGCACAATGTGCAGATCTGAAACGGTCAGATCATCATGCAAGATGAGCGCGGTCAGTGCGAAGAGCTCATCGTCACGAAGTTCTTCTAGTTCCTCGGTATTGTGGGCCGAAAACAACCCAACGAAGGCTTCACCATCATCATTTGATGTGGGTCGGAGGCTATCCATCCACAGCCGAATGGCGACCGATGGGTTTCCCTGAGAAGCGTCGGTCAGCAATCGCCAGTAGGCTCTTTCGGCTCTTTCGATCATTCTCGCTTGGTCGGGTCCATTGTTTGGTTTGTTGAGGAGACCATCAAAGCGTGGCACCACGCCACCCTTCCGGGTTTGAGCCTCAAGCCACTGGGAGAGATCCGCTGGGCTTGTCGGTCCCAAGTGAATGTGGTGAGCAAAGACGTTTACGTGGCCGACATCACTCATGCCATGCAAGAAGCTCCATGCAGGACTGTGAATGCTGGCGATCCAAAAATGGTGTCGCCCTGTGGCCTGCATCACTTCAAGCGCGGAATCCAGTCCTTGGTAGTGCCCCACGGCCCGCAAAAAGAGACGGTTGAGGTTTGAAAGCAAGAACGTGGAAGGGGGCAGTTTCTTGAGCGCACCAATCAGTTCTTCGCTGGAGTCCGCATGCTCAATATTTGCGATACCGGCCAACCACTTCAAGGCGGCGTTGGCCTGTGTGTGTCCAATTGGCGTCACGGCTTGAATTATTGGCCCATCCAATCTGGCCGCCAATTGGTCCATCAGCACATTTTTTCCAGCACCGCGGTCGCCTGTGATGGTCAAGAGTCCCCGGCGGGGGTCCTGTTGCCAGGCGTGGCGTTTTTCTTGGATGAGCGAAAATTTGTCTTCCAAAGGCACCATTTTCAAGGCACCGGATACGATGGCGCGCCGCAAGGAAGCAGGAAGGGGGGTTGGTACAGACTCTATAGAATCGCGGAGTTGTCGTCGGGCCAAGATGGCCCTCAGCCATGCGAGCCCTCCGCGACGGTCGATGAGTCCCTGAGCAACATCGACCAGGAAACGCACAAACAGAATGACCACGGCGAACAAGGCGCCAAAAACACCCTGAATCTTCGACGTTCCGGATGAAAATACCCACCGAGCAAGTGCAGAATCTGTACCGCCAGCTTTCACCCTCGAGCGCAAGAAATCACCCCACCGGAAGAGAGCGAGGGCGACCAGCAACCAGGTCACGATATGAATGGTTTCGCTGAATAGCTCGCCAACATGGTCGGCTCCCAAGATGACCACGAGCAAGTGAACGACCACCACCTCGATCACCTTCAGCATTCCAAAATATTGGATCAACCATAAACATGCTTTGCGGGCTTCGGGTGCTGTCACCCGCAGGCCGGGTCGGTTTTCCGACGGCGTAATTAAGGCCAATTCGACGACGCCTTGTGCCCCTCGTACGCATGCACCTGCAGCGAAGACAATGGCAATCCAGGCCACCAAGGGAAGCGGGTCGCTCAACCAGACAATGATCGTGAACGAGACGCCCAAGACCAGAATGTCCTGGAGCAGCGAAGCCAATGGGGCGGCAAGGCTGCGCAAATCTCCTGCCACCATCCACGATGGAAAGCGCTGGTTTCCCGCCCATGATCCGGTGTCTTTGTCGGGTTCAAAATAGGCCATCAACCGTCGCGTCCAAAGCGGTGTTTGGCTGTGTGTCCACATGCCGATGACCAGCAAGAATGCCAACTCCATTAGACCCAAGAACAACGCGCCCAAAGCTTGGAATTGGCTGAGCTCATCCGGGCTCTTCCACCACGCTTGATGGATTTGTCGGACGGAGGAACGAAGATCGAGGGGAATCGAAACGATCTCGGATTTTATTTCTTCCAAGCGTTGTTGTTCTATGGATAGAAGCGCTTCTTGGCTGGCTTGTCTACGGGCTGTTCTTCGCAGGTTCCGCGTTTGGTCCAATAGAATGCTGGTGGCATCGATCTCTTCTTCTACGGCTGAGACCCGCGCATCGTGAGCGTGGGAAAAGCCATCCATCGCATCGCGTATTTTATCGTTGTTGTTGTATGGGCCGATGGCCTCAGGGTTGACGCGAGCCCGGTCGGACTTTGCGGTTTCGAGTGCATCGAGGGCCTGAAAACGATCGTCTTGTAGGCGTCGAACCAAGTTTCGTAGACTGAACCAGGTTTGATCGATTTGCTCCGTTTTGGCAGACGATGCGGGTGGCATGGACAGCGCGACGTTCAATTGTTCCCGAAGGCTGGCAAGTTCTGCACGCCGTTGTGCATGTCGAGCTGCTGCTTCCGTAGCTCTTGTGGCTTCACCGGCATGAATCTTTGTGGTGCGCTCTACGATTTCACCCACCCGCCGCTCCAATGGGTCTGCGGGTGTGGCTGAGGCCAGCGGTTCCGGCCCTGGTGCCGGGTTGTTCTCTACAGCAGGTGTGACGGAGTTCGGTTCAGCGACTGCATGCTGGCCAAAAGAAAGCGCAGCGATGCTCACCCAAAAAAGAAAAATCTGTTTGTATGGAACCGTCATTTGCATCGAGTCTACGCAAATCGATGGGCTCAGGTGCATTCAACCTCGCCCTTATGGTCGCAAAGCGGTAGCATCAGGACGTGGCAACAGGACATGAACAACAACGACAAATCCGCAGTCGACTGTCTGCGGAACGGGGCAACCGCTTTTCTCAGGGTGGTGCTCCGGTTGCCTTGCTGTACCCCAGTCCATACCGAGCAGGGATGAGCTCGGTGGGCTTTCAGTGGGTTTTGAAGATCTTGCGTGATGCGGGCTACCAAGCGGAGCGTGCTTTTTTGCCAGATGATGTGGCTGGCTGGCGCATGAGTCGGGTGCCTTTGCATACCTATGAAACCAGTCGTCCCGTGGCGCATTTTCCGGTCATTGGTGTGAGTTTGGCCTATGAACTCGAACTTCAAGGGCTGATAGAGGCCTTGGAATTGGCGGGGATACCGCCCCTTCGAGCGGATCGAGATGCATCTCACCCCCGCATTGTCATGGGCGGGCCCCTGACATTTTCCAATCCGCTGCCAGCGGCCCCTTTTGTGGATGCAATGTTGATGGGCGAAGCGGAAGACACGGTGCTGCCGGCATTTGAGGCCGCTGTACACACAGACGGAGACGAGTGGCTGGATGTCGTTGCTGCCCTTCCGGGCGGCTATGTTCCCCAGATCCACGGCGAACAATTGCCCGCGGTCGCCAAGGCGTCGGACGAGCGACTTCCAGCCTATGCCCCGATATTGGCGCCAGACGCAGAATTGTCCAACATGTTCCTGATTGAAGGGGAGCGTGGATGCCATCGTTCCTGCACTTTTTGCGTGATGCGCCGAAGCACCAATGGAGGGATGCGGCTGGTGACGCCAGAAAAGATCTTGTCCTATGTTCCGGAAGAAGCCTCGCGGGTTGGTTTGGTGGGTGCGGCGATATCTGATCATCCCCAATTGGTTGGCCTGTTGTCCGAGATTGTCGAGAGCGGTCGGGGGGTCGGAATTAGTTCTTTGCGTGCGGACCGGGTTGCCCGAAAGCCCGATATTGCTCGGTTGCTGAGAGAGGGTGGATACAAGACGCTCACGGTGGCATCTGATGCGGCTTCGGAACGGCTTCGAAAAGAAATATCGAAAGGCACCAAGGAGAACCACTTGCTGACCTGTGCGGAACTGGCGTCCGAGCACCGCTACAAGGTCATGAAGGTGTACATGATGGTGGGGGTTCCAGGCGAAACCGATGAAGACATCGATGAATTGATTCGGTTCTCGAGAGAACTGGGTTCCATTGTGCCGGTTTCTCTTGGTATTGCACCCTTTGTGCCCAAACGGAACACACCATTGGATGTTGCGGAGTTTGCGGGGATTCGCAATATTGAGCAACGACTCAAGCGCTTGAACCGAGGGCTGAAGGGTGTGGTTGACGTTCGGCCCACCTCTGCGCGTTGGGCATGGGTGGAGGCGGAGTTGGCCCAAGGTGGGTGGAGTGCTGGTCATGCGGTGTACGAAGCCGCGAAGAATGGGGCAAAATTTGCTCATTATCGGCGCGCGTTGGAGGCGGTCGATCCGGCAACTCGGGCACCTTGGCGGAGTGTGGCATGACGCATCCGGATACGGTTTTGAGCCAGTGGGTTGGAGAGAAGCCAAGCACATGGACAGATGTGGAACTTCGTTTGCTCCGGCGTGCACCTGAGTGGGCAAAACGGATGGACCCGAGCATTGTAAATCCCGTGGATCGTGCGTTGGCTGGCATTGGACCTGTTCCGGCAATGGCTGGCGATTTGGAGGCTCGAATTCGAGTATCGCTGGCCCGTGCGGATGCGGGTCTACAGAATGACCCCGCTGCCATGGCGGAACTGGAGACGGAAGGGGAAGCGTCGGGAGATCCCCATTTGTGGGTGAGTGCTGCACGCTTGAATGCACAGGCGAATCCATTGCGGGAGGCGGAGGCAAGAATGGCGATTTCGAACCAAGTCTTGCCCTACGTTTTTCCTGGAGAGGTGGACCCAGTAATGATCCATCTTCTGTGTGCGGGAGAGAGAATATTGCCTGCCTTGCATGTGGATTGGATTCGAAAAATAACCGTCTGGTTGGCCCCTGTGATTGCGCTCGACTGTAAACAAGGGGGCTTGTGGTTTTGGCCAGTCATTCGTTCCCTGGATGCGGGAAAACTCAAACGCCCTCTGATGAAGCTTGCAGACACCCGCTTGCCTCCGGGCGGGTATGGGTTGGCGGCGGCCTATTGCCGAAAGATAGGGCTGGATGATGGACTGCTACTGGATGCGGGCGGTGATGTGGACAAGAGGATTGCGGCGCTGGCTTTCATCAACGATGCATCGCAGTCGGCGCGTTAGGTAAGAGCACAGTCATGAGTGCAGAACTTACCCTCGCAGGCATCGATGTCCGCGCCGTTTCGGTGGCGGGTTTGGAAACGTGCATCGAACTGCCGGCTTTTAAGGTTTGTTTTGATATCGGACGTGGGCCTCGGAGTGCGGTCCGCAACAACACCATTCTGTTTACCCATGCGCACATCGACCACATGGGTGGGATTGCACACCATGTGGCGACGCGGTCGCTTCTCAGTATGGATCCACCCACCTATGTGATGCCCCATTCTGTGGTGGATGCGGTGGAGGGTCTATTGAATGCCTTTCGGGTGCTCGATGGTTCCGAGATGCCGGCCAACCTGGTGGGCGCCAAGCCCGGAGAGGTGGTGAGAATAGGAAAGCGCCGGGTGGCTCGTCCGCTTCAGGCCTTTCATCCTGTGCCCTCGCAGGGGTATGCGATTTTGGACGTTAGAAATCGCTTGCGCGCAGATCTCCAAGATGCTGGAAAAGAGGCCATTGCCGAAGCGCGTGCACGGGGGGAGGAAATCACGTCCCCGGTGGAACACCCGCTCGTCGTTTTTTCGGGTGACACCACCATAGAATTTATTGAGAAGAATGAACTGGCCCGGAAGGCCGATCTACTCATCATGGAAGTCACCTTTGTGGATGACCGTGTGAGCGTTGAGGCGGCTCGGAAGAATGGGCACATTCATTTGGATGAAGTGGTTGCTCGAGCAGAACTGTTCGAGAACAAAGCCATTTTGTTTACCCACTTGTCTGCCCGGTACAAACAAGAAGAAGCACAGGCTGCTTTGGATGCGAAGCTACCTACGGGACTTCGTGAGCGGGTCACGCTGTTGCCGCGCCCACAATGGTGTTTGTGAGCGCGGCAAATTCTAGCGTTTAGTCTTGCCGGCGGGTTGCGAGCAATCCGATCAGCATGAGGGCCAAAGCTGGCAATGTAGGACCGGGACGGTGGGGTGTTGTGGAGCAGCCACCCTTGTCGGGGTCTTCTTCGAGTGGACCGATGCCATCATCGCCGCCCGCGCTGTCATCGCCACCGTCATCTGCATCTGCATCTGCATCTGCGCTGCCGGTATCGTCGTGGCCGCCATCATCGCAGCATTCGACGAAATCATCATCGCAATCGGAGCCCGGCCCGTAGAAGGTTCCACCTTGGTCCCAGCACTTTTCGGCTTCCATTTCGATGCATTCATCATCGATGCAGCAGGCCCCAAGATCTGGGTCACCACCGTCGGTGTCACCACCGTCGGTGTCGCCGCCGTCGGTGTCACCACCGTCGGTGTCGCCACCACCCGTGTCATCGTCACCGCATTCGACCACAGGGTCTGAGCAGTCGATGCCGAGGCCATACCAGATGCCAGCGGATGCGTGACATTCCTCAATGGTGATGTCGTAGCAAGTATCATCGATGCAGCATGCGCCGGTCGGAGGAGGAGGAGGCTCACATTCGACGATGGGGTCCGAACAATCGACACCCACACCGTACCAATAGCCAACACGCTCTTCGCATTCCTCAAAAGTCATGTCGTAGCAGGTGTCGTCTACACAGCATGCGCCGGTTTCGTCCGTGGGGCATTCTACCCAAGGATCAGCGCAGGTAGACCCAGGCCACCATGTGCCGAGCAAGTGTTTGCAGGAGTCATAGTCCAGTTCTGAGCAGGTTCCGTCTGCACAACAAGCCCCCAGTTCAGGGTCACCACCATCGGTATCTCCGCCATCGGCATCTCCGCCATCGGCATCTCCGCCATCGGCATCTCCGCCATCGGCATCTCCGCCGTCGGTATCTCCGCCGTCGGCATCTCCGCCGTCGGTATGTCCACCATCGGTATGTCCACCATCGGTGTGTCCACCATCGGTATCGCCGGTTGTGTCACATTCGACAAATGGATCCGAGCAAACACTTCCTGGACCATACCAATAGCCTGCAGAGGAATGGCATTCAGAGAGGGGTATTTCATAGCAGACATCGTCGATACAGCATGCGCCCGTGTCATCCAAGCCGCCATCGGTGTGGCCACCATCGGTGTCACCCGTCGGACATTCGACGATGGGGTCCGAGCAGTCGGTGCCAACGGGGTACCAGTAGCCTGCGCGGTCTTCACACTCTTCAAAGGTCATGTCGTAGCAGGTATCGTCCACACAGCATGCGCTTGTTTCGGGTTCGGGCTCGCATTCTAGATCGGCATCATCACAGGTGAGGCCTGGTGACCATACGCCCAGCATGTCTTTGCAGGTGTCTTCATCCAATTCGGTACACACTTCATCGAGGCAACAGGCCCCCAACTCGGGATCATCGCCGTCGGTGTCTCCACCTGGATCGGTGGTGTCTCCACCTGAACCGGAGCTTCCGTCGGTGTCTCCACCTGGATCGGTGGTGTCTCCACCTGAACCGGAGCTTCCGTCGGTGTCTCCACCAGCACCCAGAAGCCCTTCACATTCATCCCAAATGGTTTCACATGTGCTCCCTTCCGAATACCCGAAGCCACCGCTGCGCGTGCACACATCCGAAGATGTCGTAATGGAACAGGAATAGAGGCTGCTGGTTGCGGTACAACACGCGCCGTCAGCAGCAGCGGGGCCGCTCAGCCCCATCAATAAAGTAACAATCGTAAACATGAGTTCTCCTTGAGTTTCGGGCATTCCTCGCCCTTGTTCAGACTCTGCTTCCATTCAAGGGTACAGAAGACGGAAAGTTTCCACATGGGAAATCGTGGAGGCTTGTCACCTGAGATAGTATCAGTCGATGGAAAATGAGGTTGATCCCCTGCTCGGCGTTGTTCTAGACCGCCGCTATGAGCTCACGGAATTTATTGCTGCTGGCGGCATGGGACGGGTCTACAAGGGCGTTCAGCTCACACTGAATCGTGTTGTGGCGATAAAGTTGCTGAAGGATTTCTCGGATGGAGTGGATGAATTTCAAAAGCGCTTCTTTCTCGAAGCATCCTTGTGCGCCCGCCTGACGCACCCCAACACAATCCGAATTTTCGACTATGGGTGCCACGATGAAGACACCTTCTACATCGTCATGGAGCACCTACAAGGTCAGTCGTTCAAGGATGTCATTGTCGACTATGGGGCCCTTGCTCCTCGGCGTGCGGTATGCGCGGTCCGCCAAGCTTGCGCTGCGTTGGTAGAAGCGCATGAGGCTGGGCTGGTGCATCGAGACTTGAAACCATCCAACCTGTTTGCATGCCCCGATGGTCTCGGGGGAGACCTCGTGAAGATCTTGGACTTTGGGGTGGTGAAACAGATGTCCGTTGACATGGAGATCACCCAAGTACACAGCACGATGGGTTCACCCCAGTACATGTCCCCTGAACAGATCCGATCATCGGAGGTCGATGGCCGGAGCGATCTCTACTCTTTGGGTGTCATGTTGTTTCAACTCCTGACGGGCCGTGTACCTTTTACCGGTACCGAAGTGATGGATGTGGTGCTCAAGCACATCACAGATCCCATACCCTCCATGAAGGAAGTCAATCCTGCGCTTGTTGTTCCGCCGGAGGTGGAAGCCATCGTCGAGCGAGCGATGCAAAAAAATGCGGATGACCGGTATCCACACGCCCGAGAGATGTTGATGGCACTTATTGAGGCGGAAACGCTTCTGGGCGGAGATACTTCGGGCTTTCATGATGCAGTGTCGGCGGCGGATTTATCCCAGAATGTATCGCTGATGGAGATGCCGACAGGCGTCCTCGACATGGACACGATTGAGCAGGTAGAGGCGCCCGTGTCGGCTGGCTCCGACGATTATGATGACACGGTTCCCATAGAGTCCACATTTGAGGTCCTTCGGGAAATGACCTTGGAAGGATACCGCGCCTATATCGATCTCAATTGTCCGTATTGCTATGCACTATTCGAAAGGGTTTCTCGGTGGGGCCTAGGCGATCAGATTGAATGGTGCATGGTTGAACACCATTCACATGTGCTTGAAGGTGGCTTTGATTTGCACCAAGAAGAGCTCCTGACCACAGAAGTGTTTGAAGTGCATCACCGTGCACCCGATGTCGACCTCAAGCTTCCACCGGATCGATGCAACTCGACCTTGGCCACCTGGCTGGTGGTGTCGGTGGCTCGTTTGTTCCCGGAGTCGTCGAATACCTTCCGCCGGGCTGTATATCGGGCATTGTGGATCGATGGTTTGAACATTGGCGAACCGGCAGTACTGGAAGACTTGTTGCGCATGAACGATCTCCCACCCGAACTGCTGGAAATGTGCGAAGAAGCGCCGGAGGACTTCCAGACGTGGCAAAAAGCATGGGACAAAGGACCCTACGACCACAGCATCCCGGTGCTGACACACGTTCCATCCAACCGCGTGTTGATCGGCTTGGCGGACGAGCGCACACTGGCCGCATTTTTGTTGGGGGAACGGGCACGGGTTGTCGACAGTACGGTGTGTTTCTATCAGCAACGTCCCACGATTCTCCTGTGTGGATGGATGAGTCATGTCTGGGCACTGTTGGAGGACGCTCGCAATCGCTGTGAAGTCATACAGGCACCCACCGCTCGGCGGGCATCCGAAGTGATCGGTGAGAATGCAGTACCTGAACTCTTGGTGGTGGAGGGTGGCCACATTTCCGCTTCGGAATTGGAAGACTTGGGCAAGCTGGCCCGCTCGCGCTCGATTCCCTGGGTATTGGCAACATCGACACCAAGCCCTGAAGAGGAGATAGAAGCTTTGTCTGCAGGAGCAACCGAATACTTGCCCGTTGAGGGGGATTGTCGCATCGCCCGTGTTCGGCTCGAACGGATTTTGAAAGATCGCTATGATTTTGCGAGCCAAAAACGGTATTCACCCACCGATACCCTCACGGGTTTGCCCACCAGAAAAGTCCTTTTGGAGCGGCTTGAAGAAGAGTGGGGTCGTGCAGAAAGGGGCCAGGAGCCGTTGTCATTGGTCATGATCAACCTCCAAGGCTTCAAGGCATACAACAAAACACATGGCTATCTGTGCGGCGATAGCTGTTTGAAGGAAATGGCCAAACGATTTGGGCGCCTGATGAGCCATACAGGCAACTTATTGGTTCGGTTCAGCGGAAATGAATTCACGGTGCTGATGCCAGGAACCAACCTAGAGCAGGCCAATGAGTTTTCTGCTCGGATGATTGCGGAATGGGATGCGGCAGGAGAGCAGAGCCGTGCTGGCGAAACGATGGGAATGCTTCGGGCGACGGAAGGCGTTTCGACCATGGTTCCGAGTATGGCCAACTCGATGCACGAACTCATCGACAAGGCTCACCGGGATCTTCGGGATCGCCGTTGAGGGTTGTTGATTACTTCTTGCTTTCCGGCAAGGTGCGCAACGCAGCGTAAATCCGTTTCATTTTCATGGCCGGTTCTGCTGGTGTTCCGAGCACAGTCTCACCATCTGCGACATTTCGGGTCACCCCGGATTGTGCGCCAACCCGTGCTGTATTGCCGATTTTGACATGCTCGATCACCCCGGATTGTCCGCCCATCATGACGCCATCCCCAATGGTGACAGAGCCGCTTAGCCCTGTTTGGGCGGCGATGATGACATTCTCCCCCAGGGTACTGTTGTGTCCGACGTGTACCAAATTGTCGATTTTGCTTCCCGACCCGATTCGGGTTTCACCCAGGAATGCGCGATCAATTGTGGTGTTGGCCCCGACTTCTACATCATCTTCGATGACCACACGCCCAATGTGGGGAATTTTCACGGGTCCACTGGAGGTGGGGTGGTAGCCAAAACCGTCTGCCCCTATCACGGCGCCAGCATGAATCTTGACCCGGGCCCCGACTTCTGTGCCTGGGTACAAAACCACCGTGGGGTAGAGGATTGACTCCGCTCCAATCGAACAGTTTTCCATCACCACCACACCGGCATGGATGGTCGCGGTTGCATGGACAAAGGCACTGGGGTCGATGGTTGCGTGTGGGTGCATGCCCACGCGATGTTCCACGTGGAACACTTCTTCTAAAACACGAATAAAAGCGAGCTTTGGGTCATCCACTGTGATGCAGCATCGACCATATATGGCTTGTTTTGAGATGATGATTCCAGCGCGGCAATCGTCGGGAATGCTGCCTTCGCAAAAGGCCAAATCTGTGGGAGAAGCCTCCGCCAAACTGGCCACATCTCGCCATGGTGTGTCTGGGCCGTGGTGTTGCCCACCCAGCCAAGTTGCCAGGTCCGTGGAGTTCCGTGGAATCACGGGGTGAGCCTGTCCATCATCCGTGGGAATGGGACGGTTTCACGGATGTGGCGAATGCCGCACACCCAACACACCAAGCGCTCAAGGCCCAACCCGAATCCACCATGCGGAACGGAGCCATAACGGCGAAGGTCCAAGTACCACTCAAAGTGTTCTTGATTGAGTCCATGTTCTGCGATTTTCCGGAGCAAAACCTCTTCGGAATCTTCTCGTTGGCCCGATCCGATGATTTCACCGTAGCCTTCGGGTGCCAGCATATCCATGCCGAGTGCACGGGCGGGGTTGTTCGGGTCTTCCTTCATGTAGAACGCTTTTACGGCTGTTGGATAATGGTGAACCATGATGGGCCGATCGTATTGTTGGGTAAGCGCTGTTTCGTGTGGAGAACCAAAGTCATCTTCTGGCTCCACGGGCGAGCCGAGTCCCTCGAGTTGTTTGCACGCATCGTCGTAGCTCATCCGTGGGAACGGCTTCTGTACGTTTTCGAGCACACTGATGTCGCGTTCCAGCACTTCGAGGTGCTTGCGACCTCCATTGTCGAGAACGTATTTCACCACCTCGACCATGAAGTCTTCGGCAAGATCCATGATGTCGTCGAGATCGGCATAGGCCAGTTCGGGCTCCACCATCCAAAATTCGGTGAGGTGACGTCGGGTAGAAGATTTTTCAGCCCGGAAGGTGGGCCCAAAGGTGTACGTCTTACCGAAGGCCATGGCGCCAGCTTCTTGGTAGAGCTGTCCCGATTGGCTCAAATATGCGGGTTGTCCGAAGTACTCTGTTGCGAACAGGGTCGACGTGCCTTCGCAAGGGTTGGGCGTGAAGATGGGAGAATCCAAGAGCAGATAGTCGCGGTCGTCAAAGTAGTTGCGAATTGCGCGAACACAGAGATGGCGAATCTTTAGAATGGCGTATTGTTTCTTGGAGCGCATCCAAAGGTGACGGTGATCGTGTAGGAATGCTGGGCCGTGTTCCTTGGGGCTGATTGGATACCCCGTCACGTTTTGATGAACGGTGACCGCGGTGACCTGCATCTCAAAACCACCTTGTGCCCGATCATCGGCGTGGATGGTACCTGTCAGGCTGAGAGAACTTTCTTGGCCCAAGTGACGAAGTTCATTGAATGCTTCTTCCCCGAGCACGGCTTTCTTTGCAACCGCTTGAATGATGCCTGAACCATCCCGCAATTGAGGGAATGCGATCTTCCCGGAACCACGGATGTTGTACAGCCAGCCATTGAGCGTGACTTCTTGGTCTACGAATTGAGCGATCGTGGCAATGGTGGCTTGGGTAGACATGGGCCCCTCCGGTGGGGGCGTCACTAACCCGCCCTACGTCGAGCGCGTAATCCCATGTTTTTTCATGAGGCGTGTAATGGACTTTCTGTCTATGTCTGCAGCGCGGGCGGCTTTGGAAACATTGCCGTCGTGGCGTTCGAGTAAATCGATCAAATATTGCCGCTCAAATGCTTTTACGAGTTGATCCTTTGCGTCCTTGAAGGTCAATGAAGAGGTGGAGTCGCTCGCTCCGGCCTTTGTGTCTGGGGTGGGTTGCGCAGCGGTCGTCGATCCTCCGCTCTTCAATGCTTCAGGCAAGGCATTAATCGTGATGATCGCTCCATCAGAAAAAGGAAGTGCCCGTTCCACCACATTGTTCAACTCTCGAACATTTCCGGGCCAGTGATAGGAACTGAAAATTTGGAGTACCTCTGGTGCAATGTCCTGAACGCGTGTGTTGTGGCTCGATCGTTCCAGCAAGTGCCGCGCCAATCGCTCCATATCTTCCATGCGGTCACGAAGGGGAGGCATGACCATTTCAACCACAGCGAGTCGGTAGTACAGGTCCTCTCGGAATCGTCCGGCATCGACCTCTTCACGCAGGTTTCGATTGGTGGCTGCGACCACGCGAACGTCGATTGATTTTGTTTTGCTACCGCCCACTCTCCGAACTTCCCGTTGTTCCAGTACCCGGAGTAGCTTGGGTTGAAGTTCGATCGGAAGTTCTCCAACTTCATCGAGAAAGATCGTCCCACCATGTGCCATTTCGAACACGCCGGGTCGGGCTTCGATGGCGCCGGTGAAGGCCCCACGCTGGTGTCCAAATAGTTCTGATTCGATCAGATTGTCTGGAGCTGCACCGCAATCGAAGACCACAAACGGCCCTTTCGAACGTTTGGAAACTTGGTGAACGGCTCGGCTGGCGAGTTCCTTTCCTGTTCCGGTTTCACCTGTAATCAGGACGGTGAGGTCGGTTGGGGCGACCCGTTCAAGAATGCCGAAAACCTCGCGCATGGCGACGGAATTTCCGACCAGGTTTTCGAAATGGTCCGCACTGGATGGCTCGACATCGATGACTTCATCAGCGGGCGTGAAAATCAATTCCGTTCGTCCCACCCGGAAATGAGTGTCGGGCCCCAAATACACTTCTTTCGCCCGGACCTGCCCCACAAACACACCGTTGGTAGAGCCCAAGTCGCGGAGAAGTACACCGTCTCGTCCACGGCGGATTTCGGCATGTCGGCGACTTACGGTTGGGTCCGTCAAAACGATGTCGCCGGTCTTGGCTGAACCGATACGGATCACGTCTCGCTCCATCAACCATGACTCTCCGGCTTCGGGTCCTGTCATGCATCGTACCGCGGCACGCCGGATGTGGATCTTACGTGGGTTGGCGGCTGAAATCGCGGAGGTCACTTCCGGCATGTGTCTCCCTTATGCCAGCCTCACTTTGCCGTCACCCATCCAAATTTCTTTGGGTTGGATTCCCATGGATCGTTCAGTCCCCGCCAATCAGGGCTGATTCCTTTGCTTGTTTCGGGTATGCTGCATGCGTCTTGGGAGGGAGCGGATGCTGCTTTTGCTGTCCTGGATCGGATTGATCCACGCTTCAGGTGTTGTGATCAACGAGGCCATGGTCGATCCGGATGGATCGGACGCGGGTTTCGAATGGATCGAATTGTACAACTCGGGCGATGTCTCGGTTGATGTAGAAGGCTGGACCCTGGGCTGGGGAACATCGGCTGCCACATACGATGGCAGCCATACGCTTGATGCCCATGTAATGGAGCCTGGCGACTTCTTGCTTGTCGGGGGTGCATCGGTCTCTGGTGCAGCACTGGTGGCGGAGTTCACCTTCGGTTCGGGCGATGTGGATTCTGATGCCATTCGTCTGACGGATGCCACCACGACCTATACCGACACCTTGATTTATGGCTCTCCAAACACGGACGAGTGGGTGGATGATGGGGGTGCCGTCGCTTCGGCAATGGCACCAAGTCCTGGGGAAGGATTTTCTGTGGCCCGCATCGTAGATGGAGTGGATTCCGACGATTCAGCGGCTGATTTTGGTTTACTGGAGATCCCAACGCCGGGTTTATCCAACGCACCAGATAGTGAAGAAAGCGGCGGCTGTGCAGGGTCAGAATCCGTAAAGATCAATGAGGTTTTGTACGATCCGGCGGGTGCAGATGGGGGCCAAGAGTGGCTCGAAATCTACAATGCTGGCGATGAAGACGTGAGCCTGTCTGGCTGGCGACTGGAAGTGGGCAAGAGCAGTATTCGTGAGGCGCTTGTTTTTGAAGAAGCTGCCACATTGGCTGCCGGTGCATTCTTGCTTGTGGGTGAGGATGGAATCGAGTCTGCCGATATAGTGGCCGACTTGGACATGGGGAATGCGGGTTCGACTTCGGACATCGTTCGTTTACGGGATTGTGAAGGAGAGATCGCAGATACCGTTGTGTATGGCTCGCCCAATACGGAAGGTTGGGTGGATGACTCGGGCCTTGTGGCCTCCTCTACCGCCCCAGATGCGCCGTCAGGCCAAAGCCTTGCACGGGCATTGGACGGCGTAGATACCGATTTTTCAGGGGAAGACTTTGTGGTGCTTGTGCTTCCGACGCCCGGCGCATCCAATGCGCCGGAATCCCCGGACACTGGCGCCATCTCTGACACGGGAGATGTCTCTGACACGGGAGATGTCTCTGACACAGGCATCACTTCTCCAGCCTGCGAAGTCAGTTCAGGCGTCAAGATCAATGAAGCGCTTGTGATTCCATCGACATCTCCGCTCGACGCGGGGCATGAATGGGTGGAAATCTACAACGCAGGTGCGGAAGCTGTACGGTTGGGTGGTTGGCGTCTCCAAGGCGGGGCCTCGAGTGTGGAGACATTCATCGAATTCGCGGATGACATGGAAATGGCTCCGGGCGAATTCCTGCTTGTGGGAGATACCGAAGTTTTGGATGCCCATGTGGTGGCTTCTTTGAGTTTGGGCAACGCCGAAAGCGATGCTGACATCATTCAGTTGGTGGACTGTACAGGTGCTGTGGCGGATACACTGATCTACGGATTCCCCAATACGGATGCCTGGATAGACGATTTGGGTGATGTTGCTTCCAGCACGGCCCCTGTTCCCTCTGCGGGGGAGTCCGTCTCTCGGGCCCCAGATGGGGAGGACTCGGATGATGCTGGATTGGACTTTGTGGTGGTGGCATCGCCCACACCGGGCGGTCCTTTCATGATTGTCGACGATCCGTGCACCAGTTCAAGTGACATCAAAATCAACGAGGTTCTTGCCAACCCGGACGGTGGAGATGCGGACAATGAGTGGGTGGAACTCTACAATGCCGGCACCGAAGAGGTGAGCCTTGCGGGGTGGCAACTGGAAGGTGGAACCAGCAGTTTGTCTGTGGATGTCACCTTTGATGCAGACCTCAGTTTGGCCCCGGATTCCTTTTTGGTCGTGGGTGAAATGGCTGTGGAAGGAGCAGATGTTCTGGCTGCTGAATTGAGCCTGGGCAACGCCGGCTCCAGTTCAGACACGATGCGGCTTCTGGATTGTGATGGCGGCCTTGTGGACACCCTCGTGTACGGCTCACCGAACAGCGATGGTTGGGTGGATGATTCGGGTGATGTGGCCACTTCTTTGGGGCCTGTGGCGCCAGAAGGTCAGACCATTGCGAGAGAAGCGGATGGCGTGGATACAGACGCTGCAGCCGTGGACTTCCTCGCTTCTTCTTCTCCCACCCCGGGTGAGCCCAATGCGTTCACAGGTTCGGGTGGAGATGGGGGTGCGGATGCGGACGGTTCACCGGGTGAGGAATCGGATTGTCCTGGGGCCACATCCATCAAGATAAACGAAGTCCTGGTGGACCCCGAAGGTTCAGATGATGGCTATGAGTGGATCGAATTGTACAACGCAGGCAGCGCGCCTGTGGACTTGCAGGGTTGGTCTGTGGAAGGTGGGCCCAGCAGTCCGTCGACCTACCTGACCTTTGAGGACAGCTTGGTCCTGGCGCCTGGAAACCATCTGTTGATTGGCGATGCGGAGGTTCCAGGTGTGGATGTGTTGGCCGAGATTTCAATGGGGAATGCGGGTTCCAATGCGGACATCGTTCGGCTGGTGGACTGCTCTGAGATCGTAGCAGACACCCTCATTTACGGTTCACCCAACGAAGATGAATGGCTGGATGACTCTGGCTCTATCGCTACGTCCTTGGCGCCGAAGCCAGGGGAGGCGTTGACCCTTGCTCGCCGTTCTGATGGCTACGATACAGATGCATGTGGGGATGACTGGATGGTGACCTCGGACGCCACACCAGGGTCCGCGAATCCAGCGACAGATCCGATCGAATGTGTTGAGGGTGCCCATCAGATCAAGATCAATGAGTTTATGGTCGACCCCGACTCTTCCTTGTTTGGGGAAGAGGTCACGGATTCGGATCTCGAGTGGGTCGAACTGTACAACAGCAGTGCGGACACGGTGTCGGTTGAGGGCTGGCAATTGCAGTGGGGCAAGAGTGGTTCATACTCGGGTTCTGTTGTCTTTGAAGCGGGCAGCAGCATTGAACCTGGAGCATGGCTTTTGGTCGGTGGTTCACTCGTATCGGATGCGGATATCACCACCAGTTTCGATATGGGCAATGCCTCCTCGAATTCGGACGCAGTCCGTTTGGTGGACTGTGCCACCGAGGTTCAAGACACTGTGGTCTACGGTCCCAACAACGATGATGGTTGGCTGGATGATGAAGACGAGGTGGCCTCCTCTTTTGCGGAAGCCCCTGGGAAGGAAAAATCTGCAGCGCGCACTTCGGATGGGCTTGATACCGAGCAGAGTGGGTTGGATTTTGTTGTGACCGACTCTCCGACGCCTGGCTCTTCCAATACGGGTATTTCGGTCACAGGCTGTGTTCCCGGCGACCTGGACATCAAGATCAACGAACTGTTGCCTGACCCCGAGGGGACGGACGACGGGTTCGAGTTCATCGAGTTGTACAACACTTCCGATGATGACCTGAGCATAGAGGGTTGGGCGATTGCCACAGCAACATCTTCTTGGCCCAGCGATGCGGGATACAACTTTCCTGCGGGCGCGAGCATTCCTGCAGGTGGATTTGTGGTGGTGGCGGGTCCGGAAGTTGAGGGAGCGGATTTCTACACGGACGAGGATGAGAAGTTTTCTCTCGGCAATGGAAGCTCTGCGCCGGACGGTGTGCGTTTAGAGGATTGTGCAGGTGCGATTCAAGACACGGTTCTGTACGGCGATCCGGCCGATCCCATCGAAGATTTGGAATTGGAAGACGATCAGGGATTGTCCAGCATGGCCACCATGCCCGAGTCCAATATGTCGGTGGGCCGAACGGACGATGGTGTGGATACAGACGACAATGCGGCCGACTTTACGACCAACATGCCGCCCACGCCTGGCGAGAGCAATACGGTCAGAGATCTTACCGGTGGTGGCAAGAAAGGATGTGGGTGTGGCGGCAAGTCAGACGATCCTTCGGGTGCGGATGGTCCAATGGAAGCGGGTACCTTGGTTGGCCTTATGACCACCTTCTTGCTCTTCATCGCGATGCGCAGACGCGACGATTACTGACCCTGTGGAAAACCTATTGGTGGAGATCTGCGTCTGTGGATGAACCCGTTGATAGCGGATCTATAGAGTGGCAAATAATCAAGTTTTGAACTCATTTTTTGGCCCAAGCGGAAAAACGGCCATCAATCTATGGAAAACTTTGATGCTGCCCGGCTTAGGCGGTCGTTTATGGCATGTCCCAATCCGATATTGGGCGCGGGTTCTGCAATGAGAATATCGACGCCCAGGGCATCCATTCTTCGGAGTTCTGCATACAGATCACGGGCATACTGGTCTGTTTTTTTGGCTTTCAGAATCGCTACGCTTCGGCCCTCTTTTTCCAGCCTCAATCGATCCTCTTCCGGCGTGTGGCTCAGGAGAAGACTCGTCATGGGTGCGTAGTGGCTTTTTAGTGTGCCTGGGGCCGGAGTAGAAGAGTGTCCGAGTGGACCCACGATCGATTCAATCGATTCCTTATCGATGAATCCAGGCCTGAGCAGTGCGGGTTGTTCGTGGGTCAAATCGACAATTGTGCTTTCGATGCCAACCAATGCAGGTCCGCCATCGAGAATGGGTACCAAACCTTCAAACTCCTGCTGGATGTGTTCAGCTGTGGTTGGGCTGATTCGGCCAAACCGATTGGCCGACGGTGCGGCCAGTCCGGAACCAAGATCACGAAGCAATGTCTGGGTGAGCGGATGGTCTGGCACACGCAACCCAACACTTTCTCTTCCCCCAGTGATTTCATCGAGCACACCGGCTTGTCGAGGAAGAATAAGGGTGAGCGGTCCCGGCCAAAATGCTTTGGCCAATGCGTGTGCTTTGTCGCTGAATACGCCCCATTCCTCCCAGTTGCTCTCCATGGCCAAGTGGACGATCACAGGGTGTCCTGCCGGCCGGCCTTTGGTGGCGTAGATTCGGCGTATCGCCAAAGGATTGCGCGCGTCTCCAGCGAGCCCATAGACCGTCTCTGTGGGGATGGCGACGACTTCACCGGCCTTGAGCAAGGCGAGAGCTTCATGAATGTCGGGAAAAAGGTTCACGCCGGCCGTCTACCTCCTCCGGAGATGTTCATCCACCAAGACTTGCCGGTCTTTGCGGGACGAACTTTTTTTGCTGCTGAATGGGACTTCACAATCAAAGGACAAAATCTGTCCGATCTCTACATCGCCATTCTAAGACAACCGGGCTACAACTTATTCAGGGAAACGGGAGATTTCGATGACAGTCAATAAAGCTATTCTTGTCGGTAACTTGGGTCAGGACCCAGAGGTTCGTTCCACAGCGAGTGGAACACCAGTGGCCA
>Ga0163108_10000796_pt1 | contig 23225 bp, 20 predicted proteins | sample Fk1155metaG_FD_109644 | JGI IMG/M metagenome (GOLD analysis project Ga0163108, IMG submission 109644) | Marine microbial communities from the Central Pacific Ocean - Fk160115 155m metaG | ecosystem: Environmental > Aquatic > Marine > Oceanic > Photic zone | place: The Central Pacific Ocean...
GATTCGGCAGTTGGCGCGCAACAACCCCGGGACCCGCACGATCGTGATGGGCTGCTACGCGACCCGGGACCCAGAAACCGTGTCGCGGCTGCCGGGCGTCTTCGAGGTTGTGCGAGACAAACGGGAACTCCCGGACGTGCTGGGACGACTGGGCATCGTCGACCTTCCGCGAGGCATCAGTCATTTCGATGGGCGGCAGCGGGCCTACGTCAAGATCCAGGACGGCTGCATCCTGCGGTGTTCGTATTGCATCATCCCCCAGGTCCGACCGGGGCTGCTGAGCCGATCGCCGGTGGATATCGAAACCGAAGTGCGAAGGCTGATCGATGCGGGCCATCGTGAGATTGTCCTGACCGGGATCCACATCGGTCATTTCGGTGTTGATACGACTCGCGGTCGTTCCGGCCACACTCCCTTCCGGCTCTGGCACCTCTTTGAACGTCTCGACCGAATTCCCGGCTCGTGGAGAATGCGGCTTTCGAGCATCGAGGCCATTGAAATCAACAACGACTTCATCAACGCGGCCGCCGACTGTGAACACCTCTGCCCTCAGTTCCATCCGGCCCTGCAGAGTGGTTCCGACCGCGTGCTGAAACGGATGCGGCGGCGATATACGGTCGATCGATTTCTCGAGACGATCGACACGATGCGGGATCGTCTTGATCGCCCCGCATTCACAACCGATGTGATCGTCGGTTTTCCGGGCGAGACCGACTCCGAATTCGAAGAAACGCTGGCTGTCTGCCGGCGTGCGGAATTCTCGAAAATCCACGTCTTTCCTTTCAGCGTGAGGACCGGAACACCGGCGGCAGACTTTCCCGACCAGATTGCGCCAGCTGTCCGCAAGGATCGCGTTTACCGAATGGGGATCCTGGGACGTCAGCTCGCCGAGAAATTTCACGAATCACTGATCGGAAGTTCACTGGAGGTCCTTGTCGAGCGTCCGGCCAGCGATCGGCCTGGCCATGTTCGTGGAACCGACCGCCGCTATGTCCCGATCACACTGGCCGGTGACAGCAGCGACATTGGGCAGTTGCGCCGGGTACGAGCCGTCTCTGCTGACGATGCAGGAGTCGAGGGAGGTCTTTAATGTCTCTGGATGGGTTCAGTTCACGACATTTTCTTGCTGACATCGTCGATGATGCCGTGGTGGCGAGCTTCCATCCCGGGATTCTCGATGAAGAAGGAAATGTCGAGTTGTTGGGGCAGTCGTTGTTTCAGCTGGTCGATCATCATCGCTTCTGCCGGATCATCGTCGATCTTTCCGAGATTTCCTTTGTCAGCAGTTCGGTGCTCGGCAAGTTGATCTCTCTGCATCGCAAGCTCCACCGCGCCGGGGGTGGCTTGATCCTGTGCGGACTGCAGGAGCCCGTCGAGATGGTCCTGCGGCGAAGCAATCTCCTGGATTACTTCCAGGTGGTCCCTGGCCGAGACGCCGCCCTCGACTTCCTCAAGACAATGGATTGATACCCCGTGGGATTCCTGGTGGCCATCGAAGGCATCGACGGTTCCGGCAAGGGCACGCAGGCCCGGGAACTTGTCGAGCGGTTGGCCGGCATTGACGTTTCGACGACCCTGTTGAGTTTCCCCCGTTACTCGGAAACACTCTTCGGAGCGGCGGTCGGTGAGTTCCTCAACGGAGCCTTCGGAGCACTCGACGCCGTCGCCCCTCAACTGGCCGCGACGCTCTACGCCGGAGACCGCTACGAGTCCCGTCCCGTTCTGCTCGATGCTCTCGAACAGCACGATGTCGTCGTCTGTGACCGGTACGTGCCATCCAACCTTGCCCACCAGGGCGCCCGGCTCAACTCGACACAACGGACGGCACTGCTCGCCTGGATCCAACAGGTCGAGTACGGCGTGTTCGCCTTGCCTCGCCCCGACGCGGTGATCTGGCTCGACCTGCCGGCTCAGATCACACGGATCCTGATCTCGCGAAAGGCCGCCCGCGATTACACCACCAGGGCCGCCGACATCCAGGAAGCCGACAGCCAATACCAGGCCGACGTACGGGACGTCTATCAAGCCCTCTGCAAAGCCGATTCCAGCTGGATCCGCATCGACGGCCTGGTCGATTCACCAGCACCCGAAAACGAGATGATCCGGCCGGTCGAGGAGATTGCCGAAGAGGTGCTGGCTGCCGTCAAGGCACGGATCGAGGATCGCCAGCGATGATCTTCTTCACTCGTCGTCTTCGCCGTCTTCGTCGTCTTCGTTACTGATGTCGCCCGGTTGTTCGGCCTCGTCGGAGTCGACCGCACGCACGGCACTCGCAGCAAGCTGGTCGGCGTTGGGAAGGAATTCGAGCCCGCGAAGTCCGAACAACTCAAGAAACTGTCGCGTGGTTTCATAAAGATAGGGACGGCCGAGCGAATCCTCTTCACCCCCGATCCGGACCAGTCCGCGATCCATCAGGTGCTTGAGAATATCGGTGGATTGCACACCACGAATGGCCTCGACATCGGCCCTGGTGATCGGCTGTCGGTAGGCGACGATCGAGAGGGTTTCCAGTGCTGGTGTCGAGAGTTTCAGTTGAGTCTGGCGGTTGTGCAGGCGGTCGAGCCAGAGGACAAATTCCGGGCGGGTCAGCAACCGATAACCGGTCGCGACCCGCTCGACACGAAATGCGCTGCCGCTGTGTTCGAATGCCCTGTTCAGTTGGTCAACCAGTTGTCTTGCCTCGGCCGGCGTCGCCAGGGTGGCCAGTTGGGCAAGGCGACGGCTCGAGAGCGCCGCATCGGCCACCAGCAAAGCGGCCTCGATCCTTGCCATTTTCTGGGTCCGGCGCGTGCTGGCCGCCTGCTGTTCATCGCCAGGATCGGCGACGGTACGTTGCCGGAGAAACGCACGTCGTCGTCCGGAGGATCCCGCCCGCGATACGGCCAGGCCGTTTCGTTCACGATTCCACGGGCCGCCCGGCGAGTGCCACATCGTTTTGACTCCCGGGCGCTAACGGGACCCGACGATCTGCGGCGAGGAAGCGACCGACTGCTGGATCTGCCTGAGCACGTCGCTGGCAGCCGACACCGGATCGTTCGCCTCGGCCTCGAATCGTCTCGACAATCGTGGCTGCCCCGGGACCGATTGCACGCAACTGAAGTGCACCTCGCCGCCACGCCCCCCCGGTTGAATCTTGAACCGTTCGACGCCCACAAGTGCCAGTCCCGTACGAACCTCGTTCCAGGTCACTGACACCTTGCGGAGGGAACGAGGCGAGGCCATCAACTGGCCGACACGGGGGCGACGCGCTGTCGCCGAGAGGGGCCGGCTCAGGGTCAGCCGGGCCGTCGTGTTTTCACGCCGTTCCGGCTTCTGCAGGGCTTGTCCGGACGTTGCCCTGGCGGAAGGATCAACAGGGCGATTCCGCCCGGTCTCGGCTGGTTTCTGCCAGCCGGGCAGAACCACCAACGGTGTGATCTGTGGCACACCAAAGACGACCATGGCCACCATCGCCGACACCGGCACCAGCAGCAGCAGGACCCCCAGGCATCGTGTGATCACGTTGGTCATCGATCCTTCATCTCGCAGTTCCAGGGCGGGGGATCATAGGCCAGCCCGCCGACATCGACAATTCCAATTCTCCGTGTCGCTGCAGGCCGTCTTGACCGTTTGGCTGGGGGATCTTGACCACAAGGAACCGATCACTACAATCCGCGCCCGCGCAGCACCGTCACGGAAATCACATGCGATTCGCATCAGCTCTGATTCACCGACATCGATATCCGGATCGTCATTTCTTGGCCTGGCTGGTTCCTGTCGGACTCGCCGTATCGGCCTGGCCGACGGCCGGAGTGCACACGGCCGAGCCAACCTGGCGCGACATCCGCCGCAGCGGGCCGTTCGTATTTCACGCCGATTTCTCACTTGAGTCACACCAGCGACTGTTGAGTTCCCTGAAAACGTTGCCCGATGATTTCCGCAACGTGCTGGCATTGTCGACCAGGGGACGGCCGATCCACGTGCACCTGCTGGCAAATCGTCGCCGCTACCGCGAGCACCTCAACCGCCGCGTGCCGGGCGGGTCCCGGCGGCGGGCGCTGTTCCTGAAAGCCTCGGATCGCAGCTACGTTTTCGCCTATCACCACGGCGATTGGGAACGGGATCTGCGTCACGAGTGTACTCATGCGCTGATCCATGACGCCCTGCCCTACCTTCCGTTGTGGCTCGATGAAGGGCTGGCCGAATACTTCGAAGAACCGGTTTCTCGCGAGGGTACCGTCCACCGGCACATCAATCGGCTCCGCTGGTCGCTGAGGTTCGGGTGGTCTCCATCGATCCAGCGGCTCGAGTCGCGAAAGACATTTGCATCGATGCGTGCCGCCGACTACCGGGAGGCATGGGCCTGGGTCCACTTCCTGCTGCACGGTCCGCCCACAGCACGACGGGCGTTGACCGACTACCTGGCGGCCATTCGCCATCAGGCACCACCGGGTCACTTCAGCCAATGGCTCGAAAAGCGTCTCCCCGACGCCCCGTCACGGCTGAAAACCCATCTGAGACGCCTGGAACGCTGAAGCCCGGTCCCCGGCTCCTGAAAAAACCACGGGATGCCCGGGAATCGAGCTGGAGTCACATCGCCGGTGTTCCGATATGGTGGGATATACGGGTTATTCGGATTACACCCATTAACCGGATTTCGGCGGTTGCGGCCACAACCCGGCCAGCAAGCAAGAGACTCGACCGGACGGCCTAACTCAAAGAGGATCTGATCGATGCAACGGATTGCCTCACCCAATACGTGGACGTGGGCGTTGGCCTTGCTGGCCTGCCTGGGAATGTCGATGGGTCAATTGCCGGCCTGGGCATTGGGACAACCGCAGGAATCGAACCGGCAGACAACAGCCAGCCCCGCGGCCACAGTGATCAACGACGTGGCCCTGGATGATTCGGGGCAACTGGTGGGCCGGGTTGTTGACGCCCAGGGACAGCCACGCGACGGCGTGCTGGTCGTTCTTCGACAGGGGCATCGCGAGGTGGCTCGGACGACGACCGATGCCCGTGGCCAATTCACACTGGCCAACATTCCCGGCGGTCTCTACCAGCTCGATGCCGGTTCAACCCGGGCCGTCTACCGCATCTGGGACGCCCAGCTGGCTCCTCCGCAAACCCGCCCACTGGCCGTCCTGGTCTCCGACGCAACCACGGTTGTCCGCGGCCACCACATCGAGGCGGCCGTCGATCAGCTCGACGTGGTCACTCTCGCGATGGTCAGCACCGCGATCGCCGGCGTGTCCATCGCTGCAATTTCACTGGATGAGATCCACGATCTGCAGGACACCGTTGATTCGTTGATCACCGACGGTCTGCCGGTCAGCCCCTAGACGACCGCAGACGGTCGCGACAACCACAGCAATCCATGAAGGCCTCACCTCTCCGGGTGAGGCCTTTTTTTGTCCCCGGTGTCTTCCCGGCTCCCCTCGAATACAACCGGCCCATTCCGACCGATCTGACTGACCGGACCCCGGCGACGTCACATCATGAATTCAGGAGTGATTCAGCAGAAGACGTCCGAGACGCCACGTCGATAGAAGTTCTTGCCGGATCCGAGCTAGTCGGACCACACTCCCGCCACTCGCCGCGTCGATTCACCAGAGCGGCCAAACTGAGACCGAGGGACCTGAATGAACATCATGACCCGGACAGACCTCACCAACCACTCGACCCTCTTCGCCACCCGGCAACGGCTGGTCCTGGCCACGCTGGTCGCGGCCACGTTGATCCTGCCTGCCTCGGCAGCCGATCGCGTGGCGGCCCGACCGTCAAACACCAAGGCGGGCGTGCTCAGAGACGCATTGCGAGTTGCCGAACAAAGTCGCGTGGCACTGCAATCGGTCAAGGACTACAGCGCGACTTTCTCGAAGAGGGAGGTCATCGGCAAGAAGATGATCACCCAGCGAATGCAGATCAAGATGCGGCAAAAGCCGTTTAGTGTGTACCTGAAGTTCGCGAAGCCCCATTCCGGCCGAGAAGTGATCTACGTTGATGGCCAGAACGACGGCCGACTGATCGCCCACGGGACCGGCATCCAGAAACTGCTGGGCACACTGAAGCTGAAGCCGACCAGCAAGATGGTCATGAAAGAGAACCGTTATCCCATCACCGAAATCGGCATCACCAAGATGCTCGACACGGTCATCAACCGCTGGGAACAGCAGGCCGACAACACGCGGGTCCGCTACTTCCCCAAGGCCAAACTCGGCAAGCGGAGCGTACGCGTGATCCAGGCGATTCACCCCAAGAAGGCCGGTGACAGCCCGTTTCACATGACCCGTCTCTTCATCGACAACCAGACCAACCTGCCGGTCCGGTTGCAGCAGTACGGGTTCCCGAGGAAGTCCAAGGGCAAACCACCGCTGCTCGAGGAATACACCTACTCTGACCTGAAGACCAACCTCGGGCTGGATTCCGAGGACTTCGACCGCACCAACCCCGACTACGACTTCTAGGCTCGACGAGTCATTTCGATTCTCGATTCGTCGCCGGACAATCACAGCGGCACGATCAGTCCCACGGGACCGGTCGTGCCGTTGTCTGTGCGCAATCTCGTCAAACCGGCATCCAGACCATAGAATCCCGTCTGGAAGACGACCCCGCTCCAAACGCCTCCACGTCGAGCCGCTGGACGGGACAGCAGTTCACAACGAACCGACAACGGATCGACGAGTACAGGGTGCAAGCAGCACGGATGAGGACGACCGGAAGTGTCGACGAGGTCCGAACGCTGGTCAACATGGCCCGGCAGCAAGGCCGGTGTGTTGGCTGTGTACCGACGATGGGCGCCTTGCACGCCGGCCACAACAGCCTGATCCGGATCGCCCGCGACCGGTGCGACCAGGTCATCGTGACGCTGTTTGTCAATGCAAGCCAGTTCAACGACTCGACCGATTTCCAGCACTACCCGCGTCCACTCGAGGACGACCTGGCGATCTGCAAGGAACTGGGCGTTGATCTCGTCTTTCAACCCGAAGACGCCACGATGGATCCGCCCGCCAGTGAAACAACCGTCGATGTCGGCCGGCTGGGCCGAATCCTCGAGGGCCAACACCGTCCCGGGCACTTCCGGGGTGTGGCCACCGTCGTCGTCAAGTTGCTCAACATCGTCAGACCCGATGTCGCATTTTTTGGTATGAAGGACTACCAGCAGCAACTCGTCATTCGTCACCTCTGCCGCGAGCTGCACCTGCCGGTCGAGATCACCACCTGTCCGACAATCCGGGATGACGACGGGCTGGCTCTCTCCAGCCGCAACGTACTGCTCACCCCCGATCAACGAACCGCCGCCACCTCACTGTACCGGGTTCTTCGCCTCGTCCAGGATCATCTCGACCAGGGCGCAACCGATCTCGATCAGCTCCGAAAAATCATGCGAAGTGAACTCGAGACCAACCCGGAAATCACCGTCGATTACGCGACAATTGTTGATGCCCAGACCCTCGCAGAACCCTCCCGTGTCGAGGGTGAACTGGTGGCGTTGGTCGCCGCTGCCGTCGATGACATCCGCCTGATCGACAACCTGCCGCTGACAACGACCACACCGCCCGCATCCTGAAAACTGATCCATGCGACAGATCCTGATCCGTCTCCGGCTCGACACCCTCTTCGCCTGCGAATCCGTGGACGGGATTCCAGTCGTCGGGATCGGCTGGCTCGTGATCCCCTGGACGCTGATCACGGCCTGGTGGCTGTGGACGGCCCGACGGCGGGAAGAAGCCGCGACCGAACGGCGGGCGCTGCTGATCAACTACGCCCTGGGCCTGGCCGTTCTGGTTGCCGTGTGCCTGTTCACCCAGGGTGGCAAGCCGGGTCCGGTGATCCCTGTCTTCGGCTACGGTTTTCTCGTGTTCATCGGCTGTGTCCTGGCCGGCCAGACGGCCGGACGCCGTGCCCGGCGAGAGGGGATTCCCGAACAGTTGATCTGGGATCTGGCTGTCTGGTTGTTCGTCGCGAGCCTGGTTGGAGCCCGCCTGTGGTACGTGGTCCAGTACCGCGAGAGGATCTTCGCCGGGCGGACGACCCTGCTGGAGAAGTTCTTTGCCTCAGTCAATATCTCCGCCGGAGGCCTGGTACTTTACGGCGGTGTCGGCCTCTCGCTGGTCGCGATCACCACATTTGCCCGCCGTCACCGCGACCAGTGCAACCCGCTGCGACTGGTGGATCTGGTCGTCCCCTCGTTCTTCCTGGCACTGGCCTGCGGACGGCTCGGTTGCCTGATGAACGGTTGCTGCTGGGGTGATGCCTGCAACCTGCCCTGGGCGATCACGTTTCCGCAGGACAGCGTGCCGTTTCGCACCCTCGTTGGCCGGGGATTCCTGGACCCGGACGCGGCCACCACCTTCGCCATGCATCCCAGCCAGATTTACAGTACGCTCAACTCGCTGGTTCTCGCACTCGTCACCGCCACCGCCTTCCGTTACAGCCGACGCCACGGCGAGACCCTGGCAATCGCACTGGTTGCCTATCCGCTCACGCGATTGCTGCTGGAAGTACTCCGCGGTGACGAACTGGGGCAGTTCGGAACCAGCCTGACCATCTCCCAGTGTTTCAGCCTGCTGCTGCTGTTCGTCGGGCTGGGTTTTTCCGCCTGGCTCCTCCGTCAACCCGTCCCGGAACCTTCTGTCGAGCAGGAAAGGACTCGTGCCCGGTGAACTCGCTCGACGATCAACAACTGGTCCAACGCTGCCGGGATGGCGACGACGACGCTTTCGGTGTGCTCGTCGAACGGCATCAGGATCGCCTGTTCCACTCGCTGAACCCGTTGCTGCGATCCCGCGAGGATGCCCAGGACGTGGCCCAGGCCGCCTTCATCCAGGCCTACCAGAAACTCGACGGGTTCCGTGGCGAGGCGGCTTTCTACACCTGGCTCTACCGGATCGCCATCAACCTCGCGCTCAGTTTCCTGCGACGACAACGCCAGCAGACGATCTCAACCGACGCGCTGCGTGAATCCAGTGGAACCGAACCACCCGACCTCCGGCCCGACAACCAGCCGCTTTCAACGCTGATCCGCGACGAACACAGCCAGCTGGTCCGGCAAACGCTCGAAGAACTCCCCGACGAGTTTCGCACGGTGCTGGTCCTCAAGGAATTCGAGGGACTGCGTTACGACGCGATCGCCTCGCTGCTGGAATGCCCGATCGGCACGGTTCGCAGTCGCATTCACCGTGGACGAATCGAACTGGCAAGACGACTGCGGCAGCTGCTGGGTGAAGGCCTGGACACGGCGGCCGACTAATCGAGAATCGGCGGCGGCAGGGATCCCCAGCTGGAGAGGTACATGGCGCGGGGAACACCGCCCTCGAGCCATTCTCGAAACAACTCGCTCGGACCCGGCGACCGGGACTGGCCAAGCAGCAGATCGATCCAGTTGGAACGCGAGCGGTAGGTGACAACCCGGGCCCTGGCCAGCTTCAACTGGCTCCTGAGCGCCGCGATCGCGTCTTCTTCGTAGCCGAGTTCGTCCACGAGACCGTTCTCCAACGCCTGGCTGGCCGTGTAGATCTGGCCGGTCGCCAACCGGCGTACCCCGGCCTCGTCCAACCGGGGACGATTCGTCGCGACCACTCCCACAAAGCGATCAAACGCATCGTCGAGAATCGCCCGCCAGACGACTCGATCCTGGTCGCTCAACTTGCGGAACGGATTCAACGAATCCTTCAGTGGGCCGGTCTTGAGCGGATCGGAGTTCACACCAAGCTCACTGGCAAGGCCGCTGAGGTCGTAGCGGGGGATGATCACACCAATCGATCCGGTCCAGGTTGTCGGCTCGGCAAACACCCGCACTTGCGGCCCGCCACCCATCGCCACGTACAGGCCTCCCGATGTCGCCATCCGCGACATGGTCACGAACACCGGATTGCCCGTCTTGGACCGGTACCTCTCCAGGCGGTGATAGATCTGGTGGCTGTCGGCGACAAGGCCACCGGGACTGTCGATCGCCAGCAGCAACCCACGTACCGACTTGTCCTTCTCGATTCGGTCAACGATCGAAAGCACTCGACCGGTCAACGGTGGCATGATCACCCCGTTGATCGGCAGGATGGCCAACTTGGCCTCGGCATCTTCCTCCCCAGAGTGAAATACCTCCCGGGGCTCCTCCGCCAGCAACTGCCACAGCTGGTATTGCCCCCAATTGGCCAGCAACGATCCCGCCAACACTACGGCCAGCAGGCCCACTGCCCAGCCCCAAAACCTCGATCGAGGAACCGGGCCGCCCGTTTCACTACCGGGTGCCTCCACGTCCGCAGACGAAGACTCGTGGTCGGTCGGCTCGCTGGCCATCGTCACCCTGTTGATAAGATGGGTAAAGTCTAACGACTGTAGCAATCGTAACGATCGAAGCGATTCTACCAATTACACCCGTCAACTCCGTTCGATCGGGTGAGAACGATTCTTCCGTTCTGAACCGGTGACGGTCTCCTTGCCGATAATCAGCAACAACTCGGAATTTTCCGGTGGCGCCGATTATGCGTCGCCGCGTCATCTCGTGCAATGACGAGCTGGTTGACAGGGAGACAGGGTTCATGAAGGCGTTCACGACACGAACACGGATGTTGCTGGGATTGGCGGGAATCGTCGCCCTTGCATCGTTGCTGACGGCAATCCGGGCCGAAGGCCCCCTTCCCAGCCTCGCCGAACGCCTGAAGACACTCTCCAACCGCAAGTGGGAACTGCCAAGCTTGCGGGGCCCAGGCGCACCAAAGAAGCAGGAATCGGCCCCGGCCCCGACCCCGGCCTCGGCCCCGGCCCGGTCCGCACGCTCCTCAATCGTGATGGAGGAGTTGCGGAGATTCTACCACCACAACGGCCTGGCCATGCCCGACATGACTCCCGTGAAGGTCGACCAGTTGACCGACGACATCTCGGCCAACACCGTGGCCGGCTTCAAGCGGGTGGCCGATGATGCGACCCGGAAAGCAGCCGATGCCGTGGCGGCCCTGAAAGCGGCCGAACTGGCACGCGCCAATTCTGTTTCCAGGATCCAGTCGGCGCAGGACAGGGTCGACGCGGCAATCAAGACCAGATTCGCCGCGGACGTGGAAATCCTGGAACAACAGAAACAGTTCGACAATGCCAGGGCCAAGGGAGCTGCGGTGACCGAGGCCAAGATTGTGGCCCAGCGGAAAAACGCAGAACAACAACAGAAGCTCCGTGACATCAAGACCTGGGCGGAAACGACAGCCAAGGCCACGATCGCTGCCGAGCAGAAACTCGCCGAACAGAAAAAGAAACTCGACGAGGCCACAGACACTGTGGATGCGGCCAACGAGGTCAAGGCTGCCGCCGAGCTGGAAGTCGTCGAGCAGCGAAGAAACTCCGCTGACGCCAAGACCTGGGTCGATGCGGTCGCCCTCGCCGAACTCGCATCCGAGAAGGAACTCGCTGAACAAAAAAAGGAGCTCAACGCAGCCCGGGCCAAGGGCATTGCGGTCAATCAGGAAATTCGCGACGCCGACCGGATGATCGTCGCGGCCAGGAAGGCCGCTGCGGCCGCGACGACGAAATCAGCCGACATGAAGGTGATCGCCCAACATGCCGCGAAGATCGCCACAGAACTGACAGGCAGAGCAGCCGTTGCCGAGAAGCAGGCCATCGCCGCGGCCGAAGCTCGTGACAGGTCGGCGCCAGCACTTCCCGCGGCACCGGCGGCGAGTGTGCAACCGGTTCGACACGTCGAAACCCGTGGTATCCTGGTCGGTCTGAAGGGATTCTGCCCTGTGGCACTGTGTGACCAGCGGAAACTCATCAAGGCGCGACCGGAATTCGAAATCACCCATCGAGGCTTCGTGGTACTGCTGAGTTCGCCAGCCGCCCGCACGGCCTTCCTGGCATCGCCGGGCAAGTACCTGCCCGCCGCCGGTGGGCAGGATGTCGTCAGCCTCGGGAGCCAACGGCCGCAACCGGGAAGCCTCGATCACGCCACCTGGCACCGTGGACAACTCTACCTCTTCGCCAGCCCCGAGAACCTGGCGACCTTCACCAAACAGCCGGACCGTTACTCCCGCTGATAGCGACCGAGTACCGCGGCGAGACCGGCCAGAACCTTGCGCCAGGCCGGAACCCGGATGCGATGGTCGAAGACGTTGTAGTCGACCTGCTCGATGCGATCGAGCAGTCCGGCGTAGATCGTCAACATGGCCCTGAGGACCGGTCGGCCCGGGCGATCGATCTGCTCGAACAGCTGTTCGGCGGAAGCGTAATATGCCCGGGTCCGCTCGACTTCGAATCGCATCATTGTCCGGAACCGGTCACCGGCGCGACCGGCGACCAGATCATCGGTGGTCACACCGAACCGGCGAAGGTCTTCCCGGGGCAGGTAGATGCGACCCATGACAGCATCTTCCTGAAGATCCCTGAGGATGTTGGTCAATTGCAGGGCCATACCGCAGTCAAGGGCGGTTTCCTTTGCCACCGGGTCGTGGAACCCCCAGATGTGCAGGCAACACAGGCCCACGGCACCCGCGACACGGTCGCAGTAAACCTGCAGATCCTCGATTGTCTCGTAGGTCCGTGGGACCAGGTCCATGGCAATCCCATCCAGCACACCACCCAGGGACTCGGCAGGGACCTGGAACCTCGCCACGGTGTCGACCAGTGCCGGAAACACATCGACGGGTTCGACCCACGGAACCGTCGGACCAGCCAACGCGGCTGCCAGCTGCTCTCGCCACGCCTGCAGCCGCTGCTGCCGCTGAGGAGCTGACCAGCCGGGTTCGTCGCCGAGATCATCGGAGAGCCTGAGAAAGGCGTACAGGGCACACATCCCTCGAAATCGTTCACGGGGCAACCCGAAAAACGAAACGAAGAAGTTCCCGGCCGTCCGACGGGTCAACCGGCGACAGGCCTGGTACGAATCATCCAGCCGCGATCTGTTCACGTCGTTCCCCCGCCACCGCACAACCAGCGTCGGACCGTCGATGCTGACGCGGCCAGGACCATCCCCACCACATCGCGGCGGCCGACCACCGGACGGTGATCCCATACCCGGTAGCCGGTTCGCTGGACCCGCTCCAGGATCACCAGGCCACCCCGGGCAAACAGGTCGATCACGATCTGCATGCGACCGGGAATCAACGTCACCAGGGATCGCCCCTGCTCGAGCAGGCCGCGGGCACGATCCACCTCGAACTGCATCAGCGACAGGAAGGCGTCATCGGTCGTCCGCGCCGCCAGTCTCGTCCGGTCATAACCAAACCGGCGACAATCCTCCAGCGGGAGATAGACTCGGCCACTCTCGTGGTCCCGTCGCAGATCCTGCCAGAAGTTCGCCAGTTGCAACCCGGTACAGATCGCATCGGAATGCACGAACGCCTCGTCGGTTTCTGTTTCACACAGTGCCAGGACGATTCGCCCGACCGGGTTGGCGCTCAAGCGACAATACCCCAGCAACTGCTCGAATGTCTCGTATTCGACAACCCGCTGATCCTGGACGAACGCGTCCAGCAGGTCATCGAAGGGCTGGCGACAGAGCCGGAATTCCCCAACGACCTCCTGCAGCGCCAGAGGCACCGGATGCGTCGGCGTACCCTCGAAACAGGCTTCCAGTTCACTTCGCCACCAGGCCAGCAATTCCAGCGATTGCTCCTGCCCTGGGACCTCATCGGCCAGGTCATCGGCCCAGCGGCACCAGGCATAGACAACCTGTAACGGGTGCCGAAGCCGGCGGGGAAGCATCCAGGACAGCAGTGGAAAATTCTCGTAATGCGTCGCCGCCAGCCGCCGACAATAGTCACGCGCTTGCGGTAACGTGCAAACCGGTACCGGCCCTGCCCCGGGCCTCCAGCGTGCCAATTCGGCCTCAAATCCCCCCGTCACGACATCCACCAAAGCCATCCTCGCCAGCGTGTCCCGCGGGTTCCATCATCGGACAATTGTTCTGTACCCATAATTGGCTACAGTTGACATTGCAACCGGGCAGGTGACCCCGCCGCGGTTACCACTCGCCCCAGCGTCTATTCCACGGCCTCCTCTCCCGGTCTGACTCATGCCCGTCCCTCGTGTCGCGATCATCGGCCGCCCCAATGTCGGCAAGAGTTCGCTGCTGAACTGGCTCGCCCGGCGGAGGATATCCGTCGTCGATCCGACAGCCGGTGTCACGCGCGATCGCGTGACCCACTTGATGCAGGCCGGTCCGCGGTACTTCGAACTGGTCGATACCGGTGGCATCGGCATCAACGACACCGACCGGCTCGAAGAGGAAATCGAACACCAGATCCAGGTGGGACTCGAGAGTGCCGACCTGCTGATGTTCGTCGTCGATGGACAGCAGGGAATCACGCCGCTGGACCGCGAGGTGGCCCAGCGGCTGCATCCCCTGCAGAAACCGATCCTGCTGGTCGTCAACAAGTGTGACTCGCCTCGCACCGAGTACGAGGCCCCGGCCTTCCTGGAACTCGTCGATGCTCCACTGGTTACCACCAGCGTGATCGGAAACCGAAACCGGGGCGAATTGCTGGCATCGTTGATCGAGATCCTGCCCCCGGCCGATCCCGACGAGGTCGAGAGCGGGGAGGACCTGACAACCGAACCGGAACTGAAGCTGGCACTGGTCGGTCGCAGAAATGTCGGCAAGAGCACCTTCATCAACGCACTCGCCGACGATGAACGGGTGATCACCAGCGAGGTGCCCGGGACGACCCGTGACAGTATCGACGTGCGATTCGAGATGGACAAGAAGGCTTTCGTCGCCATCGACACGCCCGGGGTACGAAAAAGAAAGAGCATCGCCAACGACATCGAGTTCTACGGCCTGGTCCGTTCACGCCAGAGCATCCAGCAAGCCGATGTCGTGCTGATGTTCTTTGACTCACTGGAGACGATCTCCCGGGTCGACAAACAACTTGTCGAGAGCGTCGTCGAGAACTACACGCCGTGCATCTTCGTCGTCAACAAGTGGGACCTGGCCGTGGAGGCCGGGATGACGACCGAGCGTTGGTCGCAGTACCTGGTCGAGTCGTTCGGAATGCTGCGGCATGCACCGATCGCGTTCGTCACGGCCTTGACCGGACGCAACGCCAAGAAACTGATCAACCTGTCGCAATCGATCTTCAAGCAGTCACGGCAGCGGGTCAGCACCGGCCAACTCAATCGCATTGTCCGGGCCGCGATCAAGAAGAACGCTCCTCCATTCCGCCGCAACAAGCGGCCCAAGATCTACTTCGCCACCCAGGTCGACACCTGCCCTCCGACGATCGTCCTGAAGTGCAACCTGCCGCAACTTTTCAATGAAACCTGGAAAAGGTACCTGCTGGGTGTCTTCCGCGAGGAGCTGCCCTTCAAGGAGGTGCCGATCCGGATCCTGTTGCGGCCGCGACAGCGGGACGAGGGAACCGGACGGGCTCTGCACGAATGGTCCGAGACCGACATGATCGAGGCAGACTGAAGAACCCGCCAGTGGACCTGGTGGACACCGCCTGGGAGCATGGATTAGTCTGAGTCGGCTTGGAGTTGCCGCAAGCCACCGCGAAAGGACCCGCCCATGCCAGCCGTGATCCGGACCATCCTTCCGTTTTCCCTGGTGCTGCTTGGACTCGCTCCACAGGCCCTCACCGCCGACAAGGCCGACGCGGTCGCCGTGTTGCGGAAAGAAGTGGCCGGCAGAGGATTTGTCGTCACCAGCGTGAAGCAGCCGCGAGGCGACTGGGACCTGGTGCTGATGCGGCCCGACGGGTCGCAGCGTCGGAAATTGACCGACACGCCGAAATGGAGCGAGGCGGCGCCGCGATGGTCGCCGGACAGCCGCCGGTTGCTCTACCGGCGCATCAAGACCGGCACGGTCATCAGCCATGATCGCTGGGGATTCCAGGGCGAACTGGTCCTGGCCGATGCCCTGGGACGCAATCCGCGAGTCCTGGGCGCCCGCCCCTGGGGATGCTGGAGTCCCGATGGAAAGCAGATCTCCTGCCTGTCGTTGAAGGGGATCGAGATCATCGACGTGGCCACCGGAACGATCCGCCGCCGGATGAAACGGGCCGGTTACTTTCAACAGTTGTTCTGGTCGCCCGACGGCAAGTGGTTTTGTGGCACCGCCAACGTCGGCGGGGAACTCTGGACCATCGTCCGCATGGATGTCACCAGCGGTCGTTGGAGTGTGGTCAGTCGTTTTCGAAATTGCACACCCGACTGGTTCCCCGATTCCAAGCACGTGATCTTCAGCAACCGGCCGGCCAACCAGGCCAAGTACGGTTGGACACAGTTGTGGATGGCACCGGGAGACGGTTCCAGCCGCCGGATGATCTACGGGGAAGATGGTCGCCACATTTACGGGGGCGCGTTGTCGCCGGACGGCCGCTACGTGCTGTTTACCCGCTGCCCGAAGGACGGGGGAGGCTCGGAACGTGACGGAGCACCCGGTGGATTGATGAGACTGGCCGACGCTCCGATCATCGGCGGCAAGAGCCCGGCGCTCCGCAAGCAGCATCCCGATGCCCACGACGGACCCGTCCTGCCATTACTCGACTGCTGGGAGCCTCACTGGACCTTTGTCGATGTCACGGCCTCCCGCTGAAATCGACTCCGAGATCATGTCCGACAAGCTCGATCCACGACCCGACCCAGCAGCTTCCAACCCCATGGCAGCGGAGTCCTCGGCCTCGATCCCGGAGAAGTCGAGCGGGACCCGGGCGTCCGGCAGCGAAAACACCATGGTCCGCTGGACCCTGCTGGGGCTGGTGATCCTGGCAACCGCCGGCGTGGGGTTGGCGATCCAGATGAAATTCACGCCGGCGGGACGCTACGGCGACGGCGGACAGGTCACGACGGCCGGCAGCGTCGAGGTGACCGCCACGCTGGTGGAATTGCCCGGCGAGTTCCTGCCCAACGACGGGCTGTACAACTACGCGTTCGTCCTGAAATACAAGGTTGACCTGGTGCACCGAGGCGAAACGACCGGCGACACGATCTACGTCGCCCACTACAACCCCCGCAAACCCCGCGGGAAGGTCGCCGACGAATTCTACGCCGACCTGGGCGGAACCGTGACCAGGTTTCGTGCCGGCGACGCCCAGAGAATGGCGTTGACGCTGCCGTTGGACGAGCACTACATCGGAGCAATCGTCGACCGCTACCACAAGATCGACGACAAGACGGTCTACTGGGCGATCTGGACCAATGCCACAGGAAGTGGTTGGTGACCGGGGCTACCGCTTCCGGAAAAACCGCGACCAGACCAGGAACAACGCGACCGGCGACACCAGTGGCGAGACCACGTAGGGAAACCAGGCGGGCATGATTCGCGTGACCGTGCCGGGAACAACCCAGATATCCAGCACCACCGGCAACGCGATGCTCCAGCACATCAGGATGATCCCCAGCTGTTTCCTCTGGTGCGTCTCGGCAAAGTCCTCACCAGCCTCGCCCGCCCGCGGCGTTTTTTTCCTCGGCTCTTTGGTCTTTTTCGCTTCCGGTTCCGCCTTGTCCGATGCGCCGGCCTCCAGACCCGCGTAGTACTTGGCGATCGCCTGGTTGATCGCCAATGGACTGGCGATCACCCGCCGCATCGACACCCCGACCCGCAGTCTCAGTTCGTCCTCGAGTTCATGCGTCGGTTCGTCGACGCAGGCGACCAGCAGCATGTCGTCGTCAACAAACAGCGGCAGCACCGAATTTCGGCGGGCGACGTTGCGGGGGACTTTTGCCAGAATCGAATCGTCGGGAATGAGCTGTTCGAGATCGACGTAGGGGAGTCCAAGTTCGCCGGCCAGCGCCTCGGTCGCCGTCTCGGCATCGGTCAACTTCATCTGCACCACAGCATCACGAATCGAGAGTCCTCGCTTCTCGGCAAAGTCCTTCGCCTCGGTCATCTGTTCCCGCGTCGCGATCCCCCGCCGCACCAGGGTCTGGGAGATCGTCGGTCGGACATCGTCCTCGTCCTCGAATGTCCGGCCGAGCCCTTCGTCGTACTCGCGTTTTCGCTCGGGATCGGTCAGGCAGAGCATGCCCTTGGCAAGCTCGTTGAGCAGTTCCTGGGACTCCAGCTGGTAGGTTCCCGTGGCGTACTTGCGGACGTGGGCATTGAGTTTCTTGTAGTGTGCACGGATCTTGTCGGCTTCGTCCTCGAAGCGGGACAACCGCAACAGGGAATAGAGATCCGGCGGTCGAGGGATCTCCTCGGAAATTCCCAGCCAGTCCTTGTAGACGTCCAAGGCCACGCGGTGTCTCAATTGTCAGAACAGGAAACAGCGGGTTCAGCAGCCGATGAACCCCGACCCATCAAACACACGGCGTGATCACTCGATCACGTAACTCTCGGCAAGACCCTCAAACGAAGTGACGCCATCGGCGTCCAGTCCCGAATCCCGGACAATCTCGATCGATGCGGTGGCGTTACCGGTCAGTTCTTTCGCCGAGCAGTTGATGCGACCGGCGGCATCGTAGGCGTAGGTCACCTCCAGGGGCGACCCCTTGGGCAGGTTCGGTGGCAGGTTGGTGATCCAGAAATCACCGATCGTCGCACAGGCATCGGGATCGGCAACTTCACCCTCGAGCACCGAGACGTGGATCCGTTGCTGGTTGTCCGACGTGGTCACGAATTTCTGTGTCACGTTGAAGGGCAACTCGTTGTTACGAGGGATCATGATGTGGTTGATCTTGCTGGTACGGTCGGCGGGATTGGTGATCTTGGTACCCAGCGAGTGCGAGTTGACATCGGCGGTCGAAACCGCGCGGAGCCGGTTGATGATCGCCTTGCCCATCCGCGACTCACCACCGGTGGCGCGGGCTTCGAGAATCGCCGCGTGGATCGCCGCCCCGTGGCCAACAGCCTTCTCAGGATGCACGGCACGGGATGGCTCGCGACCGCAGATCTCTCTCAACATCTGTTCAACAACGGGCATGTGTGTCGAGCCCCCCACGAGGACCAGTTCATCGAGTTGACCGGAACCCACGTCGGCCTGCTTGAGCACCAGTTCGGTGGTGTCCTTGGTCCGCTGCAGCAGGTCACTGGTCAGCCGTTCGAAATCCCCACGGGTGATCGAGACTGTCAGTTCGTTGCCCTGGTAGTAGGCGTCGATCCGCACCTGGGCGCTCTCGGAGAGTTGCCGCTTTGCCTCTTCGCAGTCCTGCGTCAGGTCCCTCAGACTCTCGGCATCCTCCCGCGGATCCATCTCGAACTTCTTCTGGAACTCGTCGGACACGTGATCGACCATCCGGCGGCTCCAGTCAAGCCCACCCAGCATCACGTCTCCGTCGGTGGCCAGGACCTTGAAGTTGGTCGGCGTGTACCGCACGACGGTCACGTCGAATGTTCCGCCGCCAAGGTCGTACACGAGAATCGTTCGTTCGGCCTGTTCGAGATCCGTCCGTCCCAGCTCGCCCATTTCCCAGGCATAGGCCAACGTCGCCGCGGTCGGTTCGTTGATGATGTCAATGACGTTCAGCCCCGCGATTCGCCCCGCATCCTGAGTCGCCTTCCGGCGAATGTCGTTGAAGTAATAGGGCACGGTGAGCACGGCGTTGGCGATCGGGCCAATGACCTTCTCGGCGTCCTGCTTGAGTTTCTTGATGATCAAAGCGGAGACGAACTCGGGAGTGAGCTTGCGGTCCTGGTAGATGACGTGAAAATCCTTGTTCCCCATCTCCCGCTTGATCGCCTCGACGATGCGATCCGGGGCCTCTTGCGCAATCCGCTCGAACGTCGGGCCGACCACCACGCGTTCTTCATCGCCGAGCAACACGACCGACGGGGTGATCGTCTCACCCTCGGTGTTAACAATCGCCTGGGGATTTCCCTCGTCGTCGAGTTGTGCGATCGAGGAAAACGTGGTCCCCAGGTCGATACCGACCGTGTGACCTTCCTGGAGCGTGATCGTAGCCATGCTGTGTCCCTTATCTCTCGAAAGGCGAACTCTACAGTCGGAAACGCCTCCGAGTCATTCGTAAAACAAACCACACCTCGGAAAACGAGGGTTCATTGTGGCACCGTCGATGGGCCGATTCAAGCTGCCCGGATGGTCAACTAGGGGCGACGTTCTTCCCGCGAACGCCGCGTTTTTCTGGATCGAGTGCCCGGCAGGCCTCGGCGGCGAGAGAACTCGGCAGGAGCGACACTTCCCGCCGGTCTCGACCTGCCCGAATCCGATGCCTTCGGGACGGGTCGTTCGAAACCGGCCTGGCCGACCTTCCGCGAAGCCGCCTTCGTCCGACTCGCCAGGCCAAACTCAACGTACATCATCGGTGAGGCCCACCCGATGTCAAACAGCGGCAGCGACACGTCACCGAACTGAAAATCACTGACCGCCACGGTTGCCTCCAGCGCCTTGCCGGCAAACGCCCGCCAGGCCCGGTCGAACTGCCGGTGAAACACGTCGTCGTGCAACGACCGGTCAGCGACACTGACTCCCTTTGCCCAGCGGCCAACGACGGTGATCTTTGGCGGTGCAGCAAATCCGACTTTCAGTCGTCGTTCGCCCTTCTCGGGCGGCAACAGTTGCATCGTGGCCATGTGTTCGAGAGTCACGGCGAAGCTGGCCAGTGGCTGCCAGTTCGGCCCCTCACGACTCTCGCGGGTCGATACGGCCAGCTCGAGTCCGGGAACCGAAAATCGAAATTTCATCGGGGCCCGCGAGGCCAAGGGCGAATCGTCGGACGGGATGACGGCGATCGATCGCGTCAAAACCAGTTCGGTCCGCACGTCGGTGGTCGCCGGCAACGCGGCCAGCGCCGGGATCACCTTCACCAGCCGGCTGCGGCTGCCCAGCTCTCGTACCAGTTCCTCGGGCGTGTCCCTCACATCGACCCGGGCCACACCCGACTCGATCAGCAACGACGTCAACGGCTGCAACAATGCCGGGGCAAACCCGATCCGCATGTTCCCGGTGCGCGGGATCTGGTTGATCAGATCCTTGACCAATGTCAACTCGCGAGGTTTCCGGGGTGCCTTCTCGGGATCGGCTGCCGCGACGGTCATCCCGATCGCCACCGAAATGCCGCTTTTTTCCACTGTCAGCGCTTCGGGCCAAATCCGCACCCGCGGCTGGAAGACCGGCAGCGGCCAGAGACTGCGAAACAGGTCCGAGGAATCCGCGAAATCCAGCTTCGCTTCCATTTCCTCCAGCAACATCGGGACAACATCCCGAACCTTCTCCTCAAACAATCCCCGCTGCGCCGACAGGCCGTTGACAATTTCGTCGTAGACGCGGTTCTGCTTGAGTCCCTTGAACAGCCCCGACGCCTCGATCGCCGACTTGTTCGGACCGACGACGACGAATTGATCCTCGTCAATCGAGAAAGAGGACTTCACCAGCGACAGGCGGGCTCGTCGGTCCTTGATCGTCGGCCGCACCACGATTTCCAGCATGACCGGTCGCTCGTGAGCGACACGAATCTCGGTCAAGCCCGTGCTGAACTTCCTGTCCCGATCCTTCTCGAAGTACTCTCGCCGTCCGTTGACCTTCCTGTCATCAAGCTTGACCCGATCGATTACCGTCCGGCCAAACTTCACCGTCAGGTTCCTGAGAGCCAATCGTGCACGCAGGCTTGCATCGGCCTGGGTCTCCAGCGAGACCTCCTGGATTTCTCCCGTGTAGGAGATGTTGTCGAGAGTCGCCTCGTAGTACTTCTTCTTTCCCTCGACGTCCTTGAAGACCAGTGGTTCGAGCGTCCCGGAAATAATGTCCTTGGGAATGGCCGAGGGGATCGCGCCGGCAATCGCATCCAGAACCTCGGTCCCGATCCGCAGGTACGCCGCGCCACCGATATGAGCCACCGGGACGAACGGGGACAGGTCAACCGGCAACCTGGTGCCTCGCGCCACCAAAGCCACGGATTTTTCCGGCAACGGCTGACGGGGATCCAGCAACCACTTCTCGAGGACAGCACTGTCATAGGCTCGCTGCCAGACCGAGTGCGTCTCGTCCCTTGGTTCGTCGTAACGCACGAGCCCGCCGGCCCGTTTCAGGGCGTCGACCATCCGCCGCGACTGTTCGGGATAAACAGTTCGGTCACCCGGCCCGTGGATCACCCAGACGGGCGTTTCGCGGACCGCGGCGACTTTGGTGACATCACCGCCACCGGCCACCGGCACCACGGCCGCCCACCGCTTCGGATGGGCGATCGCCAGGCTCCACGTCCCGTATCCTCCCATCGACCAACCGGTCAGGATCTCACGACTGCGATCCACGCTGTAGTCCTTCTCGACCTCGTCGAGAATCTTCAACGCCCGCTGGCCATCCGGAGAACCGGCCTGCCAGCGTTCCAGGAATCGTCGTCCCCGGGTTGTCTCGCACTGCGGAAAGACCACCAGAAAGGGAAACTCCGCGGCCCGGGCCCGCACGTAAGGACCCAGCCCGATCTGCGTCGGCTTGATCCCATCGCGACCGCACTCGTCGGCCCCGTGCAGGTACATGATGACCGGGTAGCGACGGTTGGCATCGTAGCCGGCCGGCAGGAACACCTGGTACTTGTGTGTCCCGTCACCGTCCTTGTAGACCTTTGCAACGAACCGGCCCGCCGGCCGTTCCTCCCGCTCCTGACCCTGCGAGACCTTCTCCTGCGCCGAAACCACCGACAGCCACGTCGCCGTGACCGCCATCACAACGATCATCCCCAACCAGTTCCAGGCGGTTTCTGGCGTCCGACCATCCCGAAACCACCCACCAGTTCGACAACCGATCCCCATTCCCAGCCCCTCGTGTTGACCCTTGAACGTGCAGAAAACCCATCAATTCAATTCCCCGCACCCCTCCCTGTTACCCGCACCGCCACGGGCTGTCAACAAGTCATTGAAGAACCGTCCCGATGAAACTCATTGACCCCCCCGAAGAGGGCCGATACCATCGCTTGAGCTGACTTTCACGGGTGTTGATCCCCGGCGACCGGGATGGTGATCTGAGGCGTTCTGGCCGCGTTGTTCCGAGTCGGGATTGGTTTCACGGGAATCGCTAATGTCGTCAGACAACGAATTTTGTGACCGCCTTTCACGACGGACGCTGCTGCAAGCCGGACTGGCCGGGACGATCGGGCTTTCCGTCCCCGAGATCCTCCGACTCCAGGCCGCCAATTCCAGGAAAGCCGGCACCGCGGTTCCCGACACCGCCGTGATCTACGTCGAGATGGCCGGTGGACCGACGCAGCACGAGACCTACGATCCCAAGCCGGATGCGGCGACGGAGTATCGGGGTCCGCTCGAACCGATCGCCACCAACGTTTCCGGTGTCGTGTTCAGCCAGTTGATGACCGGCCAGGCCGCGATCATGGACAAGCTGGCGGTGATCCGATCGATCCATCACGAC
>Ga0163108_10000800_pt1 | contig 23200 bp, 21 predicted proteins | sample Fk1155metaG_FD_109644 | JGI IMG/M metagenome (GOLD analysis project Ga0163108, IMG submission 109644) | Marine microbial communities from the Central Pacific Ocean - Fk160115 155m metaG | ecosystem: Environmental > Aquatic > Marine > Oceanic > Photic zone | place: The Central Pacific Ocean...
AATTATCAACCGATGCCGTCAGCGGGCGCATCACGATTAAAGACCTCGTCGTCTGGTTCCGAGACTAGCGACCGCTGCATGATCACAGAGTCTATCCATCGATCCAGCTTCCAGCCCACCTGTAATAGCATTCGGGCCTTTTACATCTCCTCCTGTGACAAATGAAGAATGTGTTTCGGCAGTTTGGGATGAGAACGCTTTTGGCGTTCTGACTGGACTCGGTTCAGGAAGGTGCGTGGTTCAAGGCGGCGACCTTTCGGAAAGCGTCGTCCCTCCCGTAGAGCTATCCACAACAGTACTGGTCCAAAAGCCTTGTTAATCACCGCCCTGAATCCACCCATTTCACGTTCGATGTCCAAGCGTAGTGTGCGAATCTGTTTGCCAATTAATGGGTGTGAAGATCCCAGGTAGTGTTCCATTACCCACAGTGCAATTCCGAAGCCATAGAAGCCTTGTTTTTCAATAGCTGCCATTGCTCGGATGCGGAGGTCCGCGTCATCACGATATCGCAGCCAGCCATTGAATTTCGTGCGAATTAGACGGTACAGACTCGGACCATTACGATCGTAATCACGTCGAAATGCCTCATCAAGGATCTCTTTTGAGGCTTCTCGAGAAATAGCTGGGTGTTGAAAATTGAATTTGTCCTGCCCGTGAATGTCGGCAAGGTTGAGGCCTTCAAGCATGCGCTTTTCCTTTTTCAGTTTGTCATAGAGCTGCGTCCCCGGCATCGGCGTATACAACATGAACTGGTGAAAATCGACGTTGTGGTCTATTGCATGCGAAATTTCTTGGGAAATATTCTCGGGAGTATGATGGGGGAGACCGACAATCGTTGATCCAAGCACCGAAATTCCATGCTCTTGCAGTTCCTTCGTCAGTGTTTGCGTATCTGTGCCCTTTAATTTCTGATAGTCACTATTTGGTGACTCCAACCCAAGCCAAATCCAGCGGATCCCAAGATCGATAAGCTCACGCGTCGAGTATTTTGCTATAGCATTGGCTGACGAAAACACATAAAGAGACCAGGCTTTACCATGCGTCTTCATGTGGTGCTGTAATTCGAGAGCCCGCTTCTTATACAGAAGAAAATTTTCATCCATAATGAAAAACGATGAGACACCTAACTGCTCTTCGGCTTCACACATTACCTGAAAGACTTCTTTTCCGCGTTGGTAGAAGTTCACGAATTTACCTTTTCCACCAAAAAAATCTGAAGTGGTGCAGAAATCACAGCCCATGGGACAACCGACCGAAGGGATAATGGTCGCTGCACGATTACCACCTCCAGCTGGCGCTCTAATGCCCATAATGCGAAAGCCAAATGACGATGGAATTACTGGATGCTTAATTGGGCGATTAAGTGGCTCGCCGAGGAAACCTTGAAACCAGCGAACCCCTTCACCCTTCACAACATGATCGGCATCAAGCAGCTGTTCAATTCCTGGGATGGCAGCGACATGTCCGCCAACCACGATGGTTGAAGCTGGGGAATGCAAGCGCACTAAGCGGCATAATTCCTGGACTTTCCCTACATTCACGATGATTCCAGAAATCCCGACAATGTCATAGTGTTTGATTCTCATCTCCTGTATGAACCGCTCGCGCGTAGGAAAATCAAGCAGTGTCGAAGACGCTGAAAGATTTTCCTGGATGAGCATTAGCCCCCATGACCGATGATGCATTCGCAATGAAAATGGTCCTTGCTCTCTCGTCACTTGATTGTGGTACAGCTCCATTGGATTAATTGCCCGGCTTCCGTATTCATCATCCTGCCCAAATGGCCCAAAGACCGACGTTAAAAGTACTTTGGCGTTTGAACCTTTGGGATGTTGTGCTGTGGGCATGTGAAGAGCTCCGGTAATTTTCTGAATTGGTGAAAGAAAATTTAACTAACGAAGAGCATGTCTAGTGATCTTCAAATTTCCTATGACGGATGTCATACAACTGGAATTGAGAATTGACAACAATGTCTTGCATCTTCAAACAAGAGAGGAATATTCGTGACCACTCTACACTTGAGCCCGAAACGTCTCTGTCTGCATAAGGAACCGAAGGACGCTTATGGGTTGTTGCAGCATTATGTTGCTGACTTGGTTTATGGAGGAGCTGATGGAGTTCTGACCACCTTTGCGGTCGTGGCTGGTATTACCGGTGGAGCTTTGTCGGCTCGAGCAGTGGTCATTGTGGGCCTCGCAAATCTTCTTGCGGATGGGCTTTCAATGGGTGTCGGCAATTACCTCAGTATTCGGGCCCGTGAAAGTGCATTAGAGCGTCAACATCAACCCGAGGTGGAATCCCAGCCAATACGTCATGGAGTCGCCACCATGTTGGCCTTCATCGGTGCCGGCATAATTCCCCTTGCACCCTATCTCGTCCCTGATTTAGCAGACCGCTTTGCAGTGGCGATCGTCTGTGCCCTGGCTGTCCAATTTGGAATTGGCGCGGCTCAAACGGTCGTGACTGCTGGTCGCTGGTGGATCAGTGGAACAATCATGCTTTGCCTCGGAAGTCTTGTCGCTCTTGTGGCCTACGGCACGGGTTCAGGTGTAGCGTGGATTCTACAAAATGAATAGTGGATTCAAGCCAATCGATTGAAAAAGACGGATGATCAGAGAGAGCATCTGTCGAGCGTGGATTCACTATTATTTGCCGTCGACAATGGCCCATGCACTTTTGGTGAAGTCTGTTTCCAGTATGTAGTGATGATAAAGTTCTTGAATCACTCCTTCCCGATTTATGAAGGCAATTATCGGTACATAATTAACTTCGTAATTTCGAAGCAAGGTTGGATTCTTGCCAGCCAGCATAGGAAACGGAAGATCGTAAGCTTCCTTGTAGCGTTTAATTAATTCCCCTTCGTCTGCCCAAACATTGATAGTCAAAATTGCAAGGTCGGTGCCCTGGTATCTGGTTTGGGCACGTTTTAGAAATGCAATGACTTGCGTACAGTAATGGCACATATTGTGGGTGAAGTAGAGGATAATTGGTTTTCCAAGATAGTCCTCCAGGCTATGCAGATTCTGAAATTCATCGGCAAGCGTAAACGGTGGAGCAGTCTGTCCAACCTCGGCTACTGATTGAGGTGTGGCGTTTCTGGTGTTAGCAAGAATCATCAATCCACAGATTGCAATTAGACAGATCTTTTTCAGCACGATTGCCATTGTCGACTTGAACTCACCCATAGGCGTAAATGGTAGAGAGTTGGAACCATAATCATTCGGCATAATCCAAATCTAAATTTTCAAGAGAACTCTACATTGGTAACAGTGTATTTAATAAGGTTATGGTAGTTAGCAAGGTACACAAGCGGTATCTCGTCTGCTTCGGCATACGAAAACGCAAAACTCGACAAAGGATCGCCGCCTTGTTTAGGGTTCAATAGGACCGAGCGCCCAGTTGAAACTTGGAATCGGTTTGGTGAGAGGTTACCGAAATAGAAATCTCCGTCATCTGAGGTCTTGTCTGCCTCAGAAACATCGACAGGCACCCATCCGTACTCTGGAACATAGAAACTCACCCAACAGTGTGACCCAGTGCAATCACCCTCAATTAGGCCGCCAAATTCTTCGTTTTCTTCTGGGAACGGGAGTGGAAACCCCTGTTCCCATCGGACAGGTATTCCACGAGAAACCATGATAGCCATAAACAGTGCGTGGTAGTCATCGCACTTACCTCGGCGATGCTTCATGGTCCACGCGGTATCTCCAGTGCCGCAGCCCGGGATGGTATTATCGTAAGTGAGTAAAGATTGAATTCCTTCAAAAACCAGTCGACCAATCTCTAATGGATGGCTTGCCGTACCAATGATGCGAGTCGCGAAAAGTTCAACATCAGGAGTCATGCGAATCGTCCTAGTGGTTTGCAGGTAATCAGCTAGAACCCGCCTATTTGGGACTTCCGCATGCACTCCAACTCGTGAGCGAGCGACATGATAACGTGCTTCGATCTTACAGGGGGCTTGTGAAGCTTTGGCCTGAACGTGCAATGTGTCACAAAGAAAAGTTTCAGTTTGGGTCACGGCGTAGGACAAGGTGCTTTCAATCTGCATGTTGGAGATGTGTTGTGCATGATCAGTAGAGGGTAACGGCATCCAGACATTGAATACTTTGGCATCACAGGGAAGACTGCTAATTTCGGTTGTGTAACTAACATCAAATTCCATAAGGCGGCAGCTAGCTATATTCTGAGCATTTGCGCCTTCGAGCACTGGAAAATAGCTTGAAGTGACGAGTGACGCACTGCTTAGCCCAGCCACGCGAAGAAACTCACGACGTTCGGTTCTTGACGGATAAGCGTTGAAGGACATTTGTCATCTCCTGATCATCCCAGAAATAGGTCTCAAATACGGCAGCTATCGCGCCCTGTTGATCCACGACATAAACTCGAGTTGTGTGTTCGATTAGGACTCCTTGATCGACTGAGGTGCGAGTGATTTCAATCCCGATCTCTGCAAGAAAACTTCTGATCTGTTTCTTGGGGCCATTCACAAATAACCATCGTGGATCTTGATTTGCGTCGATCGCGTGATCACTGAAGTGACTCAGTATTTCCTCCGTGGTGTCTTCTTCGGGCTGAATGGAGACATGAAGATACTGAATGGTTTCTGGGCTCTGCAGTTTTCCATCCAGTTCGATCAGCCGTGAAGTGATCATGGGGCACGCAAATACACATTTCGCGTAGGTAGGCACGACGACTGTGACTTTGCCAATAAGACTCTGATTGGTGACAAGTTGATCGTCATAATTCTGAAACGCGAAGCGTGGTAACCCCTCGGCTTGCACCGTAACGATTAACGCGAGAATGATTGCAAGGCGAGTCATCATGAGTCCGACACCTCGACCGATTTCCATATTGAGGTATCTCCATCTTGCCAAATCCAGACTTCATGCGTCCCTGCCGGAACTCCAGGAATATTAAAATCACCATTTGAATCAGTAACCGTCACAAATGGGTGATCGAACACAAGAACCGTCGCAGATTCGGTGGGATGAGAATTACAGCGGACATCGATGACTCCAGTGTCAGCGCTGAATCGAAAATATGGCTTAACCGGCCGGCTCACTTCCATGCCAGGTTTCGGTAGCGCGATGTTGTAGAGCGTTGCACCGTTCTTGATGGGGCGTCCCGACACTTCTTTTTGATAGGCCAATTGGAGATAAAGATGCGTCGTATGTAATTGGTCATCCTCGTTTTTAAAAACGAACTGTTTTCCCACGTAGGCAACTGCCACAGCTGGTTTGAACTCTCCCCCAACGAGGTGTGTAATGACCGTGTCGTCTTTGGGAAGTGTTTCACCACTGACACCTTGCACGAATACGATGGCCGGACTGGAATCCCGAGGGAGGGAAACGCGGCCTTTAAGGTCTCCGCCAAGGCTTGTTCCGAGACCAGTGGCCAGAAAAGTGACAAGAAAGAACAGCGTGCGAAGAACGTTGAGCGTGTTTGGAGTCATAACAATCTATCCTTAGCTAGACGCGTCTGAAATAGACGGTGGCTCAGCCACAGCGGCACGATGCCCCATAGGACTAAGAAGCCTGCGAGTATCTCAACTGGAAAAGGCTGTGCGACCGTGCCTAGGCCAAGAGGCGAGGCAGCGGTGCCTACCCAAGAGAGTGCAAGCAAGCGAAAGATGTCAGTTGGATTCAGCAATAAGATCGTCCCAAAGGCTGCAGGGGAGATCTCGCCTTGGTAGAGTACTAGGGCTCCAACGAGTACCAAGTCGTAGACAAAGACAGACAGAACCCACACGAGGATGGACAAGCCGACACCTCGAGCGTGATCGCGGGAAAGAATCGAGATAAAAAAAGAGATCGAGAGAAAGACGACCCCTAACGAAAGGACAAGTAGTAGCAACAGTAGATATTCTGTGGGATTAATTGCAGTGGTTACTACTAGCAGAATGCCTGTGGGCACGAAACTTGCCAAGAGCGCAATCGACAAGGCCCACACATACCCGACAAATTTTCCGAGAAAGTACTCGGCTGATGACACGGGACAGACGAGAAACACATCTAAGATCCCGCGCTGTTTCTCGTCAATGATAACGCCAGCACCCATGACGAGAGCAAGGAGTGGGACCAAGTAGACAGCTAGATTTAGAAGGCTCGCCATGATGATTTCTGATCCGCGTGCACCAATGACTCCGACCGATACCGAACCAAGAAAAGCAACAGCAAGGGACGTTATCAGCACGAGGGCACTCACCGTCCAGATCCAGCGATTGCGAACACGACCCGCGAGTTCTTCTCGAGCAATTGTCCAAACAGCGTCAACTCGTTTCAAGTAGTACCTCCTCAAGTGAAGGTTCCTCGATGCGAACGTCTTGGACTATGGCATCAAGTTTCGCCAAATCGGCGAGAAACTGGACTTTATGCCGTTGAGACACTTTAACGATCACTCTTCCATTCTGACTGACGATCGATGCGGAGCCGAGTGCTTGTAGCGCCTTGACCACCTCTCCGTTGGAAGCGACTTCAGGATGGAGTACGACGCGTACTGGAAGCTGAAGTTTCTTGTGGAGGTCGTCTTCGGTGCCGATCGCCTTGACGCTTCCATTACTTAAAACACAGACGCGGTCCATATATCGTGAGAACAATGACAGGCGATGTGAGGAGATGACAACGGTACGGTTTTGATCGCTTTTCAATATTTCGAAAAACTCCCGAACACCCTGGACATCCAGGCCTTCGATCGGCTCATCAACAATAAGTAATCGCGGGTTCCCTAGAAGTGCTTGAGCAAAATTGAGGCGCTGAAGCATTCCCTTGGAATAACCGCCAAGTTTTCGTTTCGCTGCATTGCCCAGCCCTACTCGTTCCAGCAGGGGGCTAACTTCGGCTTCGACTACACCCTTGAGCCGAGCGAAATAGCGAAGCATCCGGTCTCCTGTCAGGTTCTCGAAGAACGCAATGCGTTCTGGCATGAAACCGAGCGAATGGCGAATTGCGCGCCAGTCTTCAGCAGACGGCTCTGTTCCATTGAAGAGCACTCTTCCAGTGGTCGGGGAAGAGAGGCCAACGAGCATGCGCAGCAGAGTCGTCTTGCCGGAGCCGTTTCGCCCAACGATGCCGAGCCACTCTCCATCATTGATTTCAAGATCGAGGGCCGTAAGAGCTTCGACCTCGTCGAATCGCTTTGAAATTCCTTCCAGGCAATACATCAGTGGTGGCTCCCAGGAATATGGGGAAGTTTTTCCATCTCTAAGTAGTACTGCGACGGCTGAGCTGGATACTGATCCAGCAGAGCTTTCCAATTTGTCATCGAGGGAGACATTTGTGGTGACAGATCCGCAATTGTTGGCACAGTGATGACGGGGAACTCACGCTCGGCAACTGCCAAAACCTGAAAGGCTGGGCTTGCCAGTAACAGCTTTGAGAGAGGGTAGTTCCAGAGCAGCGCATCCACTAAAGTGTTAGAACGATACGGCACCTCACCACGTCCGTCATCGTCCATATCCCAACCTCCGTAGTCGCTCCAGTAATTGCTGTCCCACACTTGATCTTTAGCGGCGACGAATTTCACCTGAATTTCATTTTCGATGAAAGCGTTATCTCGCATGATATTTTCCTCAGAGCCACCCCAGTAATGGCTGCCAAGGTTGTTGCGTGCTATCAGATTCCCGCGGATGGTGTTGTATAGAGAGTTATATACAAACATCCCCTTGGTGTTTCCGATTATGACGTTGCTGTCGGCGCTTCCCCGTGTTACCTGCACCCAGAGCAGGCCATGGGCACGATTGTTGTGCAGGATGTTGCCTTTTGACTCGATGCGTGTAGCAAACATAAGGGCGAGACCTACGAGATTGCCGTGGGTGTAGTTTCCGGAGTATCGACCGTTATCACACCACATCGAATGGACGCCATATCTCGACTGGGTGATGTGATTGCCTGCAACCTCTCCGTCACTCGTGAGCTCCATGTAGATACCATCACGACAATGCGAGAGTTCATTGTTGGTCACGCTTGCACCGTCGGCATCCCATAGATGGACACAGTCGCCGCGCGCAGTCTGATTAAGCTCTTCAAGTCCGACTACACGATTGTGTGCGACTTCGGCTTGGCTGGCGCCGTGAAGCCAAACACCGAAACGGCATCCTTTAATGGTGTTACCGGCGACACGTGCCTTGGTAGCTGTTTTTTCAACCCAGACGGCCGCGTCGGAAACCGTTTCGCTGACTCGGCAATTACGCAACGTCAAGTTTTCGATCGCTGCGCCGGGCGCGTCAACGACAACGATGTGCCCAATCCCAAGGCCATCGATGATGGAATCGGCCTCACCGCGAAGTGTGATCGACTTAGTAATGTGGAGTGGACCTTCATGAATCCCAGATTCCAGAAGAAGAAGATCGCCCGCGTCAGCGGAGTTCAGCGCTTCGGAGAGTGTTCCCGGACTTACCCGTCGCGTCTCTGCATGAATGGCGGTCGGCCAAACAAATAGAGTCAAGAGACCGCTGGCGACCATTAAACGCACTGGCCGGCTCACCTTCTTTCTCTTGATGAGTTCCGGACAGACATTCTCATTGAGGCCGGTTTCCTGACACTCCCAACATTGCAGACATTCTTGATAATTGATTCGGCCTGTTTCGAAGGAAATGGCTTTGGGCTCACACGTTCTTGCGCAAATTTGGCAACTCGTACACGTTTCGTAACGGAACAGTGGAAATAATGGCGCCCTGGTTGAGGCAATCGCAAGTGCACCACCTAACGGGCAAAGGAATCGGCAGAAAAAACGATAGCTCACCACGGACGCGAGCGTGATGATCGCGAAGTATAGAACGAACACCCAGGGTCGTAGGAGTCCAAGAAGGAATGTTTTGAAGGGTTCGATTTCGTTGAGTGCCTCCGCGACTGGGAGATTCACCAGTGACACCAGTAAGATGATGGCAAAAATTAAAAATTTTGCGCGGGAAAAATATTCTGGTGGTCGCCAACTATCGATGTTCTTTTGGAGTCCGTTCGGTGCTACCTTTTTCCACGCGTTTCGCAACGATTCGAGCAACGCTCCATAGGGACACACCCATCCGCAGAAAAACCCTCGTCCCCAGATCAGAAGCGTGATCGCAGTAACGATCCACATCGTGAAGATGAGCGGCTCAGAGAGAAATGTGGTGGTCGGAAATTCAAATCGCCGAAGCGAGTTAACCAACGTTAGGATTTGAGTCGTGCTCAGTTGGGCTTTCAGCACCAAGCCAAACATAACGGCGACCAATATTGTGGTCGATCGATGCAGAATGCTACGTTGCAAAATCAGATGTCTCCGTGCCGCGAAAACAAAAATCAAGAATCCAAGCATTAGCAGGGTGAAGAGCACCGCTACCCAAGAGACTTGCCACCGAGTGACCCAGAATGGAACATTGGATTCAACGAATCGACTGGGAAGCTGGTGATCTGCGACGAATGTTTCGTAACGTCTCTCGTCTTGCACGCGGTAGGGGACCGTTAGGCGAAACGAGAACGGTTGAGTCGGGTCGAAGGTTTCGTCCGTAAAGAAGATGCCGCCTTCCCGAAATCTTGGAGCACCTAGGGCTGTCAGCACCGGAAAGGCGATATAGTCGAGGTCTCTAAAAACGAAAAGATTGCCGGCTTGTTCAAGCACGAAACGATCGAAGATTCCTCCACGTGCGAAACCAGCCCCTTTGAATGACAAGTCTCCAACACCGCCAATGTAAATCGCACTTCCGCCATTTTGTTCCTGTCTCTGCTGGACAAGCTCGAAGAAGCGTTTTCCTAAAAGGTTCTGGCCGACGGTCGGCGGGTCCAGAACTGCGAACCTCACGTCCACAGATTGGATTCGGTCGCTATTACCGAACTCGTCAGGTCCTACCGTGAGGGCGCCGATGGCATCGAGAGAGACCAACTGTTTCCAACTGAGCGTCTCGAATGCTGAGGAGGGACGTTCCTTTCGCATGGCCGCCGCCGATAGAACACCCTCGGCCCGACCGACGAGACGACTCGCTTCGAGAATAGTTAGATTTGCCGCAACAGCGGTTACTGTGGCTCCGCTAATACCGTCAATACTGACGTAGTCAGATTTTGGTTGGTCATTAATGAGAATGCGATTGGCGATCTGTTTTCCTGGATACTGGGCCGTGAATTCGTGCACAGACGCTTCACTAACACCAATGAGAACAATCGGTTCAGAATGACCAACGATCTGGATGCCGGTGATCGTTCCTTGAGAGTCCATTCCGACGAGAGTATTTATCGTCTCGCCGGAATACCCAGGAATCTCAACCAAATCGTCGGTGAGAAAGACGTAACCAAGCAGTTGGCTCCGGCTTTCGGATGCGTAACCTTTCCAGTGGTGGTCAACACGCTCAAACACCGATGCGCCGGGCAGCACGTTCGAGAGTTCATACTCGTACCGCTGCTGACCGAAAGGAATCTGTGCCCATGAAGAAAAGGGAAAGCACAGCACACCGAAAGCCATAACGAGGTAAATGATTTCCGTCTTGCGTTGCGTCATTGATCATCAATCACATTTCAGGATGATCGGGCACGAACGACGAACCGCATACGCATCTCAAGGTGTAAAGCGTGGCAGAAGGTCGTACAGTAGATCCAATAGACGCCTGGTTTGTCTGCAATGAAGGTTACCGACTTCGTCTCGAACGGGCTAACAATCAACTGAATGTTGTAGTTCGAGATGGCGAACCCATGAGAGAGATCCGGAATTTCATCAGTGTTTGTTACGATAAAAGTGACTTCGTCACCTTCATTGACGACCACCTCTTGCAAGCCGTACATTGGGGCTGTCGCTGTTACACGCGCCGTTACCTTGTTCCCGTCACGCACGACAGAACTTTGCGTAACCGCCTCTGGATGGTCTTCGAGCCGGACACGATGGAGCACTTTATCTTCGATGATGTCGCGTCGAACAAGAATAATGTCGTGTGGTTCGACGTAGGCCGACTCGTCCTTGAGTAGAACCATGCTGTCCCCTGAGATGTCAATCAGCTGGTCGTTTTCCGGCTTGAGAGGGCCAACGTTGAGAAAGCGGTCTTTCGAGATCTTATTGAGCGAGATCAGGTACCGCCCGTCAGCTTCATTCGTTTCAGCCATCGACGCCATGGTGTGGCCAACTTGGTAGTGAACATCGAGGCGGTCGACCACTGCAGTTTGACCCTCCTCTGGATTGGCCTGGAGCTCAATTGCTCTCTGAAGATTCCATTTCACCTCTTGGCTATCGATGAAAAGTGAGGTGTAGGCGTTGCCACGGCCATCGAACGTGGTATGGAGTGGGCCGAGTCCAATTTCTGGTTCCGCCACGACCACCTCGCGCGGTTCGAGATTTCCGGCAAAGACATCGTCAAGTTTTGAGATGTCGATCACTGAAGCGGTCGGCGAGACCTTTCCAGACACTACGGCGTAATTTCCGTCCGGGGACACGTTGACGCCGTGCGGATTCTTCGGGACCGGGATGTAGGCGGTAAGACTCGAACCTTCACTTCCGTCGAGAATCGGAATGCCATCAACCGTTTGGTAATCGTTACTCGATAGGGCATTCTTGATGCGCTCCCAGTTGAAAACCACGAGGTAGTCCAGATCGCTGGCCAGCATTTCGGAGATCGTCGCACCGCCCTCGCTGTTGTATGAGGTGGCGAAGGAGTATTTTCCGTGGTAGTCGGTCGCGGCGAGGTCGAGATTTACACGAGTCTGAACTTGAGCCACGATTTCCATGGTCTCGGCGTTGACAATCGTGTGGATGCCGCCATATGTCGATTCGTCAAGAAGAGACCCGCGTCCATCATTGACGAGCGGCGTCCGGAATTCACTATTTAGAATCACCCATTCGGTCTTCGGTGCCCGTTGAGGGAAAGTCCCATGCGTGCCTTGCGTATGGGGAATCTCCAATGTGGCATCAACTTTCATAAGGTCAATTCGAATCCGCGCAAGGCGGTTATTTGCCTTGTCGTTGACGAAAAGCCACTTACCGTCATAGGTGCCGTCGACATACGAACCATGGACATGGTGGGTATCGCCGACCACCTTGCCTCCCATTAGTGATTTGCTCTCGTTTGTGATACCCCAGCCACTGGCGGAATCAAGATTCCATACTGGAATGCGTTTGAAAATGCGCATTGATGGGATGCCAAGGACGCGCACTTCGCCTGATTGGCCTCCGCTCGAGAAGCCATAATAATCGTCAAGTTCACCCGGTGCGACTTCATGAGCAGCGTAAGGTGACTCGCTCTCAGAAGTGTTCATTGGTGGTGGGGCACCACAATTCAGCGAAAGACCCGCTGCGACGATGGCAATCCATGTGGCCAATGAACGAGATGAAATCATGAGTGGGCTCCTTACTGTAGGATAAACATCCGAAGCACTAGTACAGGTCTTGGGTTAATTTTCTTGCATGTTCGTTGCACTCTCCATCAAACGAACGATATAGGAAACGAGATGCCATCGGTCTTCTTCGTTAGGCATGGCTGGCTCATACGATGGCATTGGCGTGCCGTCCAGGCCCGTCATGAAGGTGCGGTAGATCATTTCCGGTGTAGAACCACCCTTGAGGGGGCCCGAAGTGAAATCAAATGGAAGAATGCGGTCACCCCAGCTGTCTTCCAATTCGGCAGACGAGGGGCCATCGCCAAGCCCCGTTTCACCGTGACACATTGCACAACGCATGGTCTCGTAAACGGTCACTCCTTGTTCGGTGGAGTCGGCTGACCCGACATACGACGGTGGGGCGGCGATCGTGAATGGATCGCCGGGTTCATCTTCTTCCCATCGCGGAGAAAACGTTTTGATGTAAGCGATGACGTTCAGGCGGTCCGTTTCAGATAAGTCGGTGTGCGATGGCATGCCGGAGCGGCTAATACCCTCAGTGATTGTTCGATAAAGATCATCGTCGGTGGGTAAAGTCCCGGTCGGCGTACTTCGAAATTTGAAAACCCCCGCGGTGAAATCTCTTGGGTAGATGGTCACGACCATTCCGGATTGCTGTGCTCGATGCACGATGCCGATGAGCCCGAGACCATCTCCTTGTTCGCCATGACAGATAACGCATCGCGAATTGTAGATGGCTTTTCCTGACTCGAGGTCTTGAGCAGAGGTGCTTGACAGCGAAAATGCTCCTGTCACAAGAAGAGCCAGGAGAATCCGGACTTTAACTTTCATTATTCGAGCCTCCTGTTTTTTAGGTGTTTAGGGTCGCAATTATTAGTTTGTAATTATTTTCACAAACACCTGCCTCAAGCACCCAAACCCTTCATTTCAATACCTTAAACAACTGAGAAACGACAAGTGATTAGGGTTTCATTCCCGGCTCTTTAAAAAGCGGCATGCTTCATGATGCCCTCCCCAAGGTGAAACAGTCACCGCCCCGAACAACCTCCGTATGGTGTCATTAGGGACAAACCGCTTTTTCAGGAATGGCAGCCCGTCTTCCACCCGTAATGCAGATTCCGAAGAGGGCATCATGAAGCATGCCGATGACCTGCGACTCCAGTGAGTTGCTCGGGCCATTTTCATGACCATACTTATGTCACGGACCGATCGTGACGCGTATGATCAACATCATACGAATAAGAAAATCAGAATTGTCTGTGTACCCTTACAAGAAAGTAGAGATATTTGTGTAGACGCGAGCAAAACTCCCTCGATCACTGCCCGCACGGTTCTGGCATTACCATGGCTGAACTATAATTCGCAGATGGCAGAAATGTCCGACGAACTGATTCAGAAGATGGCGCTGTTTCGCCATCTGGAAAATGACGATCGACGGCGATTGAAGAAGATCGCAAGGGTAAAACAATTCTCGAGGGGCGATGACATTTTCAGAGAGGGCTCACCTTCAGAGTATTCATATTTTGTTATTGAGGGTCGCGTGAAGGTCTTCAAAGTAACACCAGCAGGAAACAATGTCATTTTGGAACTCTTTACCGACGGCGACCCGTTCGGTGCCGTAGCAGCATATCGAGGGATACCGTATCCGGCTTCAGCGGTAGCGCTTGAAGGTACGACTTGCTTGCTGGTGCGGCAGAAGGAATTTTTCAAGTTGCTAGAAGATCACCCAACGCTTGTACGCGGTTTGCTGCTGGGCCTGACACATCGCTTGGTTGAATTGACGGGCCGAATTGCCAATTTGACCGGCGGGCGGGTCGAGCCGAGGTTCGCTCGTCTGTTTCTCAAGTTGGGTAACGATGTTGGTAAACCAGGGCTAGACGGACGGGTCGTGCCTCTTGCGCTATCCCGTCAGGAGTTAGCCGACATGACCGGCACCACTGTCGAAACCTGCATCCGTATCATGAGCCGTTGGTCTAAGGACGGTATTGTCCGCACCGAGAAGGGTGGATTTGTCCTGCTTAATCGAAAGGCGTTAGAGTTGCTCTCATTCGAATGATTGTCTCTCATCCAATGAGGGCAGCTACATGATGGAGGTCATACGTGTTTACCTCATAAACCTCGTATGCTCCAGAAATGCTCCCAGAGTGGAATGAGGCAAATATCCAGACTCGGCTCCGCACTCAGTGGAACTCGGACCGAAAGTGCGCATTGAAGGTGAAATAAAAGCGGCTGGTTAGCCTCAGAAATCCCTCTCTCATAAACGCTTAGAAATCATCCATCATAGGTTGCTTGATCCTTGTGCCTGAACGTTCGGGTTGCATAAAATAGAGCGATGCAAATTGACTTAAGGCTCCTTCCTGAGCCTTTGAAGGTCAAACGGGCCCTCTATCCGAAAGGTTTCCCCGAATCTCGTCGAGCCCTTATCGAAGTAGCGATCTACGAAGCTGAAGAGTTATTGAAAAAGACTCTGGATTGCGCTACTTGCTCTGGTGTCCCGAAGGAAGATCCCACACAAGTGGGTGCTGAATACGTTCAGAGCGTTGTTCTGGCGTTTGCTACCGTGTGTGTGCACGATGCCTATTCAGGTCAGTTACCGCTTTGTGAGATTGGGCGGTTGCGAGCTGAGTTCCTACAGGCAATCACAGATCGAGTGTTCAAGACTCTGCCTCTAGATGATAGGGAAGCGTTCGGAAAGTTTGTCGCAACCACACTTCAAGCGTCTGAGGGATGGAAATTCCACTTGGAACAGGTAGAGGAACTCACGGAGACAGGCGAACTAAAAATATGGGAGAAGAACAACCCCTTCAATCCCTATGAGCAACCGGCCGTGTATATTTCCCTCATGTCGTCATCGGTCGAACAAGGGGACATCATCCTTCGTCCAGAGGAATCTGAAGCCGACCAACCCAAAAAAAAGAAAGGCCTCGCCTTGAAGGGGAATCGAACCAAATCAAAACCCGAACTGGAAATTTAAAATAGAGGGTAAAGTGCGGATTGCCAGTTAACTGAGCGGTTCTCCCTATTGAAGCTGAAGTAAATCTAGTTTAATGATTAGCAGATTAGACAAACAAACCAAAATACAAGCTAGGAGAAATTGATGGCCACCACCAACTCGGCAACGGCACGCATGGCTCTCGGTGTGATTAGTTCGGGAGACTTAGCGGCGGTCCATACGATGATGGAGGAGTTCTGCACGCCAGACTGTGCCTACCACGGAATGGGAGAAGAGCTCTCAGGCCATGACGGGATGAAAGGTCTCGTCACCGGCTTCTTGACGGCCTTTCCAGATCTGACACTAACGGTTGAGGAGCAGGTTGAGGATGGTGCGATGGTGGTCACGCGCTTCGTGGCTACCGGAACTAATACCGGTGAGTTCATGGGTAAGCCTCCGACGGGGAAAGCCATGTGTATGCAGGCAATCAGCATGATGCGGTTCGTAGATGGCAAGATTGCAGAAGAATGGGAAGAAGCGGACTTGTTGGGGATGATGAGTCAGATCGGGCTCTTATAGTGCGGAGTTCGCTGGTGTTTACGTAATTCACGACGCGGAAACTGAGTGGGAGCAAATATGAACATTAAATGGAATCTCTTGTTCCTGTTTTGCTTGACCTTCACGCATCTACTGGCAGATGGAAATCATAAAATGTTTAATCTTGGTGATCTTCAATTAGAGTCTGGAGCAACCCTTACGAACGCACACCTTTCCTATGTCACTCATGGAAAACTCAATAAGGAGAAAGATAACCTGATAGTGGTTCCGTCAGCATATCTAGGCGACCATCATGGTTTTGATTTCTTAATAAAAAAAGGGATGGCGTTAGATCCAAAAAGATTCTTTATCGTAGCAACGGACATGTTTCAAAATGGTTTATCAAGCTCCCCAAGTAATACGCCCGCACCATTTGATGGGCCCAATTTTCCATTGATCTCTATCAGGGACAATGTCAAAGCTGGACATAGACTAGTTACAGAGAAGTTTGGTGTAGAAGAAATTTTTGCTGTTGTAGGTTTTTCGATGGGAGCTCAACAAGCTTTCCAGTGGGGCGTTAGCTATCCTGATTTTGTTCATTCAATTGTTGGAATAGCCGGATCAGCAGTTGAATACCCTCATGGAAAAATAAGATTAGAAGGGTTTATTTCAGCGATTAAAGCTGATAGCGCGTTTATGGAAGGGGACTATAGACAACCTCCTGAAGTGGGTCTAAGAGCTGGAGGAGCGCATTGGGCTAGTTGGGGGTGGTCTCAAGAATGGTTTAGGCAAGAACTTTATAGGGAAATGGGACTTAATTCTGCAGAAGAAGTAATAGATTGGTTCGAGGAACGTGTTTTAACTTGGGATGCCAATGATCTTATCTCCCTTGCAAGGACTTGGCAGAATAATAATATCGGAAACTCGCCTGGTTTTAATGGAAACGCAACAGCAGCGTTAAACTCTATCAAGGCTAGAGTTTTATATATGCCGAGTGAGACTGATATGTATTTTCATATAGATGCTTTAAAAGCTGAGGCTGGGAAAATACCAAGAGTTGAGTTAAAGGTAATTCCTACTCTATGGGGCCACATAGCTGGAGCTGGATTCGACCCGAACGATCTCAACTTTATGAATGATGAAATAATTAGGTTCTTTGATAATGACTCCACCGATTGAGTGAGATTACTTCCCAATAAGTATGGCGTCCTCAAAAGGTTATGACCCGTCGCTACGCTCCATTTATCGTCCTTGCCGTTGTTGCCATCACGGTGTTGAGTGCGCCAGTCTCCGCACAGCAGGAGCGGGGGCGCGCCCGCGCTGAGGCGGGTGATGCCAAGGAACAGAACGACCCGCTAAGCATCCTACTGATCACCGTCGACGACATGAACTGGGATTCGGTGGGCGTCTATGGCGCAGCGATCCCTGACCTTACCCCGAACATTGACGCACTTGCCGCTGAGGGCCTTCGTTTTGAGAACGCGCACGTCACGATCGCTATCTGCCAGCCGACGCGCGCGGTTTGGATGACCGGTCGGTATCCACACCGGAGCGGTGCGTTAGGCTTCAACGAGATCCGGACGGATGTGCCGACGCTCGTCGAGGCACTTCGTGACGCTGGGTATTACACCGGACTCATGGCGAAGAACGGGCACGTCATTCCGTCGCGACCATACATTTGGAACGAGATCGTGCCGGCTAGGGAATTAATGAACGGCCGTAGTCCCTCGCTCTACTATGAACGGGCGTTGGTTTTATTGCGCAATGCCAAGGCAGCCGGTCGACCTTTTTTCCTGATGGCCAACTCGCAGGATCCCCACCGTCCGTTTGCTTCAAGTGAGACGGAAACCGCGGCGCGATTGACTGATGCCGAAAGTGAGAATCCTCAGTACGGTGGTGGTTTTCCGGAGGTTGAGCTCGGCTTTGATCCAGTCGACATTCCCGTGCCTGGCTTTCTGTCCGACCTTCCTGGTGTCCGGCAGGAGTTGGCCGAATACTACACCTCGGTCCGCCGCGCTGACGAAACCACGGGGGCTCTCCTGCGTGCGCTCGACGATTCGGGGTTAACTGATCGGACGGTCGTAATGTTTCTCTCCGACCACGGCATTGCGGTACCATTTGCGAAAACGAACGTCTGGATGCACTCGACACGCATCCCCTGGATCATCCGCTTGCCGGGCATAGTCGCGCCGGGTTCGGTTGATACTAGGCATTTGGTGTCTGGTATTGATTTGGCCCCAACCATTCTCGATCTTCTAAGGCTTCCACCGCTAGTAGGCGCTGACGGCCGATCATTCGTACCGCTGCTGCACGGGGAAACACAGGAAGGGCGAGAGATCGTCTTTGTCCATATGAACGCGACGGCCGCGCCTGAATGGTTTCCGATGCGGGCAGTGAACGACGCACGATTCGGCTACATTTACAACGCGTGGGCTGACGGGAGGAAGGAGTTCTTTAATAACTCAATGCGTGGGCTGACGTTTCCGGCGATGCGTGAGGCAGCGGCCAATGATTTGGCCATCGCCGCCCGCGTCGAGCACTTCCTCTATCGGACAAAGGAAGAGCTGTACGATTATCGGATCGATCCAGACGCACTCGTGAACCTTATAGCTGACCCTACGCATGCGGATCGGATCAAGCGCAGCCGCGCTCTTCTACTACAGCACCTGCGGTCCACCGATGATCCCGAGCTGGCAGGCTATGAAGAATTTCTCGCGACGGTCCAATAGAAACATTTTCGGCGTGGTGTCCCCAAGGGGACTTGCAACAAAGGGGAACCCGAACTGGACAGTCCGCATTGAAGGGGAAGTAAAACTCGCTGGTTAGACCTAGAAAGCACTCTCTCGTAGACGGTTAGAGATAATCCTTCCTAGGTTGGGTGATTCTTAAACCTGAACGTTCGGGTTGCCATAGAATAGACCGAACTAAATGAAATCAATCTCCACTAACTGGCTTGTAGCCTTAGCTATTCTGATAGGCCCTGTGTTGTTTTACCCGGCATGGGCCAGGTCGGCGTATGGCCGTGGGGTTTGGGCTGGGGAGATCTGGGGTCTTGTTTTTTTGATTTGGTTAATCTCTTTTGTTGTTAAGCATCTTTATCGTCGTCTTAAAGCGCTTATTGAGAGACCGAGGTAATGTTTGAAGTCATTGTCGTTCTTGCATGCCTAGTATTCTTATTAATAACTTGGCAAATCTGGGTCCCGATACTGATATTCCTTGCAGGGGCCGCACTCGTTGTCCTCATCGTTATAATTGTTGTTCTAGTTATTGGTAGCGTTTTGTTTTAAGAAATTGGCGTCCCCAAGCGGACTTGCAACAAAGGGAACCCGAACTGGACAGTCCGCATTGAAGGTGAAGTAACGCTGCCTGCTGGGAGGCAAAATGGTTAGTAAATTCGACAAAGAACTTGGCCTGGATAGAACTATCACCCGACGTGATTTTCTTTACGGGTCATCTCTATTACTTGGCGGTGCGGTTGCTGGAGGTGGGAACAGTACTTCTATACAGCCTCTCTTAACTAGTAATTATTCCTTCGATGTTGGTGCTAGTTGGTATGGCCCTGGGGGCATTGGTGATTATGCTCAATCTCATGGCAACACACCGGAACTCATTAGAACCGCACATGAAATACGGTCGGGACGATTCAATACAGAGACTGCAGATGCAGTTGATTCGGGTGAGGAATATGACCTTGTAGTTGTTGGAGGTGGGTTTTCTGGTTTGTCTGCAGCGTATCATTTCAATCGTTTAAATCCTGCAGGTCGTGTCCTTATTCTTGACAACCATCCACTTTTTGGTGGAGAGGCGAAACGTAACGATTTTGATGTTAACGGCGTTCATGTTTCAGGGCCGCAGGGATCCAACGATTTCGGCATCCCATCTGCCACTGGTGGGCCGGATGATTATTTTTCGGCATTGAATCTGCCAAGAGAATTTAGCTACGCGGAACCGGAAGGATCCGCGGCTGGCATGCGTATCCCGATAGATAACTATGATTACATGACCTGGCAAGAGAGGCACTTTGATGTAGGTCATTTTTTTCATGGCGCAGTAAATCCCTGGATCAAAGATGTGTGGGGGTCTGGATTGAATATGACTCCTTGGAGCACTGAAGTAAAAGATGCGTTTACTCGTGTCCGTTCAATGGAGATTGAAGACCAGAACGGGCGAGATATGGATCGATGGCTAGATTCAATTACCCTGAAATCTTATTACGAAGAAGAATTGGGATTACCGCCGGAGGTAACATCCTTTTATGACCCGATTATGGCTAGCATCATCGGCCTCGGCTGTGATGCCCTTAGTGCATATTGGGGTAAGTATTTTGCTATGCCGGGTTTCACAAAGCCTGATCTATATGATGAAAATTTCTTGCAGAGTTTTCCAGGTGGTAATACCGGTATTGCCAGGCACTTTGTTAAGAAACTTAATCCAGATGCAATCGACGGAGCCTCATTCGAGGAAGTATTGTTTGGCAGAATCGCCTTCGATCAGTTGGATCGGGAAGGTAAGCCTGTTCGCATTCGACTTAATTCAACAGCGGTCCGGGTTGAACATACGAGCCGAGCTAACGGATATGACCGAGTTCAGATTACCTACGCTAAAGATGGGGAGCTAAACCAGTTGACAGCCAAAGCAGTGGTAATGGCATCTGGTGGCTGGGTTAATCGACATGTACTTAAAGACTTACCCAGCGAATACCATGGAGCCTACCGCGAGTTCGGGCATTCACCAGTCCTCGTTGCCAACGTTGCTCTAACAAATTGGCGTTTTTTGGAGCGACTTGGTGTTTCAGCAGCAATTTGGCCTGAAGGATTTGGCTTTACTTGCAACATACGTCGACCAATGATTGTTGGTGGTAAATCTCAGCCGTTGCATCCAGATAAGCCAATCGTATTAACCTTTTATGCTCCCATTTTTAAACCTGGTCTTGGAAGAAAAGAGCAGGGCGCTGCTGGACGAGCAGAGCTACTCAGTACGTCATTTACTGATTATGAGCGACAAATCCGCGAACAAATGACGACAATGTTTTCTGCTGGAGGGTTTGATCCGGCCAGCGATATCGCTGGAGTGATTTTAAATCGCTGGGGTCACGCTTATGTCAATCCGGGTCTTGGCTTTGTGTTCGGGACGGATGGCAATACGGCACCACCTGACGTAATTCGTCAGCCGTATGGCCGTGTGGCGATTGGCCACTCTGAGTTGAGGGGGCACCAATATTGGTCGGGTGCTGCTGGTGAGGGTCGTCGTGCTGTCGAAGCGCTATTAGACCTGCATTTTTAGCGAGGAAGTCCCAACCGGACCTAACCATAACGGACTGCATTTTTCGTGTTATTGATTTAGCGAAACTGGGCGATTTACTGGACTTCTGGCGGATATTTTTCCACTAAAATTGGCGTCCCCAAGGGGTACCACTACTCAGTGGAAGCTAAACATACAGGGCAAAGTGCGGGTTGTCCGTTGGCCGATGGGGAGTTCAACGTGGGGGCTGGTGTTGGGCCGCTTGTGGTTTACGAGCCCGTATGAACGCGCTCATGTAGGCACCATCGATGGACTGCCCAAGTTTGTTCAGATCGCTGGTGCCTGCGAGCAGTGCGGCGGCGTCCTCCGCACGGTAGATGCGTGTGGGTTCGATGTCGACTGCTACGAATCCGGCGTCTCGCAGGCCGTCGCGATATTCAGTGTCAGACAGAGCGCCGGCTACGCAGCCAGCCCAGAGCTCAAGACTTTTCCGAATGGAATCTGGCACGGCGCGCCGGCGTACGATATCAGAGACTGCGAAGCGGCCACCAGGTTTGAGCACGCGGAAAGCCTCGGCCAGCGCTTTCGGTTTGTCGGCAGACAGATTGATGACGCAGTTTGAAATAATGATGTCGACCGAGTTCCCGGGTAGCGGAATTTCTTCGATCTGTCCTTTTAGGAATTCCACGTTTGTAAGACCAGCCTGCCGCTGGTTCTCCCGCGCGAGCGCCAGCATCTCGTCAGTCAAATCAAGACCAAAGGCTTTACCCGTTGGCCCAACCCGTCTAGCCGACAGCAAGACGTCGATGCCTCCGCCCGATCCAAGATCAAGCACGGTGTCACCCGCTTCAAGCGTGGCCAGTGCGGTCGGGTTGCCGCAACCCAGCGACGCCGCCACGGCACCTTTCGGCAGCAGCAGCTGTTCGTCGTCGGCATAGAGGTGACGAGTGATAACGTCGGTGCCCCCTTCGCCACAACACGTCGGCTTACAACAGTCCTCCTTTTGCGTCTCAGCGACACGTGACGCAACTTGTCCGTACTTCTCTTGCACGATCTGCTTTATTGTTGCGTCATTCACTGTTTATCACTTCCGCAGGATGGTAACTTCGCATAATACCACTGTAGCCAAGGGCCAGCGTCGGTGGAGAAGTCATGACATTCTCTGCATAGGCTGAATAGAAAGTTGTATCAAACTCATTTGTGAGGCTGCTTTTTCTATATCTTTTCGTATGGGCTTTCCATTTTTATAACCAACTTTAGCAAAAAAACCGTCTATCCGACTGTGTGAACAAAGAGTATCTAGTTTATCGGCAATCATCTCATTGTTTTCATGCTCGACGGCAACTAGTGCATCAGTTAGTGTGCCTTTGTATAGAATTTTAATGCTAGAGGCTTGAAGAAGATTCCTCCACCAGATATTTCGTCTATCGGTTACACAATGTAGTTTTCCCTTTGGGTCTTCAAAATAACTTACTGGAAGAGCATAATTTTTACCGGTCTTCATTCCCGCGAAATTCAAGACTACAAGGTTCTGACTAATCAGGAAATGCAAAGGCGATTTTGCAATTGCAATCGTAACCGGATTTATTATTTTCCAAAACATATTGACATCTGTTCACTGTGATTTAGGCGTCGCAGCAGTCCCCCTTTACGGTATCCCTGTTTGGAAATTAATCCTAGGGGCCGAATGTACGAAGGACCGCTAACGGGAATGAATCATAACGGAAGGAACTCTCGGTGTTATGGATTTAGCGGAACTAGTCTATTTGTTGGACTATTATCGGGGATTCTTCCCCTAAGTGTGGCGTCCCCAAGGGGAGTTGCAACTCAGTGCAACCCGAACTGGACAGTCCGCATTGAAGGGGAAGTAAGACTGGCTGGCTAGGCAGTCTTCCACTTAGAACGAACTGGAACACGCCTTATTGGTACCCGACCGCCTCACGATCCAACACCAAGCAGCCCTTCATCAAAATATTGCAATACCACAATTGACCAGTGCGAGTGTCAAGTCTCCAACCGGTTGCGGTTCCATGTTCATCCTGAGTAGCCGTAATCTGATACCGTCCGATTTCACCCTGCTGTGCTGTCGTATCCTGAGAGAACATCATCCCGACGAAGAACGCGATTAACATCATTCCGACCATCCACATTTTGTTCTGCATAACCCCTCCAGTTAGACGCTCTTGATCCCTTGCCTTAT
>Ga0163108_10000803_pt1 | contig 23168 bp, 21 predicted proteins | sample Fk1155metaG_FD_109644 | JGI IMG/M metagenome (GOLD analysis project Ga0163108, IMG submission 109644) | Marine microbial communities from the Central Pacific Ocean - Fk160115 155m metaG | ecosystem: Environmental > Aquatic > Marine > Oceanic > Photic zone | place: The Central Pacific Ocean...
GGAAAGGTTATATTGTCTATACCAGACAAAAAAGATCAAATAAAAATTAGAGACCACATTTTAAAAGGGAATTTAAGTGTTCGTGCAACAGAAGAAGTTGTTTCTAAACTAAAAGAGCAGGGATTAAAAGCGGTTGAAACAATTAGCGAAAAAGCAGAAGAAAATAAGCAAATAAAATTGCGATTAAAGACCATTTCTAACGACCTAACACGTAGATGGTCCACTAAAATTGAGATCAAAGGAAATGAAGAAAAAGGTAAAATTTTATTTCACTATAAAAATAAGCAGCAGCTTGATCAAATTTTAGAAAAAATACAAAAAGAAATACAATGGTAAAAAAAAGAGACCTTACAACGCCTATTTCTGAGGAAGTGATCACAGGAGTAATTGATCAGGGGTGTGAATTTGAAGGAAAGTTGTGTTTTCGTGGGTCCGTAAGAATAAATGGATTATTTAAGGGTGAAATTTACACTCCCGATACCCTGATTATTGGAGATAAAGGCAGGGTTTTGGGGGATGTTGAGGCCGGCTCTGTTATTATTACTGGTGAATTTAGCGGAACAATGAAAGCAAAAAACAGAGTGGAAATTCACAAGCCTGCGATTTTTAAGGGGAATATATTTACCCCTAGTTTAAGCGTAGATGAAGGCGTTCTTTTTGAAGGAAAAAGTAAGGTTTCACATCATCAACTTTCTCAAAATCAATAAAAACCCATAGTATTAACGGAAATTGCAAGGATTCAACCTTGACCCATGAAAGGCTTGCGTGTTAGCAAGCACCTACAATCATTAATTTAGTTATAATATTTTCGTTTAATGGAGCGCGTTGTTTTGGACACAATTTTAGAACAATTAGAAATAAACCAAACGATTTTTATTCACTTTGGTCTTTTTTGTGTTTTATTTTTTGCACTTTCGCGAATTTACTTCAAACCATTTATGAACTTGTTTGAAAAAAGACACCAAAAAACAGTTGAAGACAGAAAGACTGCCGAAGCACTAGTACAAAAAGCCGATGAAAAATTTAAGGATTACCAAGAAAAAATCCACCTAGCCAGAAAAGATGCGAGACAGGATTATGAACAATCTGTTCAAAAAGCCAGAAAGCAAGAAGCTGAAATTTTAGCAGAAGCAAGAGAGCAAGCAAAAAGCATTACACAGGGTGCTGCACAAGAGATTGAAAAAGAAAAAAACAGACTCCAACAAGAACTTCAAGCAGACATAGAAAGCTTGGCAAAGGATTTGTCAGAAAGGTTGCTTAGTAAAAAATAATGGAAACACTCATTGCCCCAACATTTAATTTAGTCATTCTTCTAGCGGTGTTGTTTTATTATTTAAGAACCCCACTAAAGGAGTTTCTCCAAGACAGACACAATTTAATTGCAAAGGAACTTAAAGAAGTTCGTTTTATGTTAAGATCTGCACAAGAAAAGTTTGATGAGTTTTCAGCTAAAATTAAAGCAGTAGACTCTGAAACTTCTATCATTAGAGATCAGGCTAAATCCGATGCAAAAGAAATTGAAAAAAAGATTGTAGAAGATTCGAAGGAGCTTTCTGTAAGAGTTGTAAGCGACTCTAAATTAGCATCGCAGCGCTTCTTTGAAGACCTCAGAGAAGAATTAAAAACAACATATGGACTTAAGGTGGTTGAAAGAACACAAGAGCTTTTAAGTGCACGGCTTACGGGCGAGGATAGAGTTAGAATCAGAGAAGAGTTTTCTTCTCAAATAGGGGGTACACAATGAGTGTGTCTTCAATATATGCAAAAGCCTTTTATGATTATGTTAAAACAAGCGGATCAAAAGGTGTTGAGGTTGAACAAAAAGAGCTGCAAGAATTAGCAGTGTTATTGCAGGAGTCAAAAGAATTAAAATTAGCTCTTTTTGGACCAATGATTTCATCTAAAGAAAAAATAGCGATCATTGAACAGGTTACTGAAGCATTAAAAATATCAAAGCTAACAAAATTTTTTCTTATTTTTTTAGTAAATAAAAGAAGATTTAATATTGTCGAAAACATTATCGAAGACTTAGACCAAGTGAGATTAGAAAGCGAAGGGGGTCTATTAGGAGAGCTTACAACAGCAGATCCAATAGAGGACTCTCAGGTGCAAGAGCTGGCAAAAGCATTTTCAGATAAATTGAAAAGAACAGTAAAGTTTAAAGTAAAAACGAATGAGCAGTTATTAGCCGGAGTTAAAATTATTGTAAATGGAGTGTCTTACGACGGATCACTAAAGGCACAGTTAGATGGCTTAAAAGAAAGTTTTATACGGCAATCTAATCAGATTCATTAAAGGAAAACTAGGAGAAACTATGCAAATTAGATCGGAAGAAATTACTAGAATTCTTAAAGCACAGCTTGAAAACTTTGAAAAAAAACTTGAGGTTTCAGAAACCGGAACAGTTATAACTGTGGGTGATGGTGTTGCCAAAATTTTTGGTTTAGATAAAGCAATGGCAGGGGAACTGGTTGATTTTGGTTCGGGTGTTTATGGAATGGTTTTAAATTTAGAAGCCGAATCAGTTGGTGTTGTAATTTTAGGTGACGACACAAAAATTAAAGAAGGCACTGTTGTTAAAAGAACAAAGAAGATTGTTCAAGTTCCTGTTGGCGAACAACTTCTTGGTCGAGTAGTAAATGCTTTAGGCATGCCGATTGATGGAGGCAAAGACCTTGAGAACGTTGAATCTAGAAAAGTAGAAATTAAAGCACCAGGCATTATTGAAAGACAACCCGTAAAAGAACCTCTTCAAACAGGAATAAAAGCAATTGATGGAATGATTCCAATTGGAAGAGGACAACGAGAGCTTATTATTGGGGACAGACAAACGGGTAAAACAGCGATTGCAATTGACACAATTATTAATCAAAAAGGTAAAGGTGTTTTTTGTGTTTATGTGGCCATTGGTCAGAAACAATCAACAGTTGCACAAGTTGTAGATAAACTTAAACGGCACGGAGCGATGGAACACACAATTGTTGTAAGCGCATCGGCCTCTGATCAAGCCCCGCTTCAGTTTATTGCTCCATACACAGGTGTAACAATGGGCGAATGGTTTAGAGATAATGGAAAACATGCGCTTTTGGTATATGATGATTTAACAAAACAGGCCCAAGCCTACCGACAGTTATCACTTTTACTTCGTAGACCACCAGGGCGTGAAGCGTACCCCGGAGATGTTTTCTATATTCATTCAAGGTTATTAGAAAGAGCGGCAAAGTTATCTGATGAAAAAGGTGGTGGATCATTAACTGCCTTACCAATTATTGAAACTCAAGCTGGCGATGTGTCTGGGTATATTCCTACAAATGTTATTTCAATTACAGATGGGCAGATTTTTTTAGAAACAGACTTATTTTACTCGGGAGTGCGACCTGCCGTAAACGTTGGACTTTCGGTTTCTAGGGTGGGTGGTAATGCGCAAATTAAAGCAATGAAACAAGTTGCAGGAACATTGAGATTAGAGCTGGCTCAATATAGAGAAAAAGCGGCATTTGCACAATTTGGTAGTGACTTAGACCAAGCAACACAAAAACAAATTTCCAGAGGAAAGCGCCTAGTTGAGATGTTAAAACAAGGACAGTATGTGCCGATACCAGTAGAAAGACAGGTCGTTTCTATTTTTGCAGGAACACATGGTTATTTAGACCAAGTGCCTGAAAACAAAGTTTCTGATTTTGAACAACAAATGTACTTGTTTATTGAAAAAAGTCATCCACACGTATTCTCTGGAATTGTAGAAAAAGGGAAACTCGATGATGACCTTAAAAAGGCATTAAACGAAGCATTAAAAGAATTCTCGGAACAATACACGGTTTAATTGTAGGTAAATTAAGTAATGGCTTCAACAAAAGACCTTAAAAACAGAATCTCGACTGTACAAAATACGCAGCAAACCACTCGAGCGATGAAGATGGTTTCAGCGGCTAAGTTACGTCGAGCACAGGATGCGATTGTGAGTAATCGTCCTTATGCAAAGTCTGTAAGTCGCTTAATCAAAGAGGTTGGGGCTCAGCAAGATGATCTAAGCACCTCTCCGTTGTTAATAAAGGAAGCGGGCGAACAAGTAAGCACCAGTGGTTTGAATGCTTGTTTAGTTATGGTTACTTCAGACCGTGGTTTATGTGGAGGTTTTAATTCGGCTATAATTAAGGCTGCTGAAAAATGGACTAATGAAAATCGTAATAAATATAAAAATATTTCATTGGTTTGTGTTGGGAAAAAAGGGAATGAATATTTCAGTAAAAGACAAAGTATAACTCTTTTTATGCAATTTGGAAAAAAAGTAACATTTAAAAAGGCTGAAGAGTTGTCTGATTGGTTAGTAAATCAATATCTTACCAATGAAGCAGATGAGGTTCATATTATTTACAATGAATTTAAAAATGCAATGACTCAAGAGGTTGTTGTTGAACGCCAATTACCCCTTCTTGATAATTCATTGGGCTTAGAAAGCGAAGAATCTGTATCGTTTGTATTAAAACCAAACGCAAAAGGATTATTAGACGCATTAATAGAAAAACATTTTTCGATTCAAATTTTTCGAGTTTTATTAGAGTCACAAGCAAGTGAGCATGGCTCAAGAATGTCAGCTATGGAAAGTGCAACTAAGAATGCTGAAGAAATGATTCGATCATTAACATTGCAGTATAATAAGCAAAGACAAGCAGGAATTACAAAAGAACTTTTAGAAATTATTTCGGGAAGCGAATCCCAAAAGGCATAATTTTAACTTAGGAGAAATAAGAATGTCAGCAACAGTACAATCTGAAAACTTAGGTAAGGTAAAACAGGTTCTAGGGCCAGTAGTAGACGTTGAGTTTGATAATGGTCACCTACCACCGATTTACCAAGCAGTTCGTGTTTCTAATGGCACGATTGACAGTAAAGAGTGGAACCTAGTTTTAGAAGTCGCACAACATCTAGGTGAAAACACAGTTCGTTGTATTGCAATGGATTCAACCGATGGGTTAACAAGAGGTCAACAGGCTTTAGATACTGGTAACCCAATTCAAATGCCAGTAGGACAAGAAACGTTAGGAAGAATTTTGAACGTAGTTGGTGAACCAGTTGACCAACAAGGCGAAGTAAAAGCCAAGAAAAAGTACTCTATTCATAGGCCGGCTCCAAAATTTAAGGATCAATCAGTTGAGGCGCAACCATTTTTCACTGGAATTAAAGTGGTAGATTTATTAGCGCCTTATGTTCGAGGTGGAAAAATCGGACTTTTTGGTGGTGCAGGAGTTGGAAAAACAGTTTTAATTATGGAGTTAATTAATAATATTGCTACTCAACATGGAGGCTATTCTGTGTTTGCGGGAGTGGGAGAAAGAACAAGAGAAGGAAATGACTTGTGGCTTGAAATGAAAGAATCGGGCGTTTTAAATAAAACAAGCTTGGTTTATGGACAAATGAACGAGCCACCAGGAGCAAGAGCAAGAGTTGCATTATCTGGATTAAGTGTGGCTGAATATTTTAGAGATGAAGAAAACCAAGATGTGTTGTTATTTGTGGATAACATTTTTAGGTTTACACAAGCTGGATCTGAGGTGTCTGCATTATTAGGAAGGATTCCTTCTGCTGTGGGGTATCAACCAACGTTAGGTACTGAGATGGGTGTTTTACAAGAACGGATCACCTCAACTAATAAAGGGTCTATTACATCTATTCAGGCAATTTATGTTCCTGCAGATGACTATACTGATCCTGCGCCTGCGACAACATTTGCTCACTTGGATGCAACAACAAACTTATCAAGACAGATTGCAGAGCTTGGAATTTACCCAGCAGTGGATCCGCTTGCATCAACTTCAAGAATTTTAGATCCATCTGTTGTTGGCGAAGAGCATTATGGAGTGGCAAGAAAAGTTCAATCAGTATTACAAAGGTATAAAGATCTTCAAGATATTATTGCAATTTTAGGTATGGATGAATTATCGGAAGATGACAAACGTGTGGTTTTTAGAGCGAGAAAAATTCAACGATTCTTATCACAACCATTCTTTGTTGCCGAACAGTTTACAGGTTTAGCAGGAAAGTTTGTAAAAATTGAAGATACTATTAGAGGGTTTAAAGAAATTTGTGAAGGTAAACATGATGAATTACCAGAGCAAGCGTTTTACCTTGTTGGTACAATTGAAGAAGCAATTGAAAAAGCTAAATCAATTAAATAAGTTTTTGGAGTATTTAGATGAACTCTCAATTAAAACTGTCAATATTTGGACCGGAAAGAGCATTAATTAAAGACCATGCCGTAGAAGCTGTGTTTTTAACAACAAGTGAAGGTGAGATAGAAATTTTGCCAGAACATGTAAACATGATTGGTACTCTTGAAACAGGAACAATGAAATATAAAGACAGTCAAGGAGTTGATCATCTAGGGGTGATTTCTACAGGGTTTTTTGAAGTACAAAAAGATCATGTAACAGTTACCGCAGAAACTCTAGAGTTGAGTAGTGAAATTGATTTTGACAGAGCACAAAAAGCACAAGAAAAAGCAGAGAAAATGATTACCACGGCAGAACAAAGTTCTGACTTTAAAAAAGCACAGTTAAAATTACAACGCTCGTTAATTCGTCAACAGGCTGCCAAAACTAAGTAAAACTTTTCTTAATGTCCCCCGACTTTTTGTTGAAAGCTCAGGCTAATTTGATATTCTAATAAAGAACACCAGTGATATATATGTTCATGAGGAACAACACAACAACGATAAGCAACATTGAAATAACCATGAAGGTTAAGGGGTTTGAAAAATTAGTAAGAAGTTTGATTCTCTTAAATATTTTACTAAGAAAATACCTGCTTTTTTAGGCATAGGTGTTCCTATGTTTTTTTGTGCCGCATCAGGCCTAAGTTATTATCAACATTATAATTCGACAAAAGTAAAAATGAACTTTTCTTTTGTTCAATCGATTAAGGCAGCGCATTGGAAGTTAGAAGAAAAACATTTTTCTGAAAAAAAGTTTAAAATAAAAGCTCCAACACAATTTAATCAAAAATTAGTTTTATCTCATCACAATATATTAGACAAAAGATTTAATAGTGAGAGTTATTTACAAGAAGCAGAAGAATTAAAAAGAATTTCTTTGAATACTCAAAATAGAGTTAATATGCAGAATGCCTATAGGGCATTAAAGGGACAGTTTTATATTGCTGCAGCAAACATGAGTCGAGCAACACAGGTCGCCAAAGTGAATACTCAAAAGAAAACCTATAAACGACTTAAGCCACAATATCTAACTGCATTTAAGCCAAGACAACAAAAACTGAATACTCAAAGAAAAGTAGCTTCTATTAAAATTAATAACCAAAAGGTTGAAGTAAAACCTCGAGCACTAGCCATACACAAGAAAGACATAAAGAAAGATAAAGTTAGAAAACCAAATCCCAAAAAACTAGTTAAAAAAACTATTAAAAAAGAGGTTAAAGCACTAAAACCAAAATTAATTGCCAAAAAGATTAGACCAAAAAACAAGAAGATAAAGACTAAAACAAATAAAGAGTCGGCTGTAAAGGCGTCTAAAGTTACAATTAATAAATCTACTGAGGTAGCAGTGCGCACAGAAAAGTTGAATACTCAAAGTGAAATAGACCAAATAAAAACTGAAACAGTGAATACTCAAAAAACAGAAGTAACTGATGTTAATGTAAAAAATGAATACTCAACTGAAGAAGTGTTAGTGAGTAGTCAAGTGGTTGTAGCTAAAAATGAGATTAAAACATCGAGAGTGATAGAGGCGTTTAATTGGGAAGAATCTGTTGAACAGGGTGAATATAAAGTTTGGAGTCATGAAGGATATTCAGATGAAACTGAAGGAAAGTGGTTAATGGCGAAAGCCAATCATTATTGGCCAACATTATATTGGGGAGAAGATTCGAACAGTAATGTTGAAATTCCACTTATTTCAAATAACTCAGCATGGATGCTTTCTCGTGAAAGTTTAATAGGAACAGATGTTCAACAAGAAACGGGAATTATTTTTGGCAAAGTGAATGCGGGTTGGGAAATTGACTTTTCAGGCAGGTCTGAAGAAGTTATTTTCTTAGATAAAAATAATAATGTTATTAAACAGTCAGATAAAAACAAAGAACGATATTTCATTTTATTAAATGCAGAGCCTGGAGCACATATATTATATGCACATAATTCTCAGAAAAAGCTTACTGCTGGTGTTGGCGTTGCAACATTAGAGTCAACAGCTACATATGTTGATTTAAGCAAACCTTCGATGAAAACAATAAAAGGGACTGTTTTAGACGGATCAAGTCATAGCAATACTGGTGTTAAAAATGTTCAAGTGCAAGTAATAGGAAATGAAGAAAAAATTAGTGTTACTAATAATGATGGACAATTTAAAATAGACAATATTGTAACGTTTTCAAATATGCCAGTTTATGTTGAAACAGTTCATCCAAGAATGGGATTTAAACATAGATATCAGGTTGCTAATAATAAATTTAACAGCGCTCAACTCTACCGTTTTTCTGTAGATCAGGTAATGCAATGGACAGATCAATTAGAAGGTGGAGTAAGTCCACAAAGCGGATTAATTGTTGCAGCTCTACCTAAAATTTCAAATACGAATAACAATGAATTTTTTGCTGGGGTGCATTCATTACGAGCAGACAATAATTTAACACCAGAGACATACAGCTTATCTTCAGGAGGGCAATTAGAAGTAAGACAAGCCCTAGAGGGAAGGTTACCAAGGTTTCTGTCAGTTCAAGTGCCAAGTGGATTTGTATTGGCAGAGGTAAAAGATCAAAACAGAGAAGTGGTTTGGTCTGAAATGATTAGTGCACAAAAAAACGTAATTAATGTAATAGGGTTTAATTAGAAAAAAGTCATCTTAGACTTTACGGGCCTGCTTTGCTTATATGAAACTTTATTGATCTTAAATTTTTTAATTTTTGTTCTATTTTTATTCCAACGACGGGAGTTTATGACATTTATTAAAGGTTTTTTATTTGGAATTGCAACGAAAAAGCCTTTTGGCAGCCTTACGTGGATATTTTTTATATCAGGATTAATACTCTTAAACTGATAAAGCGATAGATTATTATTTAATACAAAATTATAGGCAGTTTGTGTTTTATTAAGTGGTTGATAAGTAAAATTAAGTTGTTCGTTTTCTAATTTATTTTTATAAAAAAGATGTTTATAGTTAGCCGCGTATAGCACTGCTAAGAATTCACTATAATAATTTAACCCAGCCCAGCCAAAGCGGTATCTATTTTTGCAAGTATTAAAGGTATACGAAGCTTGTCTAATGGGATTTTTCCAGCGATTAATTTTTCTTAATTTAGAGTGTCCATAGTTATATGCTGTAATAGCAAATGGCCAATTATCTAACAGTCGGTAGTTTCTTTTAAGTAGAAGCGCAGCAGCTATAGTGGACTTAACAGGAGAAAGCCTTTCATCTATTGTATAACTTTTATTGATATATAAAAATTCTTTTCCAGTTCTGTTCATAAATTGCCAAACACCAGTTGCACCAACTTTAGAAACAGCACGTAAGTTAAAAGAACTTTCAACTAAACTTAAAAAAACAAGTTCTTTTGGGATATCATAAGCATTAAAAATAGTTTCCATGGAATGCAAATAAGGACTAATAGTTTCTATTCCAGATTGCACAAAGTTACTTTGACCTGTTTGAGACCTAAAAGTCTTTTGATAATAAGAAACCGGGTGATAATGGTTTGCTTTTTTTAAAGCTGACAAGATTTTCTTTTCAGTAACAGATCTTTTTTTCCAAGGTTTTTTTTGTTTTAATTTAGAAAAAGCAAATTTGTAATCCTTAATTATTTTTTTTAACTTTCGTTCTCTTAAAATCTCATAAACAATTAAGCTTCTAGAGGTGTTAAGAAGATTTGAAAAATCTACTATTTCATAAACAATTTGAGGATGTTTTTTATCAAATAAAATAACTTGGTTAGAGTTTATTTGTGTGTAGACCTTTAACCAAAAAGAAACATTATGTTGAAGTTGAACAGGTATGACAAATTGGTTATCAATCAAATTTTCTTTGTCAGATAGCACATAATCAAGACTCACCGTATTTTCCATAGGGAAGTTATAATTAATAATTTTAGGTTTAAATGAAGAGTATTCGTCAGATAAATAAGTATAAGACTTTGCAACCTGAGGAATAAAAAATGTAAGTATTAAAAGGCGAAGCAACCAGACCATCAAGCACTAAAGATGCAAGAATTTTGCCTAAAACCATAACGCAAATGCTTGATATTAAAGGATTTTTTAAAATAAGTCTGTCTAAAAAGTTTACAGTAGAAAATGAATTAGCCCCTAGAAGTACCTAGGGGCTAAGGCGATATTAATTAAATAGAGTTCAAAAAATATAAATATTAACGAACCGCACCTTCAGCACTTTCAGGCGCATTTGTATTAGAGTTTTTTATTGAGTTAGTATAGCAACCAAACTCTTTTTTATATTCTTTGAATTTTTCAGTGACAACATTATTCATTAAAACAGTATCTTTTTTACAAACATCTAAAGCAGGACAGATTTTATCAACAGAAGGTTTAGGCACGAAGCGTAAGGAATCTTTTTTAGGAAAAGCAACGGTATCAAGCTGTTTTGTTAACTCATTTCGAAGGGCATTAAGTGATTCAGGTGTAATTTTATCCCCACCACTCAAAAGAGGAATAGGAGAGTTGTTACGAGGAAAATTAACAAAAGGAGTGCTTTCAGGGACAGTAGCAGCGTAAACACTCTTATCTAAGATACCTTTATAAAGTCCAATAACAGCCGTTTTCTCGTTAGGGAGCTCAATGCGATTGAGCCTAAAAAAATCACTATCATTAGCATTATTTTTAAATCCAACAGGTAGTTCTGCAGTATAAAAATAAATTGTTTCATCTGTAACAACATAAAAGCCATCACGGTTAGCGTCCTTACCTACAATAGGAAGAATTCGTGTTGCTGGGTAATCATAAGAGTTGATTGTATTTTTATCTGCTGCTGTTAATGTCAGTAGAGACTCAAAACATTGAAGTGTATTATAAAACTGTCCACCAGTGTTTCTTTTGCTTTTTTTATAGGGAGTTATACCCCAAACAAAGTTGTTATGTCCCAATGTGCATGGAAAACAGAATTTATTTTTCCCATCAAGAAATCCAGCACCAACAAGTTCACTTCCTGTGTAACCAATAAGTAATGATAAATGAGACTTGAGGTCAGGAGAATTAACTATTTCTGGAACGTTTAGTTCTTTAAGCTTTTTGTTTATTTTATTAATGACCTCGTCAGAAACAACATCAAAGCCATCTGTTGGTTTAATAGAGCTACTAATAATTTTACTAATCTGTTCTGCTTGGTCTTGCGTTATTAAACTACCTTTATCTAAAGTTCCCAAATGAAGACCGGTTTCAGCGCTAGGGTCATCTGCAAGAGACGGATGAGTTAAAAACAATAAGAGCACAAAAAAGCCACAAACTAGTTTATTAAAAAATGGATAGGTCATTTTATTTCTCCTCAAAAAAATTTAATAATATAAGGGTTTTGCAATGCTCATTCCAAAAGAAATTAAATAAAACAGCTTAAATTTTAATTAGTTATTATAGGGTGTCAGTTGTGACATATAGTTATGATTTTTCATTTTGACTAACCGATAGACATAAAAGACACACTGTGCAGACAAAAATCTGCAATGTTAAGTGGTTACCAAAATTGATTTTATGGTGGAATTAGTGCTATGTTCCTCTTATGAAAAAGAAAGAATCATCAATGAAAAAACCTATTAGTTTTGAAGTGTCTATAAATCAACTTGAAGAGACTGTTGAAAAAATAGAGCAAGGAGAGCTCTCTTTAGAACAGTCTATTTCAGAATTTGAAAAAGGCGTTAGATTGATAAAAAACTGTCAGGATTATTTAAAAAAAGCTGAAGACAGAGTAGACGACTTACTCAATGAAAAAATTAAGTTAGACTAATTTGCTATAGAGGCACTTAATTGGGAGATTCCTTATAGTTTTTGGTGGCAGGAATCACCAAAGCAAACCATAAAGCCGCCGCAGGTAATGCAAATATAGCTAAAAAACTATCCATCACAAACCCAGCACGCTGTAACATCAAAACTACAAGCGAAGTGGCCCCCTTACTAAAGCGATAACCAAACACATCAATGGTTTCTTTAGTGCGATATCTTGCATCAAACGAAAGAGGAATGTAGAAAAGCTCTTTTGCAACTCTAAATAAAGAATAATCAAAACTTTTAAAAAGTAAAAAACAAAGGCTTACGGTTTCTAGAGTTGGATAAATAACAACGCTTAAGCAGGTAAAAATATGCACAATCGGAATAAATAAATGTATAAATCTTAGCGATAGTTTTTTTAGTAAAATAGGAACTAAAAAGAACTGAAGAACAAACGAGGCAGTGTTTACAGCACTAAAGAAAAAACCATGGTAGGATGTTTGTTCGTCTAAGTTTGGAATTTCCAACTGTAATACACTTTGAAACTTAAGTCCGATTGAGGCTGAAATCACCTGAGTTAGAATGACAATAGCTAAAATAACTTTAAGAATGGTGGAGTCCTTAAATAAACTAATTCCTAAAGAATCGGTAGATTTTGATTCTTTAGTTTTAGCGGATGGCTCACCACATTTATTAAATGCTAGTGTTAGAAAAAACAACGTTGGAACTAAAGTGAGGGCTCCAAATAACAATAAAGACTCGGTTCCTAGTGGTTTTGCTAATTTTCCAACAAGTTGACCACCAAGGATTGCTCCAACAGAACCGATACCTGTAATGGGGCCATAGGCTAGTTTTGCTATTTTGTTACTTAAAGTACTATTTAAAAATGACCAATACTGTTCAATGATTAAAACAATATATGCTTGCCCAAAGATATATAATACTGCTGTGGCAATGTGGATATTTGCTAAAATTGCAAAGTAACAAAGGGTAAAAACTGTGGCAGATAAAATAGAGAAAAAAAGCAATGTTTTTTTAGATCCAAGCGCACTTAATGATTTTCCGTAAAGGTACACAAGCAATAAGACACCAAGCGGCATAAGGGCCATTACAATTGGAAGTGACTCAACACCATAGGTGGCTTTAAAAAGAGTGTTAGAGGGGCTTCTGATAAACTCATAGCCACACAACAGAAAAAAAGCAGATAGGGCAATAGAGATACATGCCCATAAATCCTTGGATTGTATTTGCATCAAAATAGGGTATAAAAACACTAAACTAAAAGTGCAACGTTTATTTTTAAGTGAATCAAGATAATGGAAAAAAAACCAAAAAAAATACGAATAGACCAACTTCTTGTTGAAAAGAACCATTTTAAGACGAGGCAAAAAGCTCAGAGGGTCATTTTAGCGGGGCAAGTTTTAGTAAATGACCAACCGATTACTAAAGTTGGACAGTCGGTATTTATTGATAGTGTAATAAGAATTAAAGGAAGCGACCTTCCGTATGTGTCGCGAGGCGGACTGAAGCTTGAAAAAGCATTAGATGAATTTGATATAGAGGTAAACAGTAAACTTGCTTTAGACGTAGGGGCATCGACAGGTGGATTTACGGATGTGCTGCTTCAAAGGGGGGCTCATAAGGTTTTCACAATTGATGTGGGTAAAAACCAGCTTGATTGGAAAATTAGAAATGATCAAAGAGTTGTAGCTAAAGAAGGGGTAAATGCTAGATATATGGCCTTTGAGGAGTTAGGAACAAAAGTTGATATAATAGTAATGGACGTGTCATTTATTTCTATACTAAAGATTATACCTAATTTAAAACAATTCTTTGATTCTCACACTGATTTAGTCGCCTTAATAAAACCTCAGTTTGAGGTTGGAAAAGATAAAGTAGGCAAGGGCGGAATAGTAAGAGATGAAGAAGCGAGAAATGAAATAATAAAAGAAATTACAAAAGAATGTAAAGACCTTGGATTACAGCGGCAAGGCTTGATAGAATCACCAATAACAGGAGCACAAGGCAACATTGAATATTTGGCGCACTGGAAACTAGTTTGATGCAAAAAAAATATATTTATATTTATATTTTATTTTTAGTCGTTTTTTTTAATTCTTGTGCAAAACCAAGTTTAAAATACAACCGAGATCAACAACAAGAGTCTGTGAACTCATATCATCAAGAAGATAAAGCAGCGACATTTGGACCCAATCCAATTCAACAGTTTCCTGTGGTGCTTGTGTTTGGACCAGCAAAGGCACGTGGGTTTGCTTACGCAGGAGTGATTAAAGGGTTTACAGAAGAAAAGATACCCATAGGCGCAATTATCGGAGCAGACTTTGGAGCTCTTATTGGCGCAATATATACACACAGCGAGACAGTTCATGAATTTGAGTGGAAGGTTTTAAAAATTGATAAGGACTTTTTTTTTGAAAACATATTTGATTTTTCATTTCTTACAGGCAGTTGGTTGAGAGATCAGCGCTTAAATTTAAAGTTAGAGGAAATTTTTCAAAACAAAAAAATCGAAGAAGGAATCACCCCAATTAGTATTGGAGTCTGGGGTGAAAAAGAAGAACAGATGATTTTTCACAGGGAAGGGGAAATTACTCGGCTTATTAAAAAGTCAATGACACGACAAAAAGATTTAAGTGAAGACAAACTTCAACAACAGTTAATTAATGAAGCAAGGGCATTAAACATTGGTCCAGTTGTTTATATTGATTTGTATTCAAGGGGAGATGTATCAGAGTTAGCAGATGTTGTTCTTACTCCAAACTTAGTTGAAGTAAGTGCTCAGGATGTTGATTTAAAAAGCTTGTCTATATATAATGGAAAGCTTTCAGTGCTGAACCAAGTTCAAGAGATTAAAACACTTGTTGGTATCAAAGGAGAGGAAGAGGAGCGTTGATTAAGAATAAAAAAGGGATAAGAAAAATAATAGCGATCTTTTTTACTCTCACCTTCTCCTTGTTTTGTGTGTTAATCGGGGGTTATATTATTTTTAATAAAGACCTACCCAGATTAATAGATGCATCTGACTATAATCCATCCAAGGTAACTCAGGTTATTGTAAAAAATGAAAATTCAGAAACGATCCTAGCGGAGTTTTATAAGGAAAGGCGATATCTTACAAAATTTGAAGATATTCCAGTTAAATTAATTCAGGCGTTTATTTCGGCAGAGGACAGTCAGTTTTATCAACACAAAGGGGTAAGCTTTTCTGCAATTATGAGAGCTGCAATTGCAAACTTTAAAGCGGGACATGTTGTTCAGGGTGCAAGTACAATTACAATGCAATTAGCACGGTCATTGTTTTTAACAACTGAAAGAAGCCTTGTTAGAAAGATAAAAGAGGCAATTTTATCAAAAAGAATAGAAAACAATTTAACTAAGCAAGAAATTTTATACCTTTACCTAAACCAGATTTACCTAGGACATGGTGCTTATGGGGTTGAGGCAGCAAGCCGGGCGTATTTTAATAAAAACGTTAATTCTTTAACAATTGCTGAAATGGCACTTTTAGCAGGAATGCCCAAGGCCCCGGGGCGGTTCAGCCCACTATTAAATGCAGAGCGATCCAAGATTCGTCAAGAATACGTTCTTAGTCGAATGCATGAAGATGGTTATATTTCTAAAGAGGAGTATGTCGCAGCAAAAAAAGAAACGATAAAGGTTTACGTACATTTTAATCCGCATAAGAAAACAGCTCCTTATTATGTTGAACATATAAGAAGATATTTATTACAAGAATATGGCGAAAGTGCAGTATACCGTGAGGGGCTAAAGGTTTATTTGCCCACAAGCATTAAAAATTTAAAATCAGGAACTGATAGTACGACTTTAGGGTTAAAAGAAGTTGATAAGCGATCGGGATACAGAGGGCCATTAAATCAAATAGTTTCACCTGAAGAACAAGCTAAATTTTTAACAGAATCCAGAAAAGCATTAATTAAAGAGAGAATTAAATATCGGCCATTTTTTCCAGATGGAACACTTGGTTTTGAGGAAGCAAAAGAAATTGAAGGAATACAAAGCGAAGAAGATTTAATAGAGCTCGGAAAACAATATCAGGTTTTAGTTCAAGAGGTGAACGATCAAAAGAAGATAGTTTTAACTCAAATTGGAACAGTGACAGTAAAAATCAACTTTGAAGACATGCGGTGGGCAAAACCATATTCTTATCAAGGGGAGAAAACGCAAAACCCCAAAAAACCCTCAGAAGTGTTAAAAAGAGGTGATGTAGTTTTAATTCAAATTAAAGAGAAAAGCGAAAATGAAATCACCGCAGCATTAGATCAAGTACCAACAGTAGAGGGTGCATTGATTTCATTTGACGTTAAAACCGGACATGTGTTGTCGATGGTAGGCGGATATGATTTTGAGCGCTCAGAGTTTAATCGTGCTACACAAGCGAAACGTCAAACCGGTTCTGCGTTTAAGCCAATTATTTTTTCAGCTGGGATTGAACATGGATATACACCTGTTTCGGTTATTGTCGATTCACCCATAGTTTATTCAGACGAAGAGACAGGAAAGTGGAAACCAGCAAATTTTTCAGAAAAATTTTATGGTGATACAAGTTTTCGGCAAGCGTTCATCAAATCTAGAAATATTCCGACCATTAAGCTTGTTCAGAGACTAAAAATTTCAAATGTAATTTCATATGCAAAACGGCTTGGGATGCAAAGCGAATTCATGGAGGATTTATCCATTTCGCTTGGAAGCGCAACGGCGTCTTTAATAGAGCTGACGCAAGTTTATTCTGTGTTTGCTCGTTTAGGAAAAAAAGTACAACCGATATTTATTTCAAAAATACTAAGTTATGATGGAAATATTATTGAAGAGAACATTCCAGACTTAGCGCCGTTTTTAGACACAACGGAAAATGTTCAAGAAAGTGCGCCACTGTTTTTGGAAGAAGATTTAGATGAACAATTGGAAGAGGATAAAATAATTGAGTTTCCAATTATTCCTACCTTTGATGATGAAAGACAAGTTTTAGACCCAAGAGTAGCTGCAATTATTACACACCTTTTAAGTGAGGTCGTACAACATGGAACAGGAAGAAGAGCAAAGTCTTTAGGAAGACCAGCCGCAGCTAAAACAGGTACAACCAATGATTATAAAGATGCATGGTTTGTTGGATTTAGCCCTAATGTAGTGACAGGGGTTTGGGTTGGTTATGATGACCAAAGGACAATTGGCCACCATGAAACAGGCGCAAAAGCAGCATTACCAATCTGGCTGTCGTATATGAAACAAGCCGTAAAAACCTTTAAAAAACAAGATTTTATAATACCAACAGGAGTTGTATATAAAAAAATCGACCCTAAAACGGGTTTATTGGCGCATAAAAACCAAACAGGGTTTATAGAGGAGCCATTTATTACGGGTACAGAACCTAAAGAGTTTAAGCACACGTTAGAAGAAGCCCCCCAAACAGACGAAGAATTCCTTAAAGAAGATTTTCAATAATACCGAATAACTCCTTAGAGAGCCCCTAAATCTACTAGGGCCCTTCAGACATGGAATAGCTGAAAGGAGCAACGTGTATTTCAGTCAAAATAGGATGTTAGTATCCTCATTATCTATATCCTTATTTTTTCACTTCTTTTTGTTAGTGTTATCTTTGTTAATTCATCAAAAACAAGCGATAGACAACCCCAAGCAAACATTTTTATGGATTGATACAACACCAATAGAAAAAAAGATTAAAAAAAGAGTGGTAGAAACGACTGAAGGTATAAAAACAAAAGATCTCGCACCGAATTCATATTTAGGTAAGCAAAATCAAAAGGTTATCAAAGAAACAGTTGCTAAAAAACAAGCAATTAGAAGAATAGTTAAAGGACAGTCAAAATCTAAACGGGTCAGTCTGTCAAATCTGGGTATAAAAATGTACACACCAAATGTGATAAAAGCGCAAAAAGTTCAAGAAAATCAACCCGTCTGGGCTGCACATAGCGAGATTTCAAGCGACTTTATTGAGGGAGTTGAAGAAAGCGATAAAACCGCATTAAATACAAAAGAATTTATATATTATAGTTATTTTCAGAGGATACGTGGAAAACTCGATTTAGCGTGGCAACCCATATTAAAAAGGTACTTAATGCAACTATTTACAACAGGTAGACAGTTGGCGTCTGATATGGACCACTTAACCAGAACTTTGGTAACCTTAAACTCTCACGGAGAGATTATAAAAGTACAAATCATTAAAAAATCAGGTACTTTTGATTTAGATCAGGCAGCGATTGAGGCTTTTAATCGAGCTGGTCCATTTCCAAACCCACCCAAAGGGCTGCTCAATAAAAATGGATTAATAAAAATAAGATGGGACTTCTTATTAAGAAGCTAGTTTGACTCTGGAGTTTGCTTGAGTTTTTTTATACCTTCTTGGTAAACAAATTCCTTCCATATTTTGTCAACTTTTCTAAATGTATCGACGATGCTTTCAGCAGCTTCTTGATAAGAAAGATTTTCTTGTTCGGCAAATTGTTTAACCATTTTAACAAAATATTGAAATTCAGGGGTTTTTATGTGCTTTTGGAGGTCTTCAGATAGGTTTTGCTCGCATAATTGGGTAGAAATAAACGCAGTGTTGATAATTTTTATTAGTTGCTCAAAGGTAGGAGAGCTTTTTTTCGTAGATTGAAATAGTGGTGGTTGTTGAGTTGTGTTAAACATAATTTTACAAGTAGGTCGGGTATACCTTTGATTGGTTAGAGTTTAAAGTAAGGAAATAAAAATGTTCTTCTCAACTGAAAGTAGTAATGAGCAAAGTCAAAATAAGGACTTTAATATGCAAAAAAACAGTAAACAAGCTGAGAGTTTCTTTAAAAACAGGCATATTGGCCCCGATCAAAAAGAGACCGACGAGATATTAAATTATTTAAATTTAAAAAACCTTGATGAACTAGTATCTGAGACAGTGCCTAAAGACATTTTGTTAAAAGAAAAAATGTCACTTCCGCAGCCACTCACAGAAAAAGAGGCATTAGTCGAGATTAAAGGGATTGCAGATCAAAATCAGAAATTTAATTCATATATTGGGTTAGGGTATTACAATTGTGTTACGCCACCAGTAATACAAAGAAACATTTTTGAAAACCCTTCTTGGTATACACCCTACACTCCTTATCAAGCAGAAATTTCACAAGGCAGACTTGAACTATTGTTAAATTTTCAAACAATGGTTGCAGATTTAACTGGATTACCAATCGCAAATGCGTCGTTACTAGATGAGGCAACGGCTGCAGCGGAAGCTATGGCAATGTGTTACTCATTAAGAAAAAACAAAAAAGCGCAGTCCATTTTTGTATCGGAAAATTGTTACCCACAAACAATTGAAGTAATTAGAACTCGAGCTAATCCATTAGGCATTAAAGTGGTTGTTTGTGATGAAAGCTCAATAGACTTAAATGAAAATTACTTTGCAGCAATAGTGCAGTATCCAAACGTGGATGGAGAAATAATAGACTATCAAAAATTTATTTCACAGGCCCATAGTAATAATATTTATGTTGTGATGGCAGCAGATATTTTAAGTTTAACAATGATAAAATCACCAGGAGAAATGGGAGCAGATATAGCAATTGGTTGTTCTCAGCGTTTTGGTGTACCACTGAGTTTTGGTGGCCCACATGCGGGATATTTTTCAACAAAAGAAGAATTTAAAAGACGTATCCCAGGCCGAATTGTTGGGGTTTCAAAAGATGTAGATGGAAATTCAGCGGTAAGGTTGGCATTGCAAACTCGTGAGCAACACATTCGAAGAGACAAAGCAACAAGTAATATTTGTACTGCTCAAGCGTTACTGGCAGTTATTTCTGCTGTTTATGCGATTTATCATGGTCCAAAAGGATTGTATCAAATAGCAAAAAGCATACACTTAAAAGCAAAAGGACTTCATAGCGCGCTAGAGCAACTTGGGTTTAAAGTTTCTAATAAAGAATTTTTTGATACTTTTTACATCGAAGTAAGAGAAGAGCAATTAGAGGCTATAAACAAAAGACTATTATCAAAAAAAATTAATTTAAGAATAATATCAAAATTAAAATACGGAGTTTCTATTGATGAGACTACAGAAGATAAAGAGCTACTTGATATTATCGAATCATTTGACCCTGAGTATAAGAGCAAATTAAAAATTGGTGATATTTTTAATTATCATTTTTCTAAAAAATCAGCGATTGAATCTAGAACTACAAAGTATTTACAAAACCCAGTATTTAATAAACATCACTCCGAAACAGAATTAGTGAGATATCTAAAAACACTAGAGAAAAAAGACATTTCATTAACACACTCAATGATTCCATTGGGCTCTTGTACAATGAAGCTTAACTCTGCAGCAGAAATGTTACCAATAACATGGCCACAGTTTACTCAGATTCACCCCTTTGTTCCAAGTGAACAAGCAACAGGATACAGAAAAATTATTTTTGATTTAGAAAATTGGTTAGCAGAGGTTACCGGGTTTGATGCGGTTTCTCTACAGCCCAATGCTGGGTCTCAAGGTGAGTTATCAGGCCTCTTAATGATTAAACAATACCACATTAGTAAAAATGATAAGCAAAGAAATATTTGTTTAATTCCAAAATCTGCACACGGGACAAATCCTGCAACAGCAGTGATGGCAGGAATGAAGGTCGTTGCTTTAGATTGTGACAAAGATGGAAACATTAGCCTCGAAGATCTTGCTGCCAAATCAAAGCATTATGAAGATCAACTAGCTGCGGTTATGATTACCTATCCATCAACCCATGGAGTGTTTGAGTTAGAAATAAAAAATATCTGTAACATAATTCATCACCATGGAGGATTGGTTTACTTAGATGGTGCAAATTTAAATGCACAACTTGGATTATGTGCCCCTGGTGATTATGGCGCAGATGTTTGTCATTTAAATCTACATAAAACCTTTTGTATTCCACATGGTGGTGGTGGCCCAGGGGTAGGACCCATTGCAGTGAAATCTCATTTATCACCATTCCTTCCTGGACATCCATTAGTTAAGACGGGCGGAGAACATGCAATTGGCCCTGTGTCCGCAGCCCCGTTTGGGAGCCCAGGCGTTTTACCCATTTCATGGATGTATATACGAATGATGGGAGAACAGGGTTTAACTGAAGCATCTAAAATTGCAATTTTAAATGCAAACTATATTGCCAAACGACTAGAGCCATATTACCCCGTTCTGTTTAAGGGAGACCATGGATATGTTGCTCACGAGTGCATTATTGATTTAAGAGGATTTAAAGCAACCAGTGGTGTGGATGTTGAAGATGTTGCAAAAAGGTTAATAGACTATGGTTATCATGCACCAACAATTTCATGGCCAATCGCAGGAACGATGATGATTGAACCAACGGAAAGCGAAAACAAAGAAGAGCTTGATAGATTTTGTGATGCAATGATTCAGATTTCAAAAGAGATTGATACAGTTGATAAAAATGGCTTGGATAAAAAAGATAATATTCTTAAAAATGCTCCTCACACAGCAAAAAGATTAATGCAAAAAGATTGGAATTACTCCTACACAAGAGAAGAGGCGGCTTTTCCTCTTCCATGGGTAGCTGAGAACAAGTTTTGGCCAAGTGTTTCTAGAATTGATAATGTTTATGGAGATCGAAACTTAGTTTGCTCTTGCCCATCAGTGGAAGACTTTGAAAACAACTAAGCTAGCTCATTAACGAGTTTTTCATAATCCGCAACAGTTAATAGATCATTAAGCTCCGCCTCGTTGTTTATCTCAACTTTAATTAACCATCCATTGCTATGAGGGTTATGGTTTAACTCAGAAGGCTCTTCGATAAGAGGTTTATTTACTTCGATCACACGACCCGTAATAGGAGAGTAAAGATCCGAAGCTGCTTTTACACTTTCAACAAGACCAAAAGTTTCACCTTTATTTAGGTTTGTGTCTACTTCTGGAAGCTCCAAGTATACAATATCACCAAGTGAGTTTTGCGCGTGTTCTGTAATACCAATTGTTACTATATTGTCGCTTAACTGAGCCCACTCATGGTCTTTTGTATATAGAAAATCTTTTGGAAATGACATTTATTGCTCCTTTGTTTTTTTATAAAAAGGTGTTTTAGTTACACGTGCTGGTAATAACTTGTTTCTAACTTTTATATAAACTTCTGAGTCTAATTTAGTAAATTCACCATCAAGATAAGCAATAGCAATGGGGGTGTTTAATGAAGGCGAGTGCGTACCACTTGTAACATAACCAATTTTATTTTGTTCTTCTGAATCAGAGTAAATAAAATATCCTGTACGAGGGACCCCCCGCTGTAGCAGCTCTAAGCCAACAAGTTTTTTTGTAATACCAACACTTTTTTGTTGTATTAGAGCATCTTTGCCAACAAAATCTTCTTTATTAAATTTAACAGTCCAAACAAGCCCAGCTTCTAGTGGAGTTGTGTTTAGGGTAATTTCTTGACCATATAGTGGGTATTTCATTTCGATTCTAAGAGTATCTCTTGAAGCAAGGCCACAGGGTTTTAAACCCGAGGAAGTTCCGCTTTTTAAAATTGATTGCCAAACCGCTGGACCACCTTCCCAAGGAAGATAGAGTTCAAAACCATCAGAGCCCGTATAACCCGTGCGAGCAATAATAACATTTTTAATATCTAATGCTGATTTTTCAACAAAACAAAATGGGTTAATCTCGTCCAAGTTAATATTAACTAGTGGTTGCAAGATTTCTTTTGCCAAAGGACCCTGCAGAGCAATTTGTGTATATTGATCACTTTTATTTAAAATTTCTACTTCTGGCCACCGAGTTTTATTTTCAGAATAAATTTTTTGAAATTGAGCGAAGTCGTTTTCAATGTTGCTTGCATTTACTACAATTAGAAACTGATCTTCTAATAATTGATAAACAATGAGGTCATCAATGATACCACCATCACGATTACAAAGAAGAGTGTATTGAGCCTTCCCATTTGATATGAGACTTAGGTCATTGGTAAGTAAATAATTTAAAAATACTTTTGCATATTTTCCCTTAACAATAAACTCACCCATGTGACTTACATCGAAAATTCCAGCTTTAGTACGACAAGTAACATGTTCATCTATTACACTCGTATATTGTATTGGGAGGTTCCACCCAGCAAAATCAACAAGTTTACCGTTTAGTTTTGTATGTTCCTCAAAAAGGGCGGTCTTTTTAAGCATAAAAAAGTTCTACACAGTAAACCACAGTGTGTCTAGCAGA
>Ga0163108_10000806_pt1 | contig 23146 bp, 17 predicted proteins | sample Fk1155metaG_FD_109644 | JGI IMG/M metagenome (GOLD analysis project Ga0163108, IMG submission 109644) | Marine microbial communities from the Central Pacific Ocean - Fk160115 155m metaG | ecosystem: Environmental > Aquatic > Marine > Oceanic > Photic zone | place: The Central Pacific Ocean...
ATGGCTTGGTCCACATTAAAATAATTATCCATCGCCTTTATATAGGCATAGCAAATTAAAGTTTCGGGATCTGCTTTATTAAGAAAATGGTTAAAATCTTTATACCTATGTGTCTTTTGAAGGTGCTTGAAAAAAATCTCATTATTTCTTTTCCCACTAATATTCCAACCAAGTTTATTGATTACAGCAATTTTTAATTCTACATCGTTTTTTTTGTTAGATAAAAAATTCAGAATTATTTCATTGTTTATATCTCCATTGCATTTTTTTGCCAGAACAATAATTGGCTCCTGATATGCTTTGCTTATTTCAGTTGACGTTAGTGGCGAATCAGCATATGAAAAATGATTCACACAAAATAATAAACACAGTAGAGTTAAAAATAATTTGCTTTTCATTTTAATATGTTTTTTTTAGATTTTAACTTTATAACCTAAAATTAATTAAACATTACAGAAATAGTTTCCTCAATGATTAAAATTGGTTTACTTTCTGATACACATGGAGAATTAGATGATCGCGTTTTACATTATTTTAAAAATGTTGATGAAATATGGCATGCTGGAGATATTGGAGATCTTTGTGTTTTAGATCAATTAAAAAGCTTTAAAAAAACCAGATCGGTATATGGAAATATTGATAATACAGATATTAGAAATGAAACATCTGAATATCTTTGTTTTGAACTAAATGGATTAAAAATTTTAATCATTCATATTGGAGGAAAACCTCCGAGGTACACTAAAAGATCATTTTATTTAATTAAAAAACACAAACCTGACATATTTATATGTGGACACTCTCACATTCTTTTTGTCAAAAATGACAAAACAAACAATATACTTTGTTTAAATCCTGGAGCATCTGGATACAAAGGATTTCATAAAACTCGTACAGTTCTGAGGTTTGTTATAGATTCTGGTATTATAAAAGACCTTGAAGTTATTGAATTAGGAAATAGAAGTAAATTAATTAATAATTAAACTATATTATTTTTATATTAGATTTAACTTAAATAAATTTTTATGAGAAACAAACTACTTTATACCTTTTTACTATCTTCTTTTGCAATTTTTTCACAACAACAGATAGGGAATTCAGGTTTTGAACAATGGGATAATGTTGGTGCTCCTAATGAAGAACCTTCTAATTGGAATAGTTTTAAAACAGGTTCTGGCTCTTTTGCATCATTTGGATCCAAACAAATAGAGCAATCTACAGATGTTCGGTCAGGTTCAGCAGGAACTTACAGTTCGCGTGTTTATTCTGTTAGCACATTTGGTATAATTGCAAATGGAAATATGACAATAGGAAGAATAAATATGGGTTCAACAACTCCATCAGCACCAGAAAATTATAATTATTCTGTTGTGAGTGATACCAACTTTTCTGAACCTCTAACTCAGTCTCCTGATTCTATTGTTTTTTGGGTGAAATACACTCCTGTTAGTGCAGGCGAAGAAGCAAGAATGAAAGCTGCTATTCATGATGATTATGAGTTTAGAGACCCTATAGATGCTGCTTCAACAAGCCATTTAGTGGCAACTGCTGAATTAAATTATGCTTCAACCGCGGGAAATTGGGAAAGAAAAAGTGTTCCTTTTACTTATTCAGGACCATCCACCACACCCGAATTTATTCTTTTAACTTTTACAACAAATAAAACAGCTGGAGGAGGTGATGGTAATGATGAAGTTTTAATTGATGATATAGAACTTATTTATAACCCTGCAGAAATAGATCATAATGAAATTGATAAACCTAGTATCTATTTCACCAACCAAAATCTTATTTTAAATAATATAAATGATCTTGATGCATTTTACACCATATATACTGCTAATGGATCTCAAATTAAACAAGGAAAAATAAAAAATCACATCAATTGTAATTTAAAACCAGGCATCTATTATTTTCAATATTTTTCTCAAGGAAGAGATACTGTCATGAAATTCTTTGTTAATTGATTTGAGATTATAAATGGGTATCAAGATATTAGTATTTGCTTTAGTATTTGCTTTTACTTCTTTTTCTCAAAAAGGAGAAGTGAAAGGTGTTATTAAGGATACTGAAGGTTCTTTACTTCAAGGAGCAGCTGTAATATTTCGTTCTGACATTACTATTGGATCGGTTAGTGACGAGAATGGTTTTTATAAGCTTTCTTTACCGCCGGGCAAATGTAGGCTTACATGTCGTTATACTGGAATGATCTCGGATACTATCTCTGTAGATGTCCTTGAAAATAAAACAATTGTTGTTGATATTACTTTAAAACAAATTCTATTTGAACTTGAGTCTGTAGATATTAGAGTTGGTAAATTTGACAAGCCTATTGAGGAACAGACCGTTAGTCTTGTAGTAATTAAACCACAATTAATCGAAAATAAAAATACTCGAAGTATTGAAACCGCTTTAGATCAAACTCCTGGTCTTAACATTTTAGATGGAGAGCCTCAAATAAGAGGAGGAAGTGGCTTCACTTTTGGTGTTGGCTCTAAAGTAGCTGTTATTGTTGATGATATGCCAATGTTATCTGGAGATGCAGGGAGGCCAGAATGGGGGTTTGTTCCTGTTGAAAATATAAGTCAAATAGAAGTGATTAAAGGAGCTTCTTCGGTTTTGTCTGGAAGTTCAGCATTGTCAGGTGCAATTCATATTCGAACAGCATATCCTAGATTAAAACCATTAACAAAAGTGAATATTTATAATGGTTTTTATTCAGCACCATCTGTAAACGGTGCTAAATGGTGGTCAGATTTCCCATTGATAAGTGGAGCTAATTTTCTTCATTCTAGACAGGTTAAATCTACCGATATTGTTGTTGGCGGCAATTTAAATTATGACCATGGGTATATAGGTCCGCCAATAACTGGTCCATTTGTTACAGATACCGTTTCCAATTTCACTGATAAACAAATGGCATCTAAACGGGCAAGAATAAATTTTAATATTCGAAAACGCTCTACAAAACTAAAAGGGTTAAATTATGGAGTAAATGGAAATCTAATGCTTGCCCAATCCAATATGTCTTTTGCATGGTTAGATGATACGGCGGGTCTTTATAGAGCATACCCAGGTGCAGTGTTTCTACAGAATCAAGTTATTTTTAATGTAGATCCATTTGTAAATCTTTTAACTCAAGCATCTGGGAAGCATCATTTTCGAACTAGAGTTCTTTTCTCTGACAATCAAATGACTGCTAATCAATCCAACAGAACGATTACTTATTATGGAGATTATATGTTCCAAAGAAGTTATCCACAATTAAAAGGAATTGATTTTATTGGAGGAATCACTTCTTCGTTTACTGATTCTTATGCATCTATGTATGCAGGAGGAGGGAGTCCTAATAATGAATTATTTAATCTCTCTGCATATACTCAGATTGAGGATAATATTAATGAAACCTTAAATATTTCTATTGGTGGAAGATTTGAATATTATCAATTAAACGATACAATTGTAGCATATAAACCTATATTTAGAGGAGGGTTAAGTTTGAAAGTTTATCAGGAAACCTATATTAGAGCTTCTTATGGACAGGGGTATCGTTTTCCCACAATTACAGAACGATATATCAAAACTGGGATTGGTAATTTTGGCGTTTTCCCAAATCCTGAATTATTACCTGAAAGTAGCTGGAATGCTGAAATAGGAATAAAGCAAGGTCTTAAAATTGGAGGGATTATGGGTTATCTTGATCTTGCAGGTTTTTGGCAGGAATACCAAAACACAATAGAATATATGTTTGGAATATGGGATGTATCCAATCCAAATTCATTAGCTGGATTTAAATTTTTAAATACTGGAAATTCTAGAGTTTTGGGTATTGATGTATCTTTTGCTGGTCAGATAAAATTTGGTAAAAAGTGTAAGGGTACTTTTTTAACTGGTTATAATTATATTATCCCAACAACTCTTAATCCTGATTTTGTTTATGCAGTTGACGATATGAATAGAGAATATAGTTATAATTCCACATCTTTAGATTCAAATAGTGGTATTTTAAAATACAGGTTCTTGCACAATGTTAAACTCGATGCAGAAATAACCTATAATTCCAAATTATCCATTGGTATGAGTGCAAAATATTTCAGTAAAATAATAAACATGGATGGTGTAATTAAAGATTTTGAAGAAATAACCTATAATTCAGGAGGTGATCTTCAGAATATTAGATATATGGATTATTTTGAAAATCATCGTTTTGGAAATTGGATTTTAGATGCCAGGTTTTCATTTAAAGCTAATGAGAAACACAAAATTGCAATTATTGCGAGTAATTTTTTAAATAGAAGTTATTCTCTAAGGCCTCTTAAAATTGAGGCTCCACGAACAGTTATGCTTCAATATACTTTTAAGCTTGATCAAAATAATTAGCTTAAAATCACCTCGAATTCAAAAAATAATTATTTTTGCCCAACATTTATTAAACAAAAAATAAATATGTCAAGCAAATACCAATCGTCTATTGATGCCTTTATGCAAAGTGTCAAAGAAAAAAACTCAAATGAGAAGGAATTTTTACAAGCTGTTGAAGAAGTTGCCGAAGCGGTAATCCCTTTAATCGAAGAAACTCCGAAATATAAAAATTCTAAAATTCTTGACCGAATTGTTGAGCCAGAACGTGTAATTATGTTTCGTGTTTCATGGTTGGATGATAATGGAGATACACAAGTAAATCGTGGGTTTAGAGTTGAGTTTAACTCGGCTATTGGTCCATACAAAGGAGGATTAAGATTTCATCCATCAGTAAACCTTTCTATTTTAAAATTTTTAGGTTTTGAACAAATATTTAAAAATTCATTAACGACACTTCCAATGGGAGGAGGTAAAGGAGGTTCTGATTTTAATCCAAAAGGAAAATCAGATAATGAAGTCATGAAATTTTGCCAGTCATTTATGACAGAATTATCTAGACACATTGGTCCTGATACAGATGTGCCAGCTGGAGATATTGGAGTTGGAGGAAGAGAAATTGGTTATATGTTTGGTCAATACAAAAGAATTAGAAATGAATTTACCGGTGTTTTAACTGGAAAAGGAAGAAACTGGGGTGGATCACTAATTAGACCAGAAGCTACCGGATATGGAACTGTTTATTTTGCGAAAGAAATGCTTGCGGTGAAAGGCGATTCATTCAATGGGAAAACTGTAGCAATTTCTGGTTCAGGAAATGTTGCTCAGTATGCTTGTGAAAAAGTTACTCAGTTAGGAGGGAAGGTTGTTACATTTTCAGATTCTAAAGGATATATCTATGATCAAGATGGAATTGATGCGGATAAACTTGCATGGGTAATGGATTTAAAAAATGTAAAACGAGGTAGAATTTCTGAATATGTTAATCAATACCCAAATTCAAAATTTATTGAAGGAAAAAGACCTTGGTCTGTAAATGTGGATGTTGCTCTTCCTTGTGCAACTCAAAATGAATTAAATGCAGAAGAGGCTCAAGAATTAGTTAATAATAATGTTGTTTGTGTTGCCGAAGGAGCAAATATGCCTTGTACGCCTGAAGCGATTGAAATACTTCAAAATAATGGTGTTCTTTTTGCACCAGGAAAGGCATCTAATGCTGGTGGTGTTGCTACTTCTGGTCTTGAAATGTCTCAAAATTCACTTCGTTTATCTTGGAGCTCAGAAGAGGTAGATGAAAAATTACATTCTATTATGGTTTCCATTCATGAAGCATGTGTTAAATATGGTAAAAAAGAAGATGGTTCTATAGATTATGTAAAAGGTGCGAATGTTGCAGGATTTGTTAAAGTTGCCGATGCAATGATTGATCAAGGATTGGTTTAAATTCTTTCAAATACGATATTAAAAAGCCACGAAAGTGGCTTTTTTTATTTGTCTATAAACGTTTTGTTTTATTGATTTGTACGTTTATTACTTTTTTAGGTGTATTTCTTATTTTTGATCTATGAGACTTGCTCTTTTTTTAATTCTTCTAGGCTCTTTGTTTTCTTGTAAAATAACAAATCAATTTGATCAGTCTAATAGTGATTTACCTAAACATCTCTCAAATTATATTCATAATGAATTTATTTTTAATCAAAAATGGTTATCAGGAAATATGGATGAAGATGCTTTTGAATATAAACCTATTTTAAGTAAACCATATTGGGTTATTCCTTCTAAAAAGGTTTCAGATATTATTGAAATTAATAAATCAAACAATAATGTTTCTATCGCAATTTATGAAAAGAGAATTTATCTTGCTTTTAGAACAGGACCAACACATTTTGCCTCAAAAAAAACTGGATTATATGTCATCTCAAGTAATGATGCAGTTAATTGGAAGAAGGAGTTGTCTGTTTTTGTTAAAAGAGATGTTAGAGAGCCTTTTTTAATTCCTATTAATAATGAACTTCATTTCTATTTCTTTAGTGCTGGAACCAAGATAACTGCGTTTAATCCTGAAAAGATCTATCATTATAAATTAAAGAAAGAAGTATGGAGTGGTCCTGATGAAATTTTATCACCTGGAGAAATACACTGGAGTATCAAAAATAGAAAAGGAAGAACTTATATGACAAGCTATATTGGAAATCATTATAAGCTGAATGGTCAATCACAAGTTGCCTTACATTTTAAATCTACTTTAGACGGAATAAATTTTACGCCAAATAATGATAGCTCATTGGTTTATTTGGGGGGTGTTTCTGAATGTGCTTTTGAATTTGATTATGAGGGTAATTTATGGGGGGTGACCAGGCTTGAAGATGGTGATAAGACAGGGTTTGGTTCGCACGTAATTTATGCAGATAAAGAGAATTTACATAAATGGTATTTCCCTAAAAAATCTGATTCAAAATGTTTTATGTCCCCAAGAATGTTTAATCATAATAACCAATTGTATTTGATAGCAAGAAAACATTTGGGAGACAAACCATTTCAGAGAGCGAATCGAAACCTTCCTTTATTTATCCAAAGACTCAGTAATTGGATGACTTATTCATTTACAAAAAAAACTACGGCATTATACAGGATTAATAAAATAAAAAAGAAAGTTGAATGGGTTTTAGATCTTCCTGGTGATGGAGATACAGCTTTTCCTTCTATAGTTCAGTTAGACAAAAACACTTTTCTTTATGCAAATTATTCATCACCCATCAATCCTGACAGAAAAAAAAGTTGGATAATAGGACAATTGTCAAAAACAGGGATATATTTTCAGTTAATAAAATTTATACCTAGATAAAGCATCAAACATTAAAAAAAACTGTTTCAATAATTGTTTGTGTTTGATTGCGAGGAAATGTTTGTTTTATTTGTCTATAATAGTAATCTCAACTCTTCTGTTAGATTTTCTTTCGAATTCATTTTTTTCAGGTAATGCAAATTTGGGTTTGTTTGCTCCATGTCCTATCGCATTCATGCGATTTGTTTGTATTCCATTGCTAGATAAATAATCAAATATTGTTTTTGCTCTTTGTTCTGATAAATTTTCTTCATCAATAAAATTACAACAGATATGCCCTTCAATTCTGATTTTTAATTTTTTGTTTTTGTTCATTATTTCAAGCAATTCAATTAAAATAGATTCGGATTCTGATAACAAAATCGCTTGACCTCCTACAAAATTTAAATTCTTTAGCTCGATATTATCTCCTTTTTTAGAATCTTTTATTTTATCATAGATACTATTTTCTTTTTTGGAATATATAATTGTTGATATACGATCTTTAAAATAGTGTTTTGAAGCAGATTTGACCTTCCCATGACTGTATATTTCGCATTTATTTAGATCAGCAGTCTTTATTTTTTTAATAAAATTATATGTGGCATCAGTTCTTTTTTTTGAGAGTATGTTATTGTGAACTTTTGTTCCGTTTATATCGGTATAGCCATGAATTTCATGAATAGTAACTGATTTTAATTCATTAAGAAGGACCTGCCTGTTTGTTTTTCCAATATAAGCGCTATTATTTTGAAAATAAACATTCAGTGTGTCTTGGGAGTGGGTGATAAAAAAATGACTGATTAAAAAAAAAGCAAGATAAAATTTCATATTTATAAAATTCAATTTTAAAAAAAAGTTACTTTATAAAAATAACCTACTTAGCTTTATGTAAAGTTTAATTTTTGCTGAATCTGATGAATGTCTTTTTGAATTTCATTTATAGATTTTGTAATCCCTTTTTCATCAGGAACTATTTCTGCAATTTCTTCTGAAATATAATTTACAAATTTCCATATTTCAACAATATTATCCACATGAACAAAATAGGGCTTGTACAAAGGGTTTGTTGAACATAATTGAAAAGATTGTTTTTCTTTTAAAAGATTATTGACAACTTTAAAAACGATTCCTTCCTCAAGAGTCACTATTATACAAGGCGTTCCTGATTTAATTATACTCCAATTTTGAATAAATTCTGCCGTAACATAAGATCCATCAGATACGGGAGGCATTGAATCACCTTGAATTGGAAAAGACCTGTATTTTTTGTGTTTTGAAAGGAATGGCAAATTAAAAGTGGGCAATATTTTGATGTATTCAGGATCTGCATAGCCTGATACATATCCTGCAGATGCTTTTAATGGAACCAATTCTACTAATTCTTCATTGTTTTGATCGATTATAGAGGTAAGAACCCTAAGTTTTTGGCCATTTATATCGGTGTTGTGTTTTTTTTCAATTTTCTCCCATTCTTTTTCACTGAATTTAGAGAAATCATTTCTTGTTAATTGATCAATGCTTATTTTATAGAAATCTGAAATTTTTATAAGAATATCAATACTAGGCTGTGCAACGCCGTTTTCATAACCACTATATGTCGAACGGTATAATTCTAGATTTTTTGATACATCTTCTTGAGAAAGTTTTTTTCTATTTCTGAGTAATTTGATATTTATTCCTATTTCCATATTAGATGTAAAATTATAACAATATTATAATATAATCAATAAATAGATTAAATAATAATCAAACTAATTAATATTCTTATATTGAAAACTAATTAATGGCATATATTTTGAATACAAAAGAATATTAAATTTGTAGATATATAAATTCATTAGAACATGTCAGAAAACGAATCAAAACCACTTCAAAATTTAAAATCTAATAAGGTAAACCTCATTTTAATTCTTTTATTAATGTGTTCCTTGGGATGTATCGCGTATTTTGTTAATAAACAATCTGGTCTTAATGATGATATTCAAAAATTACAGGCTAACGAAAAGAAGATGAAATCTGAAAATACAGCTTTAGTTGGTTTGATTGATATTGAAGGTTCTACTGGAAATCTTGAAAAAGATTTGATGAGCATGTTGCATCAGTATGATAATTTAATAAAGCAGGATGCTTCAAAAGCTGATAGTCTTGGCATGCAAAAAGAACGTATCATGAGTCTTATGAATCAAATTTCTTCTCTTAAAAAACAAAAAAAGATTACAGCTAGAGATTTAATTGAAATGAAAAAAGAAAATGAAACCCTTAGAACAATAATGAAAGGGTACATAGCTCAAATTGATAAATTAAATATTTTAAATACGGAATTGAGATCAGATCTTGATAAAACTGAAAACATTCTAGACTCTACTTCTTCAGAAAGAGATATGTATAGAAAAGAAGCGGAGTTAAAAACCGAACAGGTGAAAAAAGGTTCTATTTTACAAGCTTATGGTTTTAATTCAACCGGAATGCTTTTGAAGTTTAACAAAACAACAAAGGAAACCAATAAAGCAAAAAGAACTATTCAAATTAAATCTGCTTTTAAAATAGGAGCTAATCCAATTTCTTCTGCAGGTGAAAAAGTAGTGTATATGCAGGTTGTAGATGAAGGAGGGAAAACACTTCAATTTCGTTCTAATCAGGTGTTTAATTCCAATGGAACAACAGTACCGTATTCGGAAAAAAGAACGATTGATTATCAGAATAAAAGCATAGATGTTGCATTGTATTATGATTTAAGAGGGAAAAAAATATCTAAAGGTGTATATAAGATAAAGATTTATTGTGAAAACAATCTAATAGGAACAGATACCTTTACACTAAAATAATATTCATGTCAGATATAATAGATCAAGGCCATGTTGATTTAAGTATTGATAATGGGATTGCCATTATAGAATTCGGCCATCCTTTAAGCAATTCTTTGCCTGGAAAAATTTTACGAAAATTAGCTTCAGTAATTAGCGAGCAAGGAAAGAATCCTGAGGTTAATGTGATTGTTTTAAAATCATCTGGAGATCGGGCATTTTGTGCTGGGGCTAGTTTTGATGAATTGCTTTCAATTGATAATAAGCAAACCGGAAATATTTTCTTTCAAGGGTTTGCAGAAGTAATTAATGCATGTAGGAAATGTCCTAAATTTATTATTGGCAGAGTGCAGGGTAAAGCTGTTGGTGGTGGTGTAGGGCTTGCTTCAGCGGTGGATTATTGTTTGGCTACAAAGCACGCTTCTATTAAGCTTTCAGAACTTGCTGTCGGTATTGGTCCATTTGTAGTAGGCCCTGCGGTAGAAAGAAAAGTTGGTTTATCAGCAATGAGTTCTTTAACCATTAATGCGACAGAATGGCGAAGTGCCCAATGGGCATTGTCCAATGGTTTGTATTCAGATATTTTTGAAGATGCCAATGAAATGGATGAAGAAATTCAAAGACTTTCCAATCAACTAAATAACTCGAATCCAGAAGCAATGCGTTTGCTTAAAAAAGTGTTCTGGGAAGGAACAGACCATTGGGATGAACTTTTATCCCAAAGAGCTGCTATGAGTGGGGAATTGGTCCTTAGTGAATTTTCAAAAAATTCAATTTCAAAGTTTAAAAAGAAATAGAATTAAATTTTTCCTTGTTGAATTTGAGTTACAATTTCCGGATTAAGAAGGGTAGAGGTATCTCCTAAATTAGACACATCGCCTTCTGCAATTTTTCTTAATATTCTTCGCATTATTTTTCCAGATCTTGTTTTAGGAAGACCAGGCACAAATTGAATCTTATCAAGTTTAGCAATTGCTCCAACCTGTGTAGATATAATTGAATTGATTTCTTTTTTAAGGAGATTCAATTCATTCTCATTGTTTATATCATTTTTCAATATAACATAACCGTAAAGCGCATTTCCCTTAATATCATGAGGATATCCCACAATAGCAGATTCAGCAACAGTTTTGTGTTCATTAACAGCTTCTTCTATAGGTGCTGTCCCTAGATTATGTCCTGACACAATAATAACGTCATCAACTCGACCAGTTATCCTATAGAATCCATCCTCATCTCTTAAAGCACCATCACCGGTAAAATAAAATCCTGGAAAAGCAGAAAAGTATGTTTCTAAATAACGCTGATGATCTCCCCAAATTGTTCTGGCAATTGAAGGCCATGGGAATTTTATACATAAACTACCAGAAACTTCATTCCCTTGTATTTCATTTCCATTTTCATCCATTAAAGATGGTTGTACACCAGGTAATGGAAGAGTAGCAAATGCGGGTTTTGTTTTGGTGATGTGGGGGAGTGGTGAAATCAAAATCCCACCAGTTTCGGTTTGCCACCACGTGTCTACAATAGGACATTTGGAGTTGCCTATATTTTCATTATACCAGTTCCAGGCTTCTTCATTGATAGGTTCTCCAACACTTCCTATTACTTTTAGTGAGGATAGGTCATGTTTTTTAACCCATTCAAGAGATTCTTTTGCAAGTGCTCGAATAGCAGTTGGAGCAGTATAGAACTGAGTAACTTTATGTTTTTCAACAATGTTCCAAAATCTTCCAAAATCGGGATAGCTAGGAACTCCTTCAAACATAATAGTTGTTGCGCCATTTAAAAGTGGTCCGTAAACAATGTAGGAGTGTCCGGTTACCCAACCGATATCAGCTGTACACCAATAAATATCATTTTCGTGATATTGAAAAACATTTTTAAATGTATAGGCAGTATAAACCATATAACCTCCAGTTGTATGCATCATTCCTTTTGGTTTTCCAGTTGACCCAGATGTATACAGTATAAATAAAGGATCTTCGGAATCTAGTTCAACTGCTTCACATAAATCACTGGCATTGAGCAGTTCATCAGAAAGCCAAGTATCTCTATTTGGAAGCATGTTAATGTCTTCATTTGTTCGTTTAACAACAATTACTTTTTCAATTGATTTACAGTTATTTAGTGCTTCATCAACAATGCTTTTTAAGTTTAATGTTTTTCCTCCTCTATATCCGCCATCTGAAGTGATAAGCAATTTGCAAGTGCAATCTTCAATTCTTGTAGCAAGAGCAACAGATGAAAAACCAGCAAACACTACTGAATGTACAGCGCCAATTCTTGCACATGCAAGGACACTAATTGCTAGTTCGGGAATCATAGGAAGGTAAATACAAACACGATCTCCTTTTTTAATTCCGTTATTAAGAAGCACATTAGCCATTTTACTAACCTTTAAGTGTAGCTCGTTAAAAGAAATATGTTGAGCTTCTTCTTTGGGATCGTTGGGCTCAAAAATAATAGCAGTATCACTTCCTTTTTTAGAAAGATGCCTGTCAATACAATTATAGGCGATATTTGTTTTTGCTCCTTCAAACCATTTGAAATCAGCTTTTTTCATATCACATTCAAGCACATTGTCCCATTTTTTATACCAAGTGAAGTTATTTGCAATGTCACCCCAAAATGATTCAGGATTATTTACTGATTCCTGGTATTTATCCTGATATATATTTTGATTCTTAATAAGAATGTTCTCCATGATTTGTATGTATTATGTATTGCTAATTTAACTATTTAAGAGATATGATTATATAAGATGGCTAAATTGATTACCGCCAATATAATTTTTGTTTAAAAGTTAATAGTTTTTATCTCTTAGTTCTTAATTTTCTTAATTAACAATTTTGATGCTATATTTATGCTATAAACTAAAACTCATGTTAAAAAACACTTTTTATTTACCGACTTTTCTATTTATATATTTTTTTACATTTTCTGTTGCTGGTCAGTTAAACCTTGATTCAATTTCTCATATTGATTACCAAGCTTTACATAGTGCTAATTTAAACGATGTCTGGGGCTATGTAGATGAATTTGGTAATGAATATGCAATTGTTGGCACTACACTAGGTACTTCTATTGTGGATTTAAGTGATCCAGCTAACCCTTCTGAGATATTCTGGTTGCCTGGAAGCGAGTCAGTATGGAGAGACCCAAAAGTGTTTGGAGACTATGCTTATATTACAACTGAAGCTGAAGATGGATTAGCTATTATTGATTTGTCACCACTACCATCATCTACTACTTTACCAACGACTGTTTATTCAGGACCACCTTCAAATCAATGGCTTTCAGCGCACAATTGTTTTGCAGATGAGAATGGAATTCTATATATTTTTGGAGCAAATAGAGGAAATGGTGGAGCAATTATGTTGGATGTTGCTACAACTCCAATGGCTCCTGTTGAAGTGGGTGAATTTGATAACTGGTATGTTCATGATGGTTATGCAAGAAATGATACCTTATATCTTGCGCATATTTCAGATGGCTTTCTTAGTATTGTAGATATTGCTAACAAATCCAATCCATTATTATTGGGGACTCAGAATACTCCTAACACTTTTACCCATAATATCTGGCTTTCAGATAATGGAGAAGTTGTTTTTACAACCGATGAATTATCTGGTTCATTTGTGGCTTCTTATGATATTACAAACCCGACAAATATCACCAAACTTGATCAAATTCAAAGTTCTCCAGGGCAGGGAGTTATTCCTCACAATACGTTTGTGTTAAATGATTATCTAGTGACGAGTTATTATTCAGATGGAGTTACAATTCATGATGCCACTTATCCATACAATTTGATTGAAGTAGGTTATTATGATACTTATCCACAACAAACCACCTCTTATGATGGATGTTGGGGAGCTTATCCTTATTTTCCTTCTGGATTGATTTTGGCATCTGATATGGAGGAAGGGCTTTTTATCTTAAACCCCACCTATCAAAAAGCGAGTTATCTTGAAGGAACTGTAACGGATTTAAATACTTCTTTGGCTATTGATAATGTATCTGTTCAGATTTCAGGAAACAACCAAATAGATAATTCTAATTCGTTGGGTTTTTATGCAACAGGAATGCTAAACACTGGTAGTGTAGATGTTGATTTCACTAAAGTGGGTTATTTTCCAAAAACCGAAACGGTATCTTTAAGTCAAGGAGTGATAACAAACTTATCTACTCAGCTAACACCAATACCTCCATACAGTTTAACAGTTAAAGTGCTTGAACAAGCATCGGGAAATCCAATAGCGAATGCACAAATTAAACTTGAACATGCTCTTATAACCCATACAGGGTCTGCAAATGCAATTGGAGAAGAAAGCTTTACTTTATTTTACCAAGACACATATGATATTAATGTTGGAGTATGGGGATATAATTACTCTTGTTTTACGCAAATAATTGATCAGAATACCGCAACTTTAACTATTGAGTTAATACCGGGTTATCATGATAATTTTGAATTCGATTTAGGATGGACTGTTTCTGGTTCTGCATCAAGTGGTATGTGGGAAAGAGGTGTTCCAAATGGATCAAATGGAGTGGCTGCACCAAACAATGATAGTAATTCAGATTGTGCGTCTAGTGCTTTTGTAACTGGAAATGCAGAAACTAGCAATGCAGATTTTGATGATGTAGATGGGGGGAATACAATTTTAACTTCTCCGCAAATGGATTTCACCACTTATACGAACCCTGAAATTCACTTTGATTGGGGTTTCTTTAATTTTTGGGGGCCAGGCTTAGTAGATGATACACTTGTGGTGTTTTTATCTAATGGGACACAAATGGAAAAAATATTAGAGATTGGATCTTTAGGAAACACTCCATTTGATTGGGCTCAATTTTCAATTCATGGGGCTGTCACAGGAATAACACTTAACAATACGATGCAAATTGTGGTTAAAGTTTCTGATGAAGATCCAGATGTGAATATTACTGAAGCTGGTTTTGATAATTTTTTCATCGCTGAGGGAATGAAGACTACTGGTTTGGAAGCTAACAGGGTTTCTATTTTTCCAAACCCAACCAATGACATTGTGTATATCCATAAAACAAATAAAAATTCATTAATTCATTTAACAGATTTGCATGGAAAGTTATTATACGAATTCAATAGTCAAAACGAGCACGAATCAGTAGATTTAACTCCTTATGATGGAAATATCTTTTTATTGAAAATAGATGAGTACATATACAGAGTTATAAAAGAATAAGTGTTAATTATTACTTTTTAAATTGTCATTTATCCCATTTAAATGTTTTAAATTTGGACATTAATCATTACAAGTAATAATGGATTTATCAGTTGTCATTCCTTTATTAAATGAGTCGGAATCTCTACCTGAACTTCATAAATGGATAAAAGAGGTCTGTATTGCAAATACGATATCCTATGAAATAATATTTATTGACGATGGAAGCACCGACAATTCTTGGGATGTAATAGAAAACATTGCAAATGCAGACTCTTGTGTAAAAGCAATTAAATTTCAGCGTAATTATGGCAAATCTGCTGCCTTACAAAAAGGATTTGAATTGGTTGAAGGAAATGTAGTGATTACTATGGATGCAGATCTTCAGGACTCACCAGATGAAATTCCTTCTCTAATTGAGATGATTGTTAATCAGGGTTATGATGTGGTTTCTGGTTGGAAAAAAAAGAGGTACGATCCTATCACAAAAACAATTCCTACCAAGCTTTATAACTGGACAGCAAGAAGAATAACTGGTATTCGTCTTCATGATTTTAATTGTGGTCTTAAAGCATATAAAAAGAGTGTTGTTAAAAGCATTGAGATATATGGTGATATGCATCGTTACATTCCGGTATTGGCAAAATATGCCGGGTTTAATAAAATAGGAGAAAAAGTGGTTGAGCATAGCGCTCGAAAATACGGCAAAACCAAATTTGGAATCAATCGTTTTTTAAATGGTCCACTTGATTTGCTTTCGGTTACATTTATGGGGAGGTTTGGAAAAAAACCCATGCATTTTTTTGGAGCAATAGGCACTCTAATGTTTATTATCGGGTTTTCATTTGCTCTATATCTTGGAATTGATAAATTGTTTTTTCACCAATCTGCGAAGTTAATTGCAGATCGTACAGAATTCTTTATTTCATTGGTTTCTATGATTTTGGGTGTTCAGTTTTTTCTTGCTGGTTTTATTGGCGAGATGATAGGAAGGAATTCAACAACCAGAAATAATTATATAATTGAAAAAGAAATAGGAAAATAAATATGGACTGGGTCATTGATCCTTCATGGACATTATTTCTGGATAGAGACGGAGTTATCAACGAAAGAAATTTTGAAGGATACATTCTAAACCCTAAGCAATTCGTATTCAAAAAAGGTTCTGTAGAAGCCATTGCTGAATTCACTAAAATGTTTAAGTATATTTTCATTGTAACAAACCAGCAATGTATTGGGAAAGGAATTCTTACAGAAAAAGAGTTAAAAGAAATTCATTCCTATATGCTTTCTCAAATTCAAATTAAAGGAGGAAAAGTCACTCAAATTTATTTTGCTCCCGAATTGAAAGGAAAAGAAATGCTAAAAAGAAAACCACTGCCTAAAATGGCAGAAATGGCTAAAGCCGAATATCCAGATGTAGATTTTTCGAAATCAATTATGATAGGAGATACCGATTCAGATATAATGTTTGGCAAGAATCTTGGAATGAAAACCGTATGTATCAAAAGTGAAGAAACTATTATAGAACAACCTACCTTTTTTTGTGATAGTTTACCTGACTTTATTAATAATTATCTGATATGAAATATTTATTTTCTTTACTATTAATCGTTCTATTTAGCTCGGGTTTTCGCACACAAATAAATCAAGTAGATGCACAGGGTAGAAAACAAGGTGTTTGGAAAAAAACATATCCAAATTCTTCAGTGTTAATGTACCATGGTAGTTTTGTAGATAATAAACCTACAGGACTGTTTATTTACTATAACAAAAATAGAACAAAGAAAGCCCTCATGAATCACAATCACCTTACAGGTAGATCTGTGGTAAACTTCTTTCATAGCAATGGACAATTAATGTCTGTTGGTATATATAATAATCAGAAAAAAGATTCTATTTGGAGAGAATTTAATATCGATGGGAAATTAATTGAAATTTCAAAATATAATAAAGGAAAGTTAGATGGACTAAAACAGCTTTATTATGTTACTGGGGAACTTGCTCAATATAAATCATTGTTACACTCCATTAAAACTTTTTCTGGTGGAATGGCAAATGGACAGTATTTTGAATATTTCATGGATGGTTCAATAAAAATTAAAGGCCATTACCTTAACGATAATAAAGATGGATTATGGCAAATTTATAATGAAAAAGGAATAATAGTAATATCAGAACGTTATAAAAACAAGAAAAAACACGGTTGGTGTGTCTATTTGAATGAAAATGACGACACAAAATTAAAACAGTATTTTTTTGAAGGAGAATTGCTTAAAGGGAAAGAGAGATTAAATAAGCTTAACGAATTAAAAGAAAAAGGAATTAATCCAAATGATTAATTTTGATTTTATAAATTGATGCATATTTCTATAAAAAACATATTTTTTCTTGTTGTTTTTACAACAATTATTCTTTCATGTAAAAAGAATAAAGTAAGCTCTTCGCATCATTATGAATACTTTGGATTGACAGATGGAAAATATGTGGATTATGACGTTTTTGAGGTGATTCATGATATTAATGCTTCTGTTCAACACGACACGTCCTTTTATTATCTTAGAACATTTATTGGAGACACTGTAATTGACAATTCAGGTCGACTTGCAAGAGAATTTAAAAGATATAGAAAAGATAGTGTAAATGGTGCATGGGTTTTAACAGATTTATGGACGGCAGTTATTGATGAAAACAGGGGAGAGCTGGTAGAGGAAAATCTTAGAAAAGTGAAATTGGGTTTTCCTGTTCACCTACAAACAACTTGGAAAGAGAATTCTTTTAATTCAAACTCTACTTCCAATGAACAAGATTTTTTTTACACGAATATTCATATTCCTTATTCTTTAAACAGTATTGAATTTGATAGCACTGTTCATATCCAAAAAGATGGAGAATTGTCTTTTGTTAGCTATAAGGTTCATAACGAGATATATGCCAAAAATGTAGGATTGGTTAGTAAATATTACAAGGACTTGAATATTAATTTGGGAGACACATTAAATATTAGCTCAGGAAGTGAATTGATTTATACTTGTATTGATTATGGAACTCAATAATTATCATTTTAATTGATGAAAAAAATCAGTTTCTTTTCTTCCTTGCCACCATTTAGAGGTGGGATTTCTCATTTTAGTCAGCTTGTGTGCAGATCGCTTGAATTTAAAAGTGAATTAAAAACATACACCTTCAAAACACAGTATCCATCCATTTTGTTTCCTGGTAAATCTCAATTTATCACAAACAAAGATTCTGTAGAATTAAAAGCAAAAAGAATTGTTAGCACATTTAATCCGTTTTCTTATTTTAAAGCTGCTCGAACAATCAAAAAAGACAATCCTCAATATTTTATTTGCAATTACTGGATGTCCTTTTTTGGTCCTATGTTTGGTTTTATTAGTAGGTCTTTGCCTAAAAATGTGGTTAAAGTTGCAATAATTCATAACCTAACCCCACACGAAAAACGCTTTTTTGACAAGGCATTCAATCGATATTTTTTAAAGTCATTCGATGGTTTTATTGCTTTATCTGATTTTGTTTATCAAGACATCATATCAATGAATAAAGAGAAGCCTGCTATGGTTCTATCACATCCTGCCTACACAAATTTCAATGATCCAATTGATTCTTTTAAGGCTAGAGATATATTGCAAATTGATACGGATAAAAAAACAGTTTTGTTTTTTGGTATTATTAGAGATTATAAAGGCCTTGACTTATTGATTGATGCATTTAATTATCTCGATGATACGTTTCAATTATTGATTGTTGGGGAAGTGTATGGCAACGATATAAAATATAAAAACCAAATTGATGCTAATCCCAATAAACCTCGCATTAATTTTATCAATAAATATATTGATGATCAAGATGTCCATCTTTATTTTTCAGCAGCTGATTGCCTTGTTTTGCCATATAGAAGTGGAACACAAAGTGGAGTTGCTGCAATAGCTGATAAATTTGCACTTCCGGTTTTAACCACAGCTGTCGGTGGTATATCTGAAAAAATAGAAGTAGGCGTCAATGGTTTTATTATCAATGAATTGTCAGGAAAATGTATTGCTAAAAATATTAATTCCTGTACCGGTTTATTGCTTAAGAAAAAGATGCTAGATAAGCATAAAATGCAAAAGGAAGATGAAGCAAATGAATGGGATTTATTTGCAGATAAAACACTTAAATTTATTGAATCTATAAATAAATCAAATTAATCTTTTTAATTCCTTTTCGATTAATTTGATATCATTATCCTAAACGTTATATTTGCACGCTAATTTCGATAACTAAAACAACATCATGCGAAATAAAGGTTTTTTTTGGTTCTTAACCATCCTCTTAACAGTAATCTGTATTTATCAACTTTCTTTTACCTGGGTAGCTAACTCAGTAGAAAAAGATGCGGAGAAAAAAGCAGAAAAACTTGTAAAAAAAGACATAGAAAATGCTCGTAAAAACGGCGAATTTTATCATTTTAAATTACCAAACGACACCTATGTTGATTTCTCCAAACCAGAGTCAAAAGATATCGCCAAAGCAGCACACATCAATTATATCCTTAAAAACAAAGCAAACAAAGAGGTTTATCCAATCATTGGATCTACTTTTTCTGATGTAAAGAAAAGAAGTCTTGCTTTTGGTTTGGATTTAGTTGGAGGAATGAGTGTTACTCTTGAGATTTCTATTCCGGATTTAGTGAAGAATTATGTAAGAAATACCAGGTCACTTAAATTTAGAAAACCTTTTGAAAAGGCAATAGAAATTCATTCTAAAGATGGATCTAAAGATTTTATTACTGTTTTTCAGGAAGAATTTGTTAAAATGCATGGTGAAAACCAGCTCTACAGCATTATGGAAATTGCTGAAATAGAAGAGTTAAATGGAAAGGATAGCGACGAAACAGTGATTTCATTTTTAAGAGACCAGTCGAATTCTTCGATGGCTGGTGTTGAAAAAATAATGAACAGAAGGATTAATCAGTTTGGTGTTGCACAACCCAATATTCAAAAAGATCCAAATAAAAACAGACTTTATGTAGAGCTTCCTGGTGTACAGGATGAAATTACAGTTGCTGAAAAACTACAATCTACGGCTAACCTTCAGTTTTTTGAAACCATGATGATTTCAGAAATGGCTGATAAATGGAATGAAGCAAATGGATTATCAAAATTATCTGTAGATACTGCATCTAATAACAGAGCAAATAAATCTCTTTCTCAGCTTATTAAACCTGGTGGTCTTTCTGTTGGAGTTGTTAAGCCAAATGATAAAGGTTTAGTAGATGATATTTTAAAAAGAAAAGATGTTCAGGCAGTATTTGATGATTTAAACATCAAATTCATGTGGTCAGAGCTTGAAGAGATCAGCCAGAAAGGTGATATGGGATATTCATTGCATGCCTGCAAAATACCAGTATCTGGAAAGGCAAATGTTGGAGGAAAGCACATTAAGAATGCAACAACTGGATATAATCAAAATGATGGCAAGGTTACTGTTAACCTTACAATGACCTCAGAGGGTTCTAACAAGTGGTCTAAAATGACTTCAGATAATGTTGGTAGAGCAATTGCAATAACCATGGATAATGTCGTGTATAGCGCTCCACAGGTAAACGGTGCTATTACAGGCGGGAATACAGAAATTTCTGGTCGTTTTACAGTAGAAGAAGCAAAAGACCTAGCAGGACTTTTAAATGGTGGTGCATTGCCTGCTCCACTAAAAATTATTGAGCAAACTAGAGTAGGTCCAACTATTGGAGCCGAAAACACAAAATCAGGTCTTATTTCTTTTGCTGTTGCTTTTGCTCTTGTATTGTTATATATGTTCTTCTATTATGGAAGATCAGGTTTAGTTGCAAATGTAGCTTTATTAGCAAACATTGTGTTCATTTTTGGTTGTCTTGCATCATTTGGAGCCGTTCTAACTCTTGCTGGTATTGCTGGTATTGTTTTAACTATTGGTATGTCGGTGGATGCAAACGTGCTTATTTTTGAACGTATTAGAGAAGAACAAGCCAATGGAAAAGAGCTCAAGCAAGCTATTGATACTGGATATAAAAAAGCACTTTCATCGATCATTGATGCCAACGTTACAACACTTCTAACAGCAATAGTTTTGAAGGTTTTTGGAACAGGTCCAATCGAATCATTTGCAACAACATTAATCATAGGTATCTTCACTTCTGTATTTGCAGCGCTAGTTATTTCTAGATTGATCTTTGTGTATTTAATGGGGAGAAATGTGAACCTTAACTTTGATACTAAACTTACAAAAGGAGCATTTAAAAACTTAAATATCAACTTTATAGGAAAACGTAAAGTAGCTTACATCATTTCATCTGTAATGATTGTTATTTCACTTGCTTTTCTTTTAACAAAAGGTTTAAAACCTTCTGTAGAATTTTCTGGAGGAGAAACCTATAGCGTTAAATTTGAAAAGTCTGCTGAAAATGATATTGAATTCATCAAAGCAAATTTCAAAAATGAAATGAAAGGAACATCGGTTGAGGCTAAAACGAAGTCCAATAATTATACTGTTGAAATTTCTACCAACTATAAAAAAGTTAATCCTTCAGCAAATGACCTTGATGACAAAGTTAATGCTGCACTTAAGAAATGTGAAAGCAAACTAGGGAAGTATAATATTGAAGAAAACAGAAGTGTTTCTTCTTCAATTTCAAGTGAGCTTATCACTTCATCTACCTTGTCAATTGTATTATCATTAATAATCATCTTTGCCTATATATTTATTCGATTTGGTACATGGCAATATTCCATCAGCGCTATTGTGGCTCTTTTTCATGATGTAACTATTGTTTTAGGAATCTTCGCTTTGTTTAATGGCATTTTACCATTCAACATGGATGTCGATCAGGCTTTCATTGCTGCAATTCTAACGGTTATTGGATATTCTATAAATGACACGGTGGTTGTGTTTGACCGTATTCGTGAAGAGCTTTCTTGGAAAAGAGATGCTAATTATCAATCCGAGGTCAATGGGGCACTTAATTCTACCTTATCAAGAACATTTAATACTTCGATAACCACTTTTGTAGTGCTTTTAATCATCTTTATTTTTGGTGGTGCTGCTATTAAAGGATTTATTTTCGCTCTTCTTATAGGGATTGTTGTTGGAACCTATTCATCACTTCTTCTTGCATCTCCTTTACTGACAGATATGACCAAGAAGAAAAAAGGGTAAATTAAAATTTAATTATTTTGCCGCTTTTTTTATTTCTTAGGTAATTCATTACAATTATCTTGGAATCTCTATCTTCTTTATGAAAGTCAATGAACCTGTTCCATTGATCGGTATTTAAATAATCAAAATGATATGGAGCATACCCATATCCTTTAAAAACTCCATTTTCAATTAAAACAAGACTTTTTTCTTTTCTTTCTCGCCCTTTATTGATAATGTAAAAACGATTCTCTTTATAGGTTAAATTATCAATGTATTTTTGGACTCGTTTGTTGTATTTTTTGGCATTTTCCTTTCCAGCACAGGCACCCAAACATTCTTTAATTCCAAAATAAAAGCATTCATTTTTATGTTTAGGCAATGTGCCGCAGTATTTCTGGCAAAAGGTGTATTCTTCTCTTATCTTATCAAGATAAGCGTTAGCTTCTTTTTTGGTAGAAAAATAAATAAGTGGTGTAGGAGAATCTTTTTTTAGAGCTTTTATGACAAAATATAAATATCCATCTTCTGATATCTCATCAAATATTCCATATGGAAATTGATTTTTTTTAAGTGCCCTGTTATATTTTGTTTGGTGTTTTTTAATTAGATATGATTCATGCAATAAAGCAATTAATTCAGATCCACACAAATCGTATTCAATCTTTGAAATTTCTTTGCTTAAACGAATAGCTTTTTCAGTGCTTCTGTTTTTAAGGTGCTGCTCTATACGCTTTTTGATATTGATGCTTTTTCCAATATAAATAAGCTGG
>Ga0163108_10000807_pt1 | contig 23134 bp, 21 predicted proteins | sample Fk1155metaG_FD_109644 | JGI IMG/M metagenome (GOLD analysis project Ga0163108, IMG submission 109644) | Marine microbial communities from the Central Pacific Ocean - Fk160115 155m metaG | ecosystem: Environmental > Aquatic > Marine > Oceanic > Photic zone | place: The Central Pacific Ocean...
ACTCTCCAAATTAAGTTTTCAAAGTTTGCTGGAACAGCTGAGCCTTTTGCTTTTTTCATCACAATTTGACTACCTTTATCCCATTTAACAAACTCATATGCTCCTGATCCTATTGGATTTTCTGCCGCTTCTTCTTTTGACATTTTTTCATAAGAATCTTTACAGTGTACATAAACTTCAGAGATTAACCCTAATGCTACATGGTTAGGCGCTCCCATAACAATTGTAACTTCTAATTCACTATCAGCACGAGCTTCTTGAAAATCAATTGAAGGAAAAACGAAACCTGCTGAATTTCCTACAAAAGCTAAATCAGGATCAACAACTCTATTAAATGTATAAGCCGCATCTTCTGCTGTTAATGGTTCGCCATCATGACAAGTTAAACCTTCTCTTAATTTAAAAGTATATTCTTTACCATCATCTGAAACAGAATAACTTTCTGCAAGATTAGGATCTAATGTTCCCTTTTCAGAAATAAAGAATAAAGTTCCAAACATATGCTTCATAATATTAGCAGTATGTCTTGAGCTTATTTGAGCTGGTTCCAAACCTTTTGTATCAGTTGGTAGTCCAACAACAAATGTATCATCTGGAGGTGCTGCGAATGAAGATGTAGATGGCAAAATCAAACCAAATACAATCGCTACTCCAGTAATTAATTTTTTCATACAACCTCCTAAAAAAAATATGAAATCTACTAAGGAAACTAATGAAATTTTGATATTTTAGAATAGTAAATTAGTCATTTAAGTGATGACTATAAGTCATGATTAATAATTAAATTATGCAAAAAAAGTAATAAAAGTCAGTAATTTTTAATACTAATTTTTTTTCCAGATTTTGAAGACCTAATACATGCATCAACAATTGCTAATGAATTTAAATGGTCTTTATTAATTTTCAAAATATTTTTTTTATCATCAATTGAATTGATAAAAGCTGAAAGAAGAGCGTTAGCATCATCTAACCACATATTGAATTTTTTTAATTTTATTTTATTTAATTTGAGTTGATTGGTAGTCCTATAATTTAAATCATCAAATTGTTTTTTTTGAATAATAATTCCATTTGAACAATCAGTTCTCCACTCAAAATTTAGTGACTTACAATTACTTTGCCAATTACCAATGTAATTGACAATTATGCCATTTTGAAGTTCTAATATAGCATTAACATTTGTATCATGTTTATACATTGACCAAGGCGGGTTTGATGTAGTTGCGAATACTTTTTTTACATTTGAATTATAAATAAATCTTATTAAATCAAAATGATGAATTGATTGCTCCCATAACATTGGATGCTTCATATAAAGAGGATATTTATTTAATCTTGCTAGTCTGCCATCTCTCCATCTTTCATAAACAAATTTTGCAAAATTTGGTTTTCCTACTTTTCCTGAATTTAATAATTTTATCTTCTCCAATGTTGTCGGTAGATATCGAAAATTTAAACCAACAAACAAAAGAAGTTTATGTCTATTCATAAAAGAAATTTGACGTTTAGCTTCGTCTAAATTTATAGTTAATGGTTTTTCTACTAAGATAGGAAGTTTAAATTTTGCACAAACCTTAAGATCTTTCATGCGGTTAAATGGTGGCGTAGACAATATAACAGCATCAGGTTTTAAATAAGATAAAGCACTATCTATTTTGTGGAAAAAAATTAAACTTTTTGGATTTTTCTCTTTTAAATTCTTATTAATATCACAAATACCTACTAATTCTGTTTTTGAATTTTTTTTTATCGCTTTAGCCCATATTTTACCTCTTGGACCAAAACCAACTAGCAGTAATCTAATTTTTTTCATTATTTTTAATTAAATTAATACCTCTTTGAGGGGAAGTCCAATCTTTAAATTTTAATTTTCTTTTATAAATTGAAACAGTGGCATTATTAATAGTATGTTTATTGTCTGACAATAATAAGTTTTCATTAGAACATATTTTCTTCATTAAGTTAATATCTTTAATTAAATATGGTGATACTAAATTTAAAATTTTAAAATTATTATTATATTTAATAATGCTATTTATTGCTCTAGGAATGTCTTTTGAATAAGTCCAGTCTCTTAAGTTTTCAAATGAACTAGTTTTTAATAATATATTTTTTTTAGAAGCATTTAACCACTGTTGAACTAGAGAAATATTATTTCTGCTCCATTTTTTTTTCTCATTTCCATTATAAATATTTCCTATTCTTAAAACAGTAAACTTAATATTATATTTTTTACAAAACTTTCTACAAATTTTCTCAGATACTATTTTTGATTTTGAATATGAGTCTATACCAATAACTCGTGATCTCTCATTGTATTTTTCTGATTGAAAGTTTCTATAAATTGATGTGGAGCTTATCAAAAAAAAAGTTTTACTATTGAGTCTTTTAGCTAACTTAAGAGCGTTTTTTGTTAGTTGAACATTAAAATCTGTAAGCTTATTCGGTTCATTAAACTGTATGGATTTAGTTACTGCAGCGTTGTGTATAAATATATCAGCATTGTCTAATTTATTGGGTAGATTTTTTTTAAATAAATTAAATTTTAATTTTATTATGTTTTTTGATTTTGATATTTTGTAAGAAAAATCAATGTCATTAAAGTATATTTTGTATTTATATTTTGATAAACCATTGACTAGTTCTGAACCTAAAAAACCACCAGCTCCAGTTATAAAAATTGTTTTTATTTTATATTCCTTGGTAAGATTTGTATTTCTCTAATTCTGCATCAGTATATACTTGCATTAGTTCTATCTCTAAATTATCTACCTCATTATCTAGAAAAGCAATAAAACCTTCAGGGTGAGGATGGTGCCCAGTTACTTTGCAGGCCTTACATTCTCTCAAAGTAGCTCCACTTTCGATCATAACTTTAATTGAGTCATCAAGATTTTTAACAACATAGCATATATGATGTAATCCTCCTCTACCTCTTTCAGCAATCCATTTATTAAATCTTCCATCAGGATCCTGAGATTGACAAAGTTGATATTCAATACTTCCTATATTAAATACTGCTACTCTGGTTCTAGATTTTGGCATGTCTTGAATTTGCACATCTTGTGAAACTCCTAAATATTTCTTATAATAATCAAGAGACTCATCAATATTTTCAACTGCAAAAGCCATATGTTTTATCTCAGATACCTCATTAATGATTTCATCACTCATATATTACCTGCTACCTTTTTAATTCTTGAAACAGCTTCTCTAATTTTTTCAGCAGGTTGTGTTAAAGAAAATCTTACAAAATCATCACAGTGATCTCCATATAGTCCTCCTGGATAAATAATAACCTTTCCTTCTTCCAATAATTTAAGACAGAAATCCGTAGCATTTAATCCTGTTTTTGATACGTTTGCATAAACATAATAACCACCTTGGGGTTCGGAATAAGGAATATTAATTTCATCTAATCCATTGCAAAGTATGTCACATCTTTCCTGCATAGTTTTTCTCATTTCATTTACACAATCTTGTGGACCTTTAAGGGCTGCCAAAGCTGCATGTTGACTTACTGCTGGAGCACAAATTGCAAATCCATGATGAATTTCACCAAGATGTGTAATCAAATTTTTAGGTCCAGCAAAATACCCAACTCTCCAACCTGTCATGCAGTAAGCTTTAGAAAAACCATTAAGGGTAATGGTTCTTTCAAACATGTCCGGTAAGGCCGCAACAGGTTGTGCATTATGATTACCAAATGTTAGTCTAGAATAAATTTCATCAGAAATAACAACTAAGTCATGTTTAATAGCCAGCTTTGATAATTTAACAACTTCTTCATAAGGAGTAACTGCTCCGGTTGGATTACATGGGTTAATAATAACCAATATTTTGGTTTTACTTGTAATTAATGGTTCAACTGCGTCTGCAGTCATCGCAAAATTATTATCTATGTAAGTTTTAACCATCACTGGATTAGCTTCAGCTAACTCTGCAGCTTGAAAATAAGGGTTATATCCAGGTGCTACAGCGATCATTTCATCTCCTGAATTTAAAATACCTAAGGCAATTGCAAACATTGCTTCCTGTCCACCTGCAGTAACAACTATTTCATCATCACTATATTTGGCACCACCATGTCTTAATATGTCTTCACAGATTTCTTTGCGTAATTCAGGCATACCCATAGGATGAGTATAATGAGTTGCCCCATTATTAAGAGCATTTATGCCAGCATCAATGATGTGTCGTGGTGTATCTAAATCAGTATCACCTCTACCCATTGCTATCACATCATCTAATTTTTGTTGAATATTCCACATTTGTGTTACTATGTTAGATTGATGTTCCTTAATTCTAGAAGCAATAAATTTTTTAATGTTCATTTAAAATTTTACCCCATAAACTTGGCTTGCTTTATCTTTTAAATAAGCAATGTAAGGTTTAGCGTTAAGGGTTTCGCCAGTTGATCTTTCCAAAAGCTCATTTCTTAAATATCTTCTTCCATGTTGATGAATGTTCTCTCTCAACCAATTCAATAAAGGTGAATAATTTGCTTTATTTATATCCTCTCTAATATTTGGTTGTTTTTTGTCCATTGTATTAATTAATTGAGCAGCCATAACATTGCCAATTGTATAATTGCAGAAAGTACCAAATTGTCCTCCTGACCAGTGGATATCTTGCAAAACACCTTCACTGTCATTAGGTACATCGAGGTCAAGATACTTCTTTATTTGATCATTCCATACAACTGGTAGATCTGATACTTTTAAACTTTTATCAACTAACATACTCTCTATATCTACTCTAAGCATTATATGAAAATCGTAAGTTGACTCATCTGACTCTACTCTAATTAAGCTGGGCTCAATGACGTTTACAGCTCTAAAGAAATCTTCAGATGATACATTTTTAAGCGTATCTGGAAAACAATCAACTAAATCACCAAAATGATTTTCCCAAAATATCTTACTTCTTCCAATATGATTTTCGTACAACCTTGATTGTGACTCATGAGCTCCAAAACTAACACCTCCAACTGCATAAAAACTAAGAAAATCAGTTGTCATTGCTGAACGTGTGTATTCTTCTTTTACATTTTGTTCATATATTCCGTGTCCAGCTTCATGAAGTGTTCCAAACAAAGAAGGGTTAATGAAATTTTTATAATATCTCGTAGTTATTCGCACATCATTTCTTGTAAATGAAATTTCAAAAGGATGAACAGTACTATCTAATCTTCCTCTTTCAAAATCATAACCAAATTTTTTTGCTATATTTGTCGAAAACTCTATTTGTTTTTCGATGGGATATTTTTTGAATAAAAAATCTTTATTTGGTTGTTCAACTTTTGAAGTTTGACTAAGAATTTCTCCAAGACCTATTTTAAGTTCATCAAAAAGTACTTTTAAGGATTTTACTGTCTCACCTGGCTCAAATCTTTGCATTAAAGCGTCATAAGGATGATCTTTAAAGCCAATACAATGTGCTTGCTCTATTGCAATATTTACTTGTTCTTCAAGATAAGGTTGAAATATTTTAAAATCTTTTTTTTCTCTCGCTTCAGCCCATGCATTATGAGCCAGAGGTTCTAATTCTGCTTTTTTTACTTGAAGTTTTTCAGGAATTTTATCGTGATAACTTATTGCTTCATTTAAATGTAATAATGTTTTTTTTTCAAAGCTATCGTCATTTAAATTATGTGTTTCATTTTGAGAATCGTCTAAAAGTTTTCTCATTTTGGATGATAAAAGTATATCTCTAGCTACAGATGTCAATGTACCAACTTGGTAACCTCTACTATTAGCCCCTTTTTTAGGCATCTTAGTTCTTGAGTCCCAAATCAATATCGACATCGTGTTTAAAACATCGTTAAACTTGTTTATTTCCTTACTTAATTTTGTAAATGCATTTCCCATATTTTTCGTTTCTAAAGCTTTTTGACATTTTAAGAAATAGATAAATTATCATTTTAGTGGTGATAATTTTGCAATCTCATTTCTATATATAGATCACATTTTAGCACCACTAAAGTGACTATTTTGTTATTTTTAATTTTATTTAAACAAGTTATTTGAAAGTTAATGATTTCAAATTTAAAAACTAACGAAAAAAAATTGATTAAAATGTCAATTGGTGGATATGTTACTCAACCATCTTTTAAAAACCCAGGATATATTCCTAATAACGATGGAAATTCCGTGATACTGCCTGGTATGTATGGTGTAGTAAATAATGTCAAAGTTGGAGATAAAGCTTTTGGATGGAGCGGTGATCACATAGAGCCTGGAGTTTCCATTGACTCAGAAAATATCAATGAACATTTTGCTCTACACTACCTAGTTTGTACTGGGAATAAAGCAATTGTGAGATCAGGAGAAGCTAAAGGTAAAACTGGTGTCGTTACAGGAGAACATGCCAGAAATTTAATTTATTTTGAACAAAATATACTTGAAAAAATTTGTGTAGGAGATCAAATTGATATTATAACTCATGGAAGAGGTTTAAAATTATTAGATTTTCCAGAAATTGAAATTAAAAAAATTGACCCTAATCTTTTAAAATCTATGAATTTCAAAGTTGAAAATAAAAAATTAATTGTTGATGTTGCAATTGAATTACCAATTAAAATAATGGGTTCTGGAGCTGAATTGAATTCTGAGTATGTGGATCAAGACTTAATGTCTGGCGATCGGTCATTGATGAAAAAATTAAAAATAGATCAGATGAAATTAGGAGATTTAATTGTTATAAATCACGCAGACCACAGATGGGGGCGTTCCTATAAAAAAGACCATGTGAGTATTGCTCTTTGTATTCATGGAGACTCTGTTATGACTGGTCATGGTCCAGGAATAATGACAATCATGACTGGAACCAAAAAAAACCTTGGTTGGAGAATTAATAAAAAGGCTAATTTAAAAAATATACTCAAGATAAAATTATGAAAATAGAAACAAATGAAAAATTATTAGTAAATGTGAGTGTTGTAGGCTCAGTTTGTCAGCCTAATTTTCAAAGTTTACCAGCTGAACCCTATAGATTAGATTCAAATGGCTCTCCTTTTCTTTTACCAAGCTGGGGATCAATAGTCCACAATGTATCAATCGGAGATTCCGCATTTGGTTGGGAAGCTGATTGTATACATCCAGGCGTATCAATAAAATATCCTAATGAAGCAGGAAATCGAGGATTAAATATTTTATCCTGTGTTGGCAATGATGCAATCATAATGAGTGGTGAAGCAAAGAATGCAAAAGGAGTTGTAACAGGAAAATCAGGTCGATTTTCAGAGCAAGTAATTGTGCATTTTCCTAAAAAAATCAGGGAGAAGATTTCAATCAATGATAAAATATTAATAAAATCATTTGGAGTTGGGTTAAAAATAAACAACTTTAAGGATGTATTCTGTAAAAGCTTATCTCCTCAACTTTTTAATAAAATGAATATTAAAAATAAAAATAACAAGATGGTAATACCTGTTACACATATAATTCCAGAACATCTGATTGGAGCTGGATCCGGACTAACAAGTGAGTCTGGCTCACTCCACATTCAAACAACTGATAGCGCTGAAATGAAAAAATATAAATTAGATAAATTAAAGCTTGGAGATATCATCTATATAGAGAACTATGACAGCAGCTACCAACATGGTTTTTTAAGAAATGCTTGGGCTGTTGGCATAATTGGACAGACTAATGGGCCTCGAGCTGGTTACGGACCAGGTATAACAATTTTAATGTCATCAAAAAAAAATAATGCAAAGGCAAAGCTAGAGTCTAATGCTAACATAATTAATTATATAAAATTTATTAAGTAAATCATGACCGATATTAAAATGACCTCGGTAAATTTTAAGAATTTAAAAGAATTCGTTTTAAGTTCTTTTATTGCAATGGGATTAAATAAAATTGATGCAGAAATATTTTCTGATGCTCTCATGTTTTCTGAGCTAAGATTTCAATCTGGCCAAGGTCAAGGCGTACAGAGGATAACAACCTATTATAAAAGAATCAAAAATAGAGAAGTTAATGTCAATGCAGAATATGAAATTGTAAAAGAGAGTTCATCACTTGCTTTAATTGATGCGAAAAATGGAATAGGTACCGTGCAAGCTTCAAAATGTATGGATATTGCAATTAATAAAGCAAAAAAAGAAGGTATAGGTAAAGTCATCATTAAAAACTCAACACACTTTGGTTCAAGCTCAGTTCATGCTGTAAAAGCAACTAAAAAAAATTGCATAGGCGTAGTTTATACAAATGCTGGACCTGAAATGGCTCCTTGGGGATCTAAAAGTGGAGGAGTAGGTACAAACCCGTGGGGAATATCTTGTCCAACTGGCAAAGGTTTTCCACTCATACTCGATATTGCACTTACAACTGCTGGTAAAGGAATGATGAGATGGCATGAAAGAGAAAATAAACCAATGCCAAATGATTGGGCTATTACAAAGGATGGTTATGAAACAACAAATCCTACAGAAGCTATGGATGGTTTTCTGCTAGGTATAGGGCAATACAAAGGATATGGTTTGTCTTTTATGACTGACGTCTTGACAGGCGTAATTAGTGGCGGTGGTTATGGTTTGTTGCCTTATTCTGATCCAAAAAAATTAGATGTATCTCATTCATTGACAGCAATTAATATTGATTGGTTTATGGAGATTACTGAATTTTATAAACGCATAGACGATTTTGTCAGTACAATTAAAAAACTTCCTCTGAGACCAGATTTTGATGAAATCTTAGTGCCAGGAGAGATAGAAAACAAGAGGGTTGAAGAAAAAATGAAATTCGGCATTCCTCTTGATGATGAAGTTATATTATCATTTGAAGAACTTGCAGATAAATTAAAAATTGAAAAGTTAAATTTAAATTAATGAATATACATAATAACATTTCTCCACTAAGTGAAAATTTTTATAAGAGTACCAGAAAAAAATTACTTAATTTAATACATGAAAAAAACCTGGATGGTTGCTTAGTTACTAATCCTGCAAATATTTTTTATTTCACTGGCTTTTTTTATGTTACTAATGAAAGGCCATCTGGTTTTTATTTATCTAAAAATAATAAAACTAAATTATTCATTCCTTTACTTGAAAAAGAAAATGCAGAGTCTTTGAATGTAGATGAAATAAATATTTATGAAGAATTTCCAGGAGAAATAAACCCCTTCTCCTTTATGGCAAATCATATCTCAGAAAAAAATGTTGGTACTGATATAAAAAATATTAGTATCTTAAATTTACTAGAAAACAAATTTGATATCTTAGATCATGAAACTGGTTTAGAAAATTTTAGATTTGAAAAACTTGATGAAGAAATTGAACTTATCTCCATTGCATCTAAATATGCTGATCTTGCAATTGAATATCTAAAAAACAATGCAAAAGAATTAATTAATCAAAATGTCGATGAAAGGACTCTCGTAAAGATATGTACAGAATTTTCAAAAAAACAGATGTTAAAAGAATTGTCTAGTACATTTGATGAGACACCTTGCAATGTTGTCGCTACAATTCATTCTGGCCCTAGAGGGGCTTTTCCGCATGGAAAATCTTTGAGTAGAGTTCCTCAAAAAAATGAAACACTAATTTGTGGTGTAGGTGCATGTGTTGGAGGATTGTACGCTGAGTCGGGAATAACATTTATTTTAGGTGAACCAAATAAAGATCAAGAAAATATTATTAAAGCAATGAAAAAAGTAAATGATGTAGCTGTGGAGAATCTTAAAGAAGGTAATACATGCGAAGAAGTAAATAAAACTGCAACTGAAGTGTACCACGAATATAACTTAACAGAATATGTTAGACATAGAATTGGTCATGGTATGGGTTTTGAAGGGCATGAAGCTCCTTGGTTATCGCTAGGTGATAAAACTGTACTTAAAGAAAATATGGTTTTTTCTAATGAGCCAGGAATTTACCGACCAAATATAGATGGTTATCGTACAATAAGTTCAATGATAGTTGGAAAAATTAGAGGAAAACAAATACCAAACTTTTTAGATAAAAGTATAGATAATAGGATTATTAACTTAAACTGAGGAAGAGAAATGCCAGAAGCTGCACCATGGAAATTTAGAAAAATACTTCGTCCTTTATTTGACGAAAACAAAGAAAATATTTTATTCAAACTTAGAATAATTGAACCCAAAACACTTGAAATAATTGAAAATGGATTTGTAGAGATAGAAGATGGAAAAATAATTAAAGTTGGCGAACAATCTCAACTAAGCAAGGAAATAAAAAACAAAAGAATAATTGAGCTTAAGGGTCATACTTTATTGCCAGGTCTAATGAACTCTCATGCACATCTGGCTTGGGATGGAACACATGATTTAGCACAACAATCTATGGATGATGCAGTAGAAATTTCTGCATATAAGTCATGTGCAAATATGTTAAAATCTCTAAGAGCAGGAATTACTTTAGTTAGAGATCTAGGAATGAACAAAACTAACATTTTTGCAAAACAAGCCATAGAGCAAGGTATTTATCCAGGTCCTAGGCTTAAAATTTGCGGAGAGGCAATAGTTCAGACTGCTGGACATACTTATTGGTGTTGCAGGGAAGCATCAGGAGTTGATGAAATGAGAAGAGCAGTAAGAGAGCAAGTTGGAGCTGGTGCAGACTTAATTAAAATAATGGCATGTCATGACACTCTTGAATTTACTGATGAAGAATTAACAGCTGTCATTGATGAGACTCATAGAAACGGTCTTTATATTACTGCTCATGCAACGTTTAATGATGCAATTAGTAGAGTCGTTGATTTTGGAATTGATTGCATTGAGCATGGAGGACCAATGACCGAGTCAACTATTGAAAAAGTTGCAAAGAAAAATATTCCTATTTGTACAACTTTTTCTCCAGTTGTAATGCAAAGTAATGCTGAAATAGCAAGAAAGTATAATATCCCAGAGTGGAAAATAGAGGAAAGACAAAAAATTGTTAAAGATAAATCAAGATTTGACTCTTTAGTTAAGGCCAGTGAAGCAGGTATTCAAATTATATTTGGAACTGATGCAGGATCTCCAGTAGTACCTCATGATGCAATAGTTCCAGAAATGAAATTCATGATTGATCTTGGGGTAGTTAAAAATAATTTAGATGCTATTCAATCTGCTACTTATCGAGCTGCAAAAGTAAATAAAATGGATGATAAGATTGGTTCTATTGAAGTTGGAAAAGAAGCTGATTTAATTATAGTTGAAGGTAGACCTGATCAAAACATTGATGATTTATCAAATGTTAAACAAGTTTATATTAGTGGCCATAGGTTGATATAATGACAATTATTTTTGATAAATCAAAAAAAATATCTCTAGATGATGAATCGTTTAGATCTGAATTATTAAGTATAGCATCTAAAATTAATGATGTAATACCTCTAGGAAGAGGAGATCCTGATTTTCATACGCCAAAACATATAGTTGAGGCTGCAAAGAAAGCTTTAGATGACAATAAACATCATTACACGCCACCAAATGGTTTGCTAGAATTAAGAATCGCTATTTCGCAAAATTTACAAGAAAAATATAATCTAAATTACAATGAGAATGAAATAGTTGTAACCGCAGGAGTGCAAGAAAGTATTGCTTTAGCAATGTTAAGCTTGCTTGAGACTGGAGATGAGGTGCTTATAACCTCACCTAGATTTACAACTTATGATCTTAATGTCAGAATGTGCAATGCTAAACCCGTACCAATACCTACTTATGAAAAAAATAATTTTTCTTTAATGCCAGAAATAATTGAAAACAAAATTAATGACAGAACTAAAGTTATAGTTTTAGTTTCACCAAATAATCCTACTGGAGCAGTTACACCACCAGAAAATATAAAAAAAATTGCCGAAATTGCTATAAAGCATAATTTAATAGTCATTGCTGATGAAATTTATGCTGATTTAATTTATGAAAATCATCAACATTTATCAATTGCAACTCTTGAAAATATGAAAGAACGAACACTCACTTTAAATGGATTTTCAAAAACTTATGCAATGACAGGATGGAGAATTGGATACGTTGCAGGGCCAGAAGATATAATAAATAAAATGTCAGAAATCAGACATTCATTATCAATTAATTCATGTACTTTTGCTCAATTTGGAGCTTTAGCTGCTCTAGAGGGTTCTCAAGATGAAATTATAAGAATGAAAGATGAGTACAACATTAGAAGAAAATTTTGTATGAAAGCTTTAGATGATATTGGGTTCTCATACGGTGATCCGGGTGGGGCTTTTTATATTTACACTAATGTGTCAAATTCAGGCTTAGCAGCTTCTGATTTTTGTAAAAAACTATTAGAAAAAACTGGTGTCCTGCTATTCCCAGGTACATTATTTGGTGATGAAGAAGATAAATATATTCGTCTATCTTATTTACAACCAATAAATAAAATAGAAGAGTCAATGAACAGGATAAAAAATTTTATAAATGAATAAAGAAATGAATAATAAATTTGCTGGTATTCAAATAAGTCCAATTTCTTTTATAGATGAGGGCGTTGATAATGTTTTAGATACACTTCAAAATAGGGTTGGAATTAATGTACTTCTTATTGGTACTGTTTCATGGTTAGGATTAAAGTCTGGTCGATCTGTATCTTGGAAAATAGACGGATGGCCAGATCATGGCATCCCTGAACCTTTTGCTATGAAAGGTGGTGCATATTTTGACCCAGACCCAAAATTTTATAACAAAACATTCATCAAAAATTTCAAAGCACAAGATAAAGAGATGATCAATAATGATATTTTAAAAATGGTTATACCCAAAGCTAAAGAGCGAGGGATGAAAGTTTTCATAGAGTTAATGGAACCGTTTTTTAATTACGCTGGTCATGGTTCTTCAACAGGTGTTGATGTTCCAAACCTTGTTCAGTGTATGGAAGTAGATGTTTTTGGAAAAATAAGTTCCTCTCCATCAACTAGCAATTTGGATTATAGAAATTGGATACTTTCAATGATTGAAGATCAAGTAGCTAATTATGACATAGATGGCGTTATGTGGTGTAATGAGAGGTATTCGCCACTTGATCAATTATTTCAAGGGAATGCTCCAGGAGATTTTTCAAACCAATTTTTATTAGAGGCTAGTCAAAATAATTTAAACATTCCAAAAATAAAAGACTCACTGAAATATATGTATGATTTTTTTAGTGAGATACGTAAGGGAAAAAAATTTGTTGATGGAAATTTTATAGAGTTCTTGAGACATTTATTTGAAAAACCAGAAATACTAGAATGGGAGAAATTTTGGCTTCAACGTAATAAAGATTTAGATAAAGAAATTTATGGTTTAGTTAAATGGGTAAATCCTAAATTATCTTTTGGTCTGAATGTTTGGAACAGAAATCATTTCAATTTAATTAGAAAAATTCAATGGCCTTGGAAAGAACAAGTTGAATATTCAGATTGGGTCAAACCAATTACTTATCAACATCAATCTGGAGAAATATTTCATAGAGAAATTGATATTTTTGGCAAAACAATTCTAGATGATTTATCCAACTCTGAATTAACTAAAGTTTTTGCAAAGATACTTGGGATAAATGAAACAAGTCTTGAAAATCTTACTCAACGAGGCTTAGATCCTGATACATATATCTACACTCAGTGCGAAGATGCTGTAAGAGGAGTTGATGGTGGATCTAAAGTATATATGGGAATTGGTATAGATGCTCCAAGATCATCAAAAGACCAGGCAATATGCACACCTGATATAGCTTATAGATCAGTATTAGCAACTTATAAAGCTGGGGGTGAAGGTTTTGTTCTTTCTCCTAATTATTCATCAATGAAATTATCTAATCTTGATGGAGTTGCAAAAGCTTTGAAAGAATTAAAAATATTTAAAAATGAATAAAAAAATTGATTTAATAATTAAAAATGGAAAAGTTTTTTATAAAAATAAATTTCAAGTAACAAATGTGATTCTCAATAATGGAAAAATTATAGAAATCTCAAATAGCATTAAATCATATGAAGCAAAAAAAATTATAGATGCTAAAAATCGAACGATTATCCCAGGTGTTGTAGATGTTCATTTTCATGTAAGAGCGCCTTCATTTCCTGAGAGAGGTACCGTAGAAAGTGAAACAAAAGCAGCAGCAAAAGGGGGAATTACAACATTATTTGAGATGCCAATAAGCAACCCATGTATGTCCAATGGAAAAGTGCTAAAAGATAGAAAAGAACATTTTTCAAAAAATACCATTATCAATTTCGCTTTTATACCCGCTATTGGAAAATTGACTGACTCTAATTTAAATAGTTTAATTAAAAACGGAGCCATTGCATTTAAAATTTTTACAATAGCAGCTCCAGTAAATAGAAAGTCAGAATTTGATGGTTTATGTTTTACTAAAGAGGATAAAATATTAGATGCACTAATGCATGCCAAAAAGTCTAACCTTACTACAATATTTCATGCTGAAGATCAAAAAATGCTTGATTATTACAAAAAATTTGAAAGTAAATTTGAAAAATCAAATCCTGAAATACATAATGCGACAAGACCAGCAATTGCTGAAGCTTTAGCTATTTCAAAAATATTAAATTTAAATTCTATAGCAAAAACAAAAATTCATATTGCTCATGTTACATCTGAAATATCCCTAGATATAATTTCGTATTTCCAAAAAAAAGGACAAGATATAAGTGCTGAGACATGTCCACATTATTTATTTAAAACTGAAAAAGATGTTATCAAAGTCGGTCCTTTTGGAAAAATCAATCCTCCCATAAGAACTAAACTTGATCAAGATAAGCTTTGGAAAGGATTTAAAAATAATACATTAACTATAATTGCATCAGATCATGCATCTTTTTCATTAAATGAAAAACTTAAAGGGGAAAAAGATTTTTCAAAAGCTCCGCCTGGATCACCAGGTGCAGAATTAATGTTACCTTTAATGTTGGATGCAGTCTCTAAGAGAAAGATTAATCTAAAAAAAGTGATTGAATTAATGTGCTCAAATCCTGCCAAGAGATTTAATATATTTCCAAAAAAAGGTATTATAAAAAAAGGCTCAGATGCTGATCTGTGCATATTAGATTTAAACGAAAAATGGATTGTCAGTCAAGAAAATTTAGTTTCCAAAGGTAAAAAATGTGCACATTTATATTTTGGTGATAAGATTAAGGGAAGTATAAAAACAACTATTGTAAATGGCAAAATTGTTTATGATAATAAAAAATTTTATAAATACAAAAATAATAATTTTTTTGTATCTCCAATGCTTGGAAATAAAATATGAGTAAAGAAACATTACTAACTGTAAAAAACTTAAAAACACATTTTACAGTTGAAAATTCAATTGTAAAAGCTGTCGATGGAGTTTCTTTTGACCTTGAGCATGGTAAAACTTTTGCAATAGTTGGTGAGTCTGGATCAGGCAAATCTATTACTGCATTATCAATTATGGGTTTATTACCTAATAATTTAGCATCTACTGATAGAGGTGAAATTATTTTTAATAATAAGAACTTAATTAGTATTAAAGAAAAAGAAATGAGAAAAATTAGAGGTAATAGTATTTCAATGATTTTTCAGGAGCCTATGACAAGTTTAAACCCTGTATATGACCTTTCTTTTCAAATTTCTGAAGTAATAATGTTACATCAAAATAAAAATAAAAAAGAAGCAAGAAAAATTGCAATTGAAATGCTAGATTTAGTTGGAATACCAGAGCCACAAAAAAGAATTGACTCTTTTCCACATGAGCTTTCGGGAGGAATGCGTCAAAGAGCAATGATTGCTATGGCACTATCTTGCAATCCTAAAATTCTTATAGCTGATGAACCAACCACTGCGTTAGATGTCACTATACAAGCACAAATTATTGAGTTGATGCAAGAACTTCAAAAAAAACTTGGGATGTCAATTATCTTTATCACTCACGACTTGGGCGTAGTTTCTGAAATTTCAGACCATGTTATGGTAATGTATCTTGGCAATGTTATGGAGATTGCAGAAACAAAAGAATTATTTAATAATCCTCTTCACTCATACACAAAATCCCTTATTGATATAGCACCACAGATTACAGAAGAGAGAAGAAAGATAAGATTGTTAAAAGGTGAAATTCCAAGTCCTATCAATCCTCCTTCAGGATGTGTTTTTAGGACTAGATGTCCAAATCCCACACATGAATGTAAACACGGAACTAGTAAGATGGGATTAATTGAACCAAAACCTGGTCATTTTGTTGATCAGTGTTGCTACAATTGTAATTAATATGATTGAGATAAGAAATTTAAGAAAATATTTTCCAATCAAAGGAGGATTTTTTAATAAAAATTATGGTGATGTTAAGGCTGTAGAAAATGTAAATTTTAAAATACCTGAAGGTGAAATACTTGGTCTTGTTGGTGAGTCTGGATCAGGCAAAACGACTTTAGGCAGATCAATTATTAGACTGATTGAACCCTCTGCAGGAGAAATTTTATATAATGATAAGAACATCATTGATTATAATGCAAAAGAGATGCGAAAATTAAGAAAAGATTTTCAAATAATATTTCAAGACCCTTTTGCAAGCCTAGATCCAAGAAAAAAAATATTTAATATTATTTCACAAGGATTGAAAATTCATACTAATATGAATAAGCAAGAAATATATGATAAAGTTTTAACAATAACCAAAGATGTAGGCCTTCAAGAAGAACATTTGAATAGATATCCTCATGAATTTTCAGGTGGTCAGAGACAAAGGATAGGTATTGCCAGAGCTTTAGTTCTAAATCCTAAATTTATAATTGCAGACGAGCCAGTTTCAGCTCTTGATGTTACTATTCAAGCACAAATTCTGAATTTAATTTTAGAATTAAAAGAAAAATATTCTCTTACTATATTATTTATATCTCATGATTTATCTGTAATTAACCAAATTGCTGATAGGGTAATGGTAATGTACCTAGGACATATAGTTGAAGTAGCTAGTACAAGAAATCTTTTCTCAGATCCTAAGCACCCTTATACAAAATCATTAATTGAAACAGCGCCACAAATATTTAGAACCAATAAAAATAAAATTTTGTTAAAAGGGGATATACCAAGTCCTATCAATCCTCCTTCAGGATGTGTATTTAGAACCAGATGTCCAAATCCTTCACATGAATGCAAAGAAGGTAAAATAGAAATGGGTCTTATTGAAATCGCTCCAGATCACTGGGTTGATCAATGCTGTGTAAATTGCAACTAAACCAGTCTTAAAATATTTTTTGAAATTTGCACTATTTCTTTTTTAGACATGTATTGATGACAGGGTAAGTTAATTATTTCTGAGCTAATTTTCTCCGTGGTTTTTAAATTCAATTTCTTTCCTAATTTTTTATAACATACATCTTTGTAATTAATTGGCAAATATCCCAACGCAACTCTAAAATTTTTATCATATAATTCAGAATAAATTTGGTTTCTATTTTTTACTCTTATTGTAAAATTTCTCCATGCAGATTTTGAGTTATCTAAAACTTTTTGAAATTTAATTTTTTTTGAATCTAATAAATCCATATACATCAAAGCATTTTGATTTCTCTTTTCAATATACGAATCCAAATATCTTAAACGAATATTTAATATTGATGCATTTATAGAAGACATTTTAGAATTGTAACCGATTAAATCAGATTTCACTGGCCATTTTGATGGCCTACTTCGCCTACCATAATCTCTAAGTTTTTTTAGAATAACAAATAATTTTTTATTATTTGTAGTTATTATGCCTCCTGGTCCGATCCCATCAAGGACTTTTCCTGGATTTGTACTAAAAACAGTTAGATCAGATAAACTACCAATCTTCTTTTTATTATATTCTGCCCCAGTAGCTAGACATGCATCTTCAATGACTAAAAGGTTATTTGTTTTTGCAATTAATTGAATCTGTGACATGTTAGAAGGATTGCCAAATAAATGTACAGGTAGAATAACTCTAGATTTTTTGCTTATATTTTTATCAATTAAACTTGTATTTATATTTAAGGTTTCTTCACATACATCTATCCATTTTATTTTTGCCCCCGCTAAAGATATTGCGTGACTGGTTGGTATATCAGAGTTAGAAACAGTTATAACTTCATCATTATCTTTTATATTTAAAGCTTTAAGTGCTAATAAAAGACCCATAGAACCAGAAGAAACAGTTACAGAATATTTTACTCCACAATACTTGCTAAAATTTTCTTCAAATTTTTCAACCTCATCTCCCATCTCCAAAACTCCTTTGTTAAGAATTTTGTCGATAGATTTAAGAATTTCTTTTTTATTTGATAGGTAATGTTTATTTAGATCATACATAAAGTCATAATTTTTTTATGATCACTCCATAAAGGGTATCAAAAACAGTCATAAAATTTTTTACACTCATATATTCTTTAGGATTATGACTACCATGTTTATTGCAAATAAATAACATTAAAGAAGGGATTCCAAAATTTGCAAATACACTAGAGTCATGCCCTGCACCACTTGGCATAATTATATGTTTCATCTTAATGGATTTTGCATAATCCTCAAAAAGTCTAACTAATTTTTTACTCATTAATGCTGGTTCAGAATTTGTTTCTTTTCCTAGAGAAAATTTTGTTTTTGTTTTCAACTCAATCCGCTTTATTTTTTCTAATAAATATTTTTTTGTGCTTTTAAGAACCGCTTTCGAACTACTTCTCACATCAATGCAAAAACTTACGTGTCCAGCACTTTTAGCAAAAGAATGTTCTTCAAAATCTGTATAAAATTGACCAAAAGTAATGGTTAAATCTTTCCCTTTTTTTAGTTGTTCTTGCCAATAAATATTCATTTCATTAACCAATGATGACACTGCAACAACTGAGTCTTTTCGATAATCTATTGGAGTAGCTCCAGAATGTAAGTACTCACCTTTACAAATAGCATTTCTAAATCTAAAACTTCCTCTTATACTCGTAACTATGCCCAAAGGTATTTTATTTCTTTCCAAAACAGGCCCCTGCTCTATGTGAGGCTCAATAAAATATTGAAAATTTTTTAAATCAAACCTTACTTTACCTTGACTAACTTTTTTAGCATCAAACCCAGATTTATTTATATGATAAAATAAAGATTTTTTAGTATCAGATCTTACAAGTGAATGAAGTAGTTTTTTATTAAACTTTCCTAGAGCTATTTTACTTCCAATATAGCTATAAGGAAACCAGCAGCTCTCTTCACCTCTAATGCCCATAACACCAATTGAATAATTGGGTTTAATATTATTATCATAGAGAGTTTTAATAAAAATAATACCCATTAATACACCTGCTAAACCATCAAAATTACCTCCATGTTTTTGACTATCTAAGTGCGACCCAATCACTACAATTTTTTTTGATTTTCCTTTATATAAAGCTAAAAAATTCCCACCATAATCAATATCTATTGAATTAGAAAATTTTTTTAATTCTTTAATTAAAAATTTGTGAGTTAAGTTTTCACCTTTGCCATAAGTTTCTCTAGTCACACCAGGATTTGCAAATGTAAGTGATTTAATTTTATCAAAAAGATATTTGGAATATTGATTATTGTTCATAAAAATTTTCATACCAATGATGAGCAATATCCTCTCTTTTGCATACCCAGATCTTATTAAGATTTTTTATGTGTTTAATAATTTTTTCTATGGCAACAATCCTTCCAGGTCTTCCTATCAACCTAGGATGAAGGCCTATATTTAACATTTTAGGTTGATGAGAGCCTTCTTTGTATAAATAATTTATAGAATCACAGACATATTCATAAAATTGAGTTGCCCCACTAAACCCAGACGGTAACTTGAAATGAACATCGTTAGTATCTAATGAATAAGGTATTACTAGATGTTTTTTTCCAGTAGTTTTAACCCAGTGAGGCAAATCATCATTGTATGAGTCACTATCATATAAAAAATTACCATTTTGAATAAGTAACTTTCTAGTATTTTCACTCGGGGCGTATCTACAGTACCAACCTTTTGCTTTTTTGTTAGTTAGTTTTAGGATTAGATCATAGGCTTTCTTTATTTGATTTTTTTCAGTTACTTTATTTAATCTATAATGCTCCTCCCATCTGTATCCATGACAACATATGTCATTAGAGGAACTTTTAATATGTCCGCATATTTCCTTATTTTGTAAAAGTGTCAAAGCGCACACAAAAAAAGTATGGGGTATATTATAATTATCCAATAATTTAGTTATTCTCCAAAAACCTACTCTTGATCCATATTCATATATTGATTCAATTGCCAAATCTCTTTGATTTTTATTGTGTCTACCTCCAGGAACTTCTGATAACCCTGACTCAGATTTTATATCTCCTAGTAAAGGAGAATATTCGGAACCTTCTTCAACATTTATTACAAAATTAATAGCAAGTCTTGATTTTTTTGGCCAATTTGGATTAGGTGGCTTTTTTCCATAGCCAGTAAAGTCTCTTTGTAAAAATTTCATTTTTTTTAATTACCATTCGCCTTCAATAATTGCAAAAAAACAGCACCATTCGCCAACTGTTACATTTGGAAGTGCTCGCAATCCAAAGATCATTCCATTTTCTGGGGCTGAAAGTTTACAAAGTTCATTACCATAGTAATCAATAATTGTCGCAATGTGATCATCTTTGTTCATCATTGTTAAAAATTTAATTTCTGGGTTTGGAAGAAATATTCCACTTTTTGGAGCCAATAATGCTTGTTGAAAACCTTTATGCCTTACTGAAGGATAATGTGCTGTTCCTTTTATCATTTTGTAATGAATCATTATATTAATACAAGCTTTAAGTAATGTTTTGCCAACTTTTAAGAATGCTCCTGGTGCAGTAGAGGAACGTCCACCCAATTCTACAGTTAAAGCAGGTTTACCAAGTTCGGACATTACAGCCATAGGACTTTTGGAAGTTACATTAGAGTATAAACATACTTTCCAATCCTCCCCCATTGCTCTTGCTAATTCTTGCGTCTTTCTATCAGTTGCAGCGAACATTGCTTCTGCTAAATACGAGTGACTACCTCCTGAATGAATAGATATTTCCATATCAGCAAATTTTATCATCCATTCCTTGTGAACATTAGCAATACGCTCACTTAAATATCCATTTTCCCTACCAGGATAGATTCTGTTCATATCATAAGAAAAAGTATCAAGAGGATTACCTCTTTCTGCAGCTTCCATTGCAGGCACATTGATAACTGGAACAAGAACTAAAGATCCTGATAATTCTTTTGGATCTATAGCTTTTCTTAAAAGCGAGCATGTTAAAATACCTTCAGGCTCATCACCATGAATTCCTCCATTTATCCAAAAACACGGTCCATCATTTTGACCATTAATAATTGTTACAGGTATTGTTATCTCTGAGCCACCAGCTGATTTTTCAACAATAATTTTTCCTTCCTCAATTGTGCCCGGATTTGCTTTTGCAGTACCTATTTCAATAGTAGTTGTCATATTATATTCCTGAAATTTGGTGTTCTTTTAATTGTTCTTCAGTATAAAGTTGCATAAATTCAATTTCAGTACCAGATACTTCATCATCTAAAAAAGCTACAAATCCTTCAGGGTGTGGGTGACTTCCATATATTTTACAAGCTTCACATATCCTCAGTTTGGCTTTATTTTTTTTTGCAAGATCTAAAACTTTATTTATATCATCAACCTCATAACAAATATGATGCAAACCTTCTCCATATTTTTCAATCCATTCTGTAAATCTACCTGCTTTATTCAATGACTCACAAAGTTGAAATTCAATATCGTTAATGTAGAAAATTGCTACTTTTGTTTCTGCTTTTTCCCAAATAACCTTTTCTGTTTTATCTGATACAGATAAGAAAGATTGAAAATTTAAAAGAGCTTTATCAACACTTTTTACAGCAAATGCCATGTGTTTAATACGCATTGACTTATCTTGATTTAATCTAGCTCTTTGACGATAATCCATTTTATTAAATATTTAACAGAGAAAAGAAGATGCCAAAAGATTAATAATATCAATTATGTGATGACATATTATCATCACTAATCTATAAAACATTAATGCTTTCAATAGAGTACAGATATTTTTTCCAATCTGCATTGGATAGTTCAATTAGAAAAGCTTCTCAAAATTTGAATATTAACTCTTCAGCAATAGTTAGACAGATTCAAAAGCTTGAAGAAAGATTACAAACGAAACTCTTTATAAGAAATGCAAGAGGTTTAGAACTTACAGATGAGGGGAAGTTATTATTTGATCATCTGAGTGTACAAAATGAAATTAATCATAATTTCTTATATGATTTGAAACAAAATAAAATAAGCACCTCGGGAGTAATTAATATTTCTACAGGTGAGACTTTTGCAGTTCAATTCTTGTCACCTATTATCTCAAAATTTAGAAAAAAATATCCAGATGTAAAAATTAAAATTTCCTCAAGACAGCCTGAAACTATTATTGACAACCTTATTACTAATAAAACAGACTTTGGGATATCTTTTGTTAAAAATTTACCAAGCACTCTTAAAACTATATTTGTTTCTAACTTCCCTATGGGAATGTTATGCTCCCCAAAACATATATTAGCAAATCAAAGTGAAATTTTATTGGAAGACTGCCTTAAATTTCCCTTAATTTTCCATCCAGGTACTGTTACATTTTGGAACTCTATACAAAGAGAAGTGGGTGAAAAATTATTTTCTATAAACCCAAATTTAATATCTAATTCATTTGCTTTTATTAAAAATTATTTAATTGAAGATCAAAATTATTTAACATTTTTTACTAGTGTTGGCTCAGTTAGAGAAATTGAGAGTCGAAGTTTAATTTTTAAGAAAATAAATCATAAGTTATTTTTAAACAATAAAGTTGGAATTATTGTTTCAAAAAAAATTAGAATAAAAAAATACACTGAAGATTTTATTGAATTAGTAAAAAATGAGTTTGAAAATTCTGCTACTTGCTAAAAATTTAGACTACTGACTCAATTTTAGGCATTCCCAGTTAAATACCGAATCTAATACATTTCCAACAGAAGTAGTTATTAACAATTATAAATTATTGTATTTGTTAAGAGATAATAATGAGAGATAAATCACAAACTATATTTGATAACTAGCCGCAATTCATACAACATTGATCAACCCAGTGACCTGGACTAACTTCTATTAAACCCATTTCAATATTACCTTCTTTACAA
>Ga0163108_10000808_pt1 | contig 23133 bp, 23 predicted proteins | sample Fk1155metaG_FD_109644 | JGI IMG/M metagenome (GOLD analysis project Ga0163108, IMG submission 109644) | Marine microbial communities from the Central Pacific Ocean - Fk160115 155m metaG | ecosystem: Environmental > Aquatic > Marine > Oceanic > Photic zone | place: The Central Pacific Ocean...
GGAGTTACCGCGGCTCTCGTCGGTGCCCGCAATGCCCGGCAGGCAAAGGAGAATGCGGTAGCGCTCGAGGTTTGCCTCGATGAGCGGGAAGAGCACGCGATCAGGAAGGTTTTCGAGGCTCTCGACTGAGGCGGGCAGGGAGTTTTCCGGATTATCGGCAGCCTCCACCGATAGAACTTTTTACCGCTGTTGCATATTGATCGGGCGGGCAGGGTAGTATTTAATCTTTCTAGATTTCGATGCAGTTGAGGCGGCGATGGATGAGCTTGCCCGGCTGGCAGAATTGACCTGGATTTGAGGAGAGTTTGATGACTCACGTAGTGACAGGACGCTGTGTCGATTGCCGCTACACCGACTGTTGCACGGTGTGTCCGGTTGAGTGTTTTTACGAAGTAAAGGATCTGGCGATGCTGGTGATCGATCCCGACACCTGTATCGACTGTGAGCTTTGTGTGCCGGAGTGCCCGATCAACGCGGTCTATCCCGAGAGCGAGCTGCCCGATTGTTACGCTGACTGGACGGAAAAGAACGCCGAGATCTTTGAGGAGGGAGAAGTACTCTCCGAGAAAAAAGACGCTTTGGATGGGGCGCTGGATCTTGACGAGATCCAGGAGAAGGAGAAAGCCGAAGGATTCAGCGTAGATGAACCTTCGAAAGCCGGTTGATTTCCAGCCGGGTAGACCAATAAAAGACAAGATTCCTCTACAGCCCCCAGCGGCTCTTGACGAAAAAGTAATAGGTGAGGCCGCCGATGTGGCCCCAGGCATTAAACCGAAGATAAGTTAGCCAAGAGGGAAATCCAGATGGCTCATATAGTGACTGCGCGGTGTGTAGATTGCCGCTATACCGATTGTTGTACGGTGTGTCCGGTCGATTGCTTCTACGAGACGAAAGATCCGGCGATGCTGGTGATCGATCCCGACACCTGTATCGATTGTGAGCTCTGTGTTCCCGAGTGTCCGATCAACGCCATCTATCCCGAAGATGAGCTCCCCGAGTGCTTCGAGGAATGGGTGGACAAGAACGAACAGCTCTACGAGGACGGAGAGGTCATCACCGAGAAGGTCGATGAACTCGAAGGCGCTCTCTCGCTGGAGGAGATCCAGGAGAAGGAAAAGGCGGCCGGGCTCGATGTCGAAGAACCCTCCAAGGCCGGCTGATCCGCCCCGGAAAAAACGAAACGATTGCCGGCCAGCGAATCGAAGCTGGCCGGTTTTTTTATGTCCCGGTGTCGAAGGGAGGTGAAGCTTGCCTGAGAAGCCAGTTGTCTTGTTGACCGGATTCGAGCCTTTTTCGGGGCAGCCATTCAATGTGTCGGCTGAGGGTGTCCGCCTGTTCTGCGAGGGTGGCGACCAGGGTGAGCGGGCAGAGCTTTCGTGGCGGGTCCTGCCGGTGGCTTATGATGAGGCCGCCCTGCGGCTCGGGGAGGCCATCGACGAGCTGAGGCCGCGGGTCGTCATCTCGGTGGGGATCTGTGATGAGCCGCGCTACCGCATCGAGCGCATCGCCTGGAATCTCGATGACGCCGAGGTCCCCGACAACAAGGGCGAGGTGAGACGCTCGCAGAGGATCATTGAGGCCGGCCCGCAATCCTGCGCCGCTCCTTACCCGCATGACGAGCTGGCCCGCAGGCTGGAGGAGAAGGGGCTTCCGTGGAGGTTCTCCGAGTCAGCCGGGGGGTTCCTCTGCAATCATGTATTCTACCATCTCTGCCATCGCGCGGTCGTCCCTGGAAGCGGTATCGAGTGCGCGACCTTCCTGCACGTACCGCCGCTCGGGGAGGGTGAAGAAACCGGAGGCCTGGTCGATGTGATCGGGTGCGCCGTTGATGCCGCTCTCGACCGCCTTTCCTGAAGGATCTCTCTCAGGATTTGGGCGGCCGGCTGAGCGGGCGGATCTCCAGTCGGCTGATGCAGTTGCCGGCATCGGTGTTGAGCAGGTCGAGGATGGCCTTGCCGACCTCTTCGGGTTTCACCTTCCAGGAGCCATCGTCGCCCCGGTGGCGGTGCGAGTCGCTGTCAACCGAGCCGGGGAAGACCGTGGTCACCTTGATGCCGTGCTCGCGAACCTCGTGGAAGAGGGACTCTGAGAAACCGGTGACAGCGTACTTGGTGGCGGCGTAGCCGCTGCCGCCGCCGAGGGGAAAGTAGCCCGAGATGCTCGAGATGTTCACGATGTGGCCGCTGCCTCTGTCGATCATGCCGGGCAGCACCGCGCGGGTGGCGTAGAAGAGCCCGTTGATGTTGGTTTCGACCATGGCGCGCCACTCATCGGGTTCGAGATCGAGGGCGCTTTTGAGTATAACGAGCCCGGCGTTGTTGATGAGAGCGTCGACTCCGCCGAGGGCTTCGGCTAGGGCGTTGAGGCCCGCAGCAGCTTCCTTCTCTGAGCGCAGGTCGATCGCGCTGGCATGGCAGGTGCCTCCCGCGGCCGAGATCTCTTCCCTGAGTGACTCGAGCTTGTCTCCGGAGCGCGCCAGGACTCCCACGGCGCAGCCGCTTCCGGCAAGCACCGTCGCGATGCCGCGTCCGATTCCACCGCTGGCTCCGGTGACGATGACTTTCAATGTTCTTCTCCTGATGGCTTGTTAACGTGGTTTTCCGCCCGAAAGATACACTACCTCGCTCCGGGCTTGAAGCTTCGGGCAAGAATGAGCGGAAAAATACCGGGTAGAGGACGCGTCCTCAGTATAATCCCGGGCAGAGATGGAACAGCAAAAACAGAGCAGGATCACTTCGTGGTTGAGTAAGGCGCCCTCCTTGCCCTTCAGCATCTACGCTATGGGCTTCGCCTTCGCCACCTACTTCTGCATGTACGCCTTCAGGAAGCCTTTCGGGGCGGCGACCTTTGATGGACTTGAGTTTCTATGGGGGATCAATCTCAAGACAGCTTTCGTGATCGGACAGATTATTGGCTACACCCTGTCCAAGTATTACGGCTGTAAGTACTGCTCGGAGATCGGCCGTGACCAGCAGGCGAAGGCCCTGGTTCTGATGATCGTGATCGCCGAGGCCGCGCTGCTTGGCTTCGCCCTGCTTCCCGGGAACTTCAAGGTACTTGCGATCTTCATCAACGGCCTTCCCCTGGGCATGGTCTGGGGCCTGGTTTCCCGTTACCTCGAAGGAAGAAAGACAGCTGAGCTTCTTTTTGCCGGGCTGAGCTGCTCCTACATTGTCGCCAGCAGTTCGATCAAGACGATCGGGGGATGGGTCATGCAGGCCGGGGTGCCCGAGTTCTGGATGCCCGCGGCAGTTGGAGGCATCTTCTTTCTCCCGTTTGTCGTCGCGGTCTTCTTCCTCAACCAATTGCCTGATCCCAGCGCCGAGGACATTTCCAACCGGAGCGAACGGACCGTTATGGACAGCAGCGATCGTTCAGTATTTTTCAGGCAGTTTATGGGGGGGATGCTCATGCTTCTGCTCCTCTATTTTTTCCTGACCGCTTACAGGGATGTTCGTGACATGTACATGCCGGAGGTCTTTAAGGTCCTGGGTTACCCGGCCGAGCCAACGTTGTTTTCCAAGGCCGACTATCCGATCGCCTTCGGCATCATGGTGGTGATGGCCCTGCTCAACCTGGCGAAGGATCATCGCCGAGGGCTGACAGCCGTTTTCGCGGTCATGATGAGCGGGATGCTGTTGATGGGAGGGGCGACGGTACTCATGGATCTCGGGGCGATCGATGGACTGTGGTGGATGATCCTGGTCGGATTCGGAGCCTACCTGGCCTATGTTCCATTCGGAGCGGTTTTATTTGAGCGGATCATGGCCTCGACAAAAGCCGCGGGGACAGCCGTTTTCGCCATCTATCTCAGTGATGCGATTGGCTACACCGGCTCCGTCGGGATCCAACTGTATAAGGATCTTGGGCAATCTGAACTGGACTACTACCAGTTCCTTCGGTTGTTCACCTACGGGATGGCCGGGCTTGGAACGGTTCTCTTTGCCATGAGTGGTGTGTATTTTTTGCGCAAGGCGAAGGCGATGCCTCCGGAGATTGACGGCAAACGGGAAGCTGCCCGGGAGGAATAGCTTCCACCCGCCTTTTCATCCATCAGCTGAAGTGCCGTCCCCAGAGCACGTGCAGCCGGTCGATCTCCTCACGCGGTATAGCCGCCTTGTCGCTCCAGATGGCCAGGGATAGCGCGTCGTGGGCCGGCGATGGAGCTTTCTCCAGGGCGGAGATGTCGCCGAGGGCCGCCTTGATGAGCCGGATCGAGTTCTCGGTGGCCTGCTGGAGGTTGCCGATGATCTCTTTGAGCAGATCCTGGGGCTGTCCTTCTTCCCTCGGCCGCCAGCAGTCGTAGTCGGTCGGCAGGGAGATGTGGGCGTAGGCGATCTCGGCTTCGCGGGCAAGCCTGGCCTCGGGCAGGAGGGTCATCCCGATGAGATCGGCCCCCCAGGCGCGGTGCATTTCGGATTCGGCCCGAGTAGAGAAGGCGGGTCCTTCCATGCAGACATAGGTGGCGTTTTCGTGGACGTTGATACCCTTTAGCGGTTTTCCCGCGTCGATCAGCCAGGAGCGCAGGACGGGGCAGAAGGGTTCGGCGAACTCGACGTGGACCGCGGCTCCTTCGTAGAAGGTACGCGCGCGGGAGGTGGTCTTGTCGATGGCCTGGTCGGTGATGGCGATGTCTCCGGGGCGGATCTCTTCGCGCAGCGATCCGGTGGCTCCGCTGGCGACAATGTGGGTGACGCCGAGAGCCTTGAGGGCGTAGATGTTGGCGCGGTAGGGGACCTCGCCGGGGTTGTGGATATGGCCCTCGCCGTGGCGCTTGAGAAAGACCACCTCGGTTCCATCGAGGTCATGGAGAGTTACCGGTGAGCTCGGCTTGCCGAACGGGGTGTCGAGTTCGCGGCTCTCCACCTGTTCCGGGCCAAAAGCATCGGCCAGGCCGCTGCCGCCTATGACTGCTATCCTGGTTCTGCTCATCTCGCTTCGAATTGCCTGCTGCTGCGCCTTGGGAAGAGCCGAGATTGTACAGGACGCCTCCCGGCAAATAGGCTTCAATATGATGGTGGTGGAAGATTAGGTGAGCTGTCCGCGGAAAACAACCGAGGTATTTTTCAGCTATGAGTTTTGACCTGGATATCCGAGTCGCTCCGGACCGTTTGATCGTTCTTCTGGTGCTGGGGTTGGTTTTCCAGTTGAGCTCCGGGCTTCCTGCCGATGAAAGGCTCTCCGAGGCGGATTTCCGCCGGTTGCACAAGGAACTGCAGGTATCCGGGAAGGATCCCTGGCGGAGCATTCCCTGGAAGATCTCCCTGCTCGACGCCCAGCGCGTCGCGGTGGCCGAAAAGAAGCCGATCTTTATCTGGGCCATGGATGGCCACCCCCTCGGCTGCACGTGAAACAATGGAGTGCTTGACCGTGAGTCAACATTCAAAGACCCCGAAATCGTCCGTCTCCTGAAGTCCCGTTTCATTCCCGTGGCGATCGATCAGGCCTACCAGAGGCGCCAGAAAGACGCCGAGGGCGAGTTCTACCGTAAGATCGCCGGGCAGGGACCGCGCAATAACTTCAAGGGCACCACCCAGGGACTCTACCTGGCCACCGCCTCGGGCAAGCTGCTGGGCTTCAACAACAACCGCGGCGGGGACCGCATCCGGCGCATGATGAAGAAGGCGCTCGATGGATTCGAGGCTCCGGCGACTGAAGTGATCGAGCGCGGCAAGGTGGATGCCCGCTACAATCCGAACCCGCCCGAGGGAGGGCTGGTCGTGCGCGTGCAGTCAAAAATTCTCGGGGGCTACGAAAAGACCGAGGACCGCTGGAGAAAGATCTTCCAGGACTCGCTCTCACGCGACAATCTCTGGGTGACAAGGGAGGAGCACGATGCCCTGGTGGCCGGCAAGGTTCCGCCTGCCCTCCAGAAACGCATCGCGCGCTATCACCTCGTTGACAATACCCGGGGCGAGCCGCCGATGTGGAAGGCCGATGAGATTCGCTCGATCAAGTTTTCCCTCAAGGATGGCCGCCTCAGCGGAAGTGTTCACCTCGAGACGGCTTCCGGTGGGCGCGGCTACAAGGTGAGCCTGCTGGGGTATGTTGAAAAGAAGAACGGGAAAATCACCCGCTTCGATCTTGTCGCCCTGGGAGAGTTCTGGGGAGAGGGTACCTATACCCGGGGAGCTCCCAAGGGGAGATTCCCGTTGGGGGCCTCCTTTACTCTAGCCGACGGCAGCGACATCGCCGACGGCGTACCGCCGCAGGGCTCGCGCGGCTGGGTGCGCGGCTACCTGCGGCAGTAGGCCGGGGGCTGGTCAACCCGGGTTATTCCATGAAGTCGCACAGCTCTTCGGAAAAGCCCGCCCGGTGCTCCGGCTTGGATTTGAGCCGTGCCTCCGAATAATTGTGCATCTCCTTGCGGCCGCGCTCGGAGATATCGTAGCGGACTCGATCCTCGAGCATTTCGAGCTCCTGGATGAGCCTGGAGGTTCCGTCGATTCCACGACAGTACCGGCTGAAAAAGGCCAGCTCGGTCCTGACCATGTCGGCGGCCTCTCTAAAGGCTCCGTCGCGGTTCATCCCTGCCGCATTCCGTACGACCTCCGCCTGCCAGGCGCTGGCGACTCTCAGCGAGAGCTTCCTGTCGCGCTTCTGCTTCCTGAGCGAGACGCTGGAATCAGCGAACTCCAGCCTGGTTGCCTTGAGCTCAACCAGCTCCCTCTTGCTGCTGCCGGGCCGTTTGAAGGTGATCCGGCCTTTGAATTTGAGGGCTTTCCCGCGTTCTCCACGGGGGCATTTCAGGCGCAGGATGATATGACGTTCACGGCCTTCGACAAGGGTGCCGAGGTGGTAGCTGACTCCCTTTGAGCTTTCGGTTGAGGGGAGCCCTCCAATACATTCGGCGATGACATCGCCGGGCAGGTTGACCTCGACCTTGATATCTTCGGCATAGGTGTTCATGAGCTCTCCCAGCTCTCCCAGGAGAACCTCGATGATCTCGTGGGGGCGTTCGGCGCGGTGCAGAAGCCCGCCTCCATGCTCACTCAGTACTGCCAGCTGCTCGGGGGAGTAGCCGTCACCAATACCTACGCAGGTGGTGTAGACACCGCGTTCCCGCAGCTCAGAGGCGTGGCGGGCCAGCTCTCCCGGGTCGAGGATGCCTTCGTTGGCATGCCCATCGGAGAGCAGGATCACCTGGCTGCGGCGTCCTTCGGTTCCCTCCCTGAGGAGGGCGACCGTTTCGGCTCCACGGAGCCAGCCCCCTGAGAGGCAGGTCATTCCGCCGGAGTGGACCCCGCTCAGGATGGAGTCAGCCCGCCTCTTTCCGGCCCTGTCCATGGCAAGGCCCTCGAAGAGAACATCGACACGATTATCGAAGACCACCACCGAGAGGGTGTCTGCAGGTCGCAGTCCGGCCGCGACTCCGCGGGCAGCTTCCCGGGCGGCGGCAAGCGGCGCGCCGCTCATCGAGCCCGAACGGTCGATGACCAGGGCGAGGTCGAGGGGAGCACGCTCCGGCTTCGAATCGGTGGTTGGAGTTGGAGCCTCCATGCCTACCTCGAGGTAGCGGACAGAGTCCCCCTTGTGATTGATAAGTGAACGGTCAAAACGAAATGCTGTATGTTTCATGGGATGATCTCCATGTTGGCGCCGGGAGCCGAAGTTCCGACAGGCTTTAAAAATCGCGGGAAAGTAAGGCGCGGAAAGCATCGGCAATGCTCTCGAGCGCGGCGAGGTCGTCGCCATCGAGTCCGCGGGCGCGGAGTTCGATGTCGGGGGTGACCTCGATGGCCGCCCACCACTCGCCCTTGGCGCGGCGCGTGGGGGGATGGTGGCCCGGGGTGATCTGTCGCAGTTTGCGGGCCGCCTGGCGAAGGCGGGAGTCGCTGCGGCCGGGTACGGCCGGGCTACCGGGGCTGCGCAGGCGCCGGATGTAATCAAGCGCCGAATCACGGGGTGGTGGGGAGGAGTCATGCTGCGGGACAGGTTGAACTTCAGAATCCGTTGAGATGTAGGAGGATCTCGTCTCTTCAGCGGGATAAAAATCATCCGATTGACACTCGTCGAGGTGGACATCCCAGGAGGGTTTCGAGGCGATGGAAGCTATGTTCTCTTTACCATGGGCGATCGCCTTGATCCTCTCGGGTGACAGCTGCAGCAGCAGCCGTCGAACCTCATCGAGGGGCAGCTTGCCCCTGTTCTTGAGCTTGCGCAGGAAGAGAAGCCGGTCCAGGTGCTCCTGTCCGTAGCTCGCGTACCGTCCCCGCGAATAGGCGCCGGGCAGAAGCCCTTTGTCTATGTAATTGCGAATGGTACGGGAGCCGAAACGGGTCTGGCTCTCGAGCTCTTTGAGGGTGTATTTCCTGGTCGACATAACGTGCATTATAATAAGACATGTTTAAATGGCAAGTTGAAAATTAACGTTTATATTGCGTTTTGAGGTCTTTTTGAGCATGTAACGCTTTAAAGCGCCATTTTAGAAGGAGTTAAGCCGTGCGCTTGCGGGGGAGCTGCTGCAGGAGGAGATCCTGTTCAATTTCCAGGCGAGAGGGCAAGCCAGGTGCTGAGGAGCGCCGGCGGGAAATCAGGCAGGGGTGAGATCAGTTTCCGTTTGATTGCCGCAGGTCAAAGCTTGCCAGGCGGTCGGCCAACCGGAGGACCAGGCTGCCATTGGTCATGGCGGGGGAAGAACACCGTGTGGCGGCCAGGCGTGAAACGGAGAGCTCTTCAAAGGCCTTGGTGTTTGCGCGAAAGATCCAAAGCTGTCGGCCACCACTGGCGACACTGATGATTTTTCCATCTGCAAGGATAGGGGAGGTGATCTCGACTTTTTTCGAGCGTTTCCAGTGAATGGATCCATCGCGCAGGGCGACGCAGAGCACTTCGTCTCCTCCCAGCAGGTAGACCGTGTCATCGGTCACGATCGGGGACGCGGCGCCTCGGCTCTTGCGGGCGATATTCCACAGGGGTCGGGCTCCTGTCGGGCTGAGCTTGTAGGCGACCAGTCCCAGCTCGTCATCGTTGGTGTGCAGGACGGCGGTATCTCCCGCTATGACCGGAGTGGAGACGCCTCCGCCCCTGGCTGTCCAGGCGATCTTTCCAGTCTTCGTGTCGACACAGCTGAAGCGCTTCCCATCTCCGTTGAGGAGCACGTAGGATTTTCCGCCATGATTCCAGATGGCCGGAGATGAATCCCTGCTGCGCACCCCGGTCTGCTGCCAGAGGATCGCGCCGGTTTCCTTGTCGAAGGCGAGCAGGTGCCTGGCCACGACCAAGGCCCTCTCTCCGGCCACGAGGAACGACGAGGCGCCGCCTTCATTCGGCAGCTCTGTCGTCCACAGAGGCTTGCCGTTTTCCTGGTCGACGCAATGGGCGTGGGTTGTCCCCAGGAAATAGACCCGGCCCTGGTGTACACAGGGGGTGCTCGATCCGATTCTCTCTTCGAGTTTTCCAGCGGCGCTGTATTTCCAGGCGGTCCTGCCATCCTTGAGATTGACGCAGAGAAGGACGTCCTGCGCGGCATCGAGTGTCGTTGGGATAGTTCTCAAGGTGCGCTGCCGCATTTTTTCGGGGATGTTGTTTTTTTCAAACCAGGTATCGAGGCTCTCCTGGCTGGGGAACTCATGATCCTGGACAGCGTCGAACTTTTTGAGGACCTCGAGCGGAACCGCATCCGGGCCGGCCTTCAGCCGCCGGGTTATGACGCTTTTCCAGCGCTTGTCATTTTTTTCAAGGTTCTTCTCGATCCAGGTATCGATGCGGTCTTCGAGGGCCCGCCCAAGAAGATTCGGGGGGAGGTCTGCCCGGGCCTTCTCCATTGCGGCGAGCAGGGCGGCGGGCATTTCACCCTGGTCAAACCAGCGCAGCCTCCTGAGGATCTCCTTGGTCAGGCGTCGATAGGGGACCTCGGTCTGTGAGCGCCAGTTGATGTAGAGGAAGGCCTGGCCGCCGGCGATCACGGGGCTTCCATAGCCGCACTTCTGGGGAAAGGTTTCGCTCTCCCAGGACATGCCGGGACCTTTGCTTGTCCAGGATTCGGCGATCGGTACAGAAGCCTTGATAACCCCTGCTCGATTGTGGCCTCGCCATTGCGGGAAATCATTGGCCTGCGCTGCACAGACAGTGAACGCCAGGAAGGTCGCGATGATAAAACGGCAGGTTTTCATGTCAGCGGGTCTTATATGCCCTCTCCATCCAGGTTGGGCAGTCGGTAATCGCTGCCGGTGCGGTAAGCCGATATTTTAGCTCCAGTGGATCAGCGGTTCACCCCATTATTGGTTTAGCCAGGGGTTCGTTTCTCAGGTACAACCAAGTTGACGCTTCGGGAGGGGCTGTTCATGAATCTACTCAGAGTTGTCGCGTTGGTCTTGTTGACCTCTTGCGTTTTTGCGGTCGACAGACCCAACATCCTGTTTATCTTTACCGATGACCAGTCCCATCGTACGGTCAGTTGCTACCCGGAGGCTTACGAATGGGTAAAGACTCCCAACATTGACAGCCTTGCCAGGCAGGGGGTTCGCTTTACCCACGCCTATATGGGCACCTGGTGCATGCCTTCCCGGGCGACCATGCTCACCGGTCGGCACCAGTACGGGATCGAGTCCATGCGCATGGAGGGAGAATATCCCGGTAGCGCCTACGATCCAGAAAAGTGTCCGTTCTGGCCGAGCGTCTTTCGGCGGGAGGGCTACCAAACGGCCCAGATCGGAAAATGGCATACCGGTGTCGACACGGGCTTCGGGCGCGACTGGGATTACCAGGTTGTCTGGAATCGCCCGCGCCATCCGGCCAACGCGGGGAACTATTACGAAGACCAACTGGTTGAGATCAACGGCAAGCCGGCGGCGAAGGTCGCCGGTTATACAACCGACTGGTACACGGACCGGGCCGATGAGTACATCCGGGGGAAACACAGGGACAAGCGGAAGCCCTGGTACCTCTGGCTCTGTTACGGAGCGGTGCATGGACCCTATACGCCTGCTGAACGCCATCGGGAGGCTTACGCGGGCGCCACGGTGCCGGTGCCCGAAGATGTTTTTCCCGGGCGCAGCGGCAAGCCGGAATATGTTCGCAAGAGAGATACCTGGGTTCGCGGCAAGGGAGGCCTTCCCGAGCTGAATCCGTCCCGGAAGCTGAGAACAGTGAAGAATATGCCGTTGTTTGGCAACAGCCTTGCTGGTTGGGTCCGGCAATACCATCAGGGTGTCCTGGCGATTGACGAGGCGGTGGGCCGATTGTTGAAAACGCTTCGTGAGACAGGGCAGGATCGAAACACCCTGGTTGTTTTTGCTGCTGACCAGGGGATCGCCTGGGGGCAACATGGTTTTCAGCAGAAGATCGCGCCCTACGATGCGAATATCCGAGGTCCGCTGATCATGAGCTTTCCGGGAGTCATTCCCCAGGGAGGTGTCTGCCCGTCGCCGGTCGGCGGAACAGATCTACCGCCGACGTTCTTCGCCATTGCCGGCCTCGAATTGCCGTGGACGATGCACGGGCATGACCTGACGCCGTTGCTCAAGCGCCCCGCTGGCGCCTGGAAGTATCCGGCCTTGACGATCCTGACCGGGCAGTCCTTCGGCTCCGATACGGCCAGGGTTCCCAGTGAACGAGAGAAGCTCTACGCCACGGCTAAGGTGCCCTGGTGGGTGTCGCTGGCAACGGGGAAGTATAAATACATTCGAACCCTCGTCGAGGGAGAGATCGAGGAGCTCTATGATCTCAAGAGCGATCCCGAGGAGTTACGAAACCTGGCGCTGCTGCCTTCGTATCGCAAGAGGCTCCGCGAATTGCGCGCGGCCACCGTGGCCGAGCTGAAGCGTACGGGAGCGGCGATGGCCGATGCGCTTCCAGCGGTGGGGACTCCTGAGTGAGATGCGCCCGGGGGGAATGATTGACGAAAAACGTCCGGATGTAGAAATGGTATCCCCGGCAGGACTCGAACCTGCTACCTGCGGTTTAGGAAACCGCCGCTCTATCCAGATGAGCTACGGGGACCCAATTGAGAGGTAGGAGGATAGCCGAGGCTCGAAGCCAGTGCAACGATGCGTCTTGCAGCGTCCGTTGCTACCCTGGCGTGAGTGATCTGTTATACTTCCGGGCATGATGGGGCGGAGCGAGAGCGAAATCAGGTTTGCTTATTTTGACTGCGGCGGAACCCTGCTGCGGGTTCGCCCTTCGGTGGGGGTTATTTATTCTGAGCGGGCCGCGGCGCTGGGTTTCTGTGTTGATTCAGAGCTGCTCAATGAGAGGTTCCTTGAGGCCTGGGAAGCTTCCCGGAGGCGCTCCAGGGAGCGACAATTCTCCTGCTCCGATGAGATCCTGCGAGATGAATGGCTCCAGATCGTTTCGTATACCTTTGGCGAGACGATTCCTATAGAGGACATCGGGCAGGTTTTTGAGGATCTCTATGAATATTTCGTCGCTCCCTCGGCCTGGACGCTGGATCCCGGGATTCGGCCGATGCTCGAGATCCTGCGCGGCAAAGGTATAGGTCTCGGAATCCTTTCCAATTGGGATCGGCGCTTGAAGGCGACCCTTGAGAAACTCGACTTGCTTGACCTTTTCGATCAATTGGTTGTTTCCAACGAGGTGGGGTTTGAGAAACCTCATCCGGCCATCTTCGAGGAGGCGATCGAGAAAAGCGGTTGCGAGCCAGATAACATTCTTCATGTCGGGGACTCGCTGGAGGCTGATATATTACCGGCTGTTGAGCTTGGTTTAACTGCCATCTGGGTGAAGCCGCCTGGGCCAAGAGGGCAGCCTCCAGGGGGAGTTCATTGTTGTGACACCCTGACAGAGCTTGTTGAGGGTGACTGGGACAGCATTCTCTCGGGCCTTAAGTGAAACTATATATTGAGCTTGTGATTAAGGTCTCCGCAACCGTAATGAATCATTACGGGGCAGAATCGAAATAAAGTTGCAGGCTCCCAATAGGGGTACTAAAAATATTACAGTGTCCAAGATGACCTACCCCTAAGCATTCTCGCCAAGTGTTTATTGCTCTGCTACGTTCTTTATCATCTTGGGCACTTTTTTTAGCTGCATTTTGCCGTCTCACCTTGAGCCTGTGCTCCAGTTCAAGGCCCTGGCCTTGATAGCGTATCCGGCTCCCCGCACCCCTGGTGTTATCTATAAGTCGAATAATAGAAAGTGTTTAGGGGGCATTCTCGGCTTTGACCATGAACGCCTCACCTTCAGGGGTCATAGGCCCTCCGACTTTTGAATCGGAGCGGAGATGCATCCTGTGGCTGATTCCGTCAGATCGCGAGGGGGCGGCGAGGTGAGGAAGTGCCGGTTTTGCGTGTTTTTACCCGGTTTTCCGTAAATCGCCGCGGAGGAGCTTTGCAGCACGATTTACAGCACGAAAAGGGGTGTTTAAGCCGAAGTAAAAAAAACGGGCCGGCCTGGTTGTTTGGGTCGAAAGGGTAGGGTAGGAGTTGGGTGAGATAAGAAGGCCGGCCCGAGAGAACATTATCATGAGGTTGAAAAGGTCCCTCATCAATAAAATCCCCCTGTATTTCCAATCAATCAAAGCGATAGAATTGGCGATTCTTTTGACCTCCCTGGAACGCTTCCAGGGGCATAAGTCATGTAAGCGCATTTTGTTAGCAGTCGCGTTCTTTTTACCTGTTGGATAGTCATGGAACAGAAGCCTTATCAAATCGGTTTGATCGGTTGCGGGACTGTCGGTACCGGCGTTCTCGAGCTTCTGCATCGCCGCAGGGACGTTTTTTGCGGCCTGCTTGGCCGTTCCATTGAGGTGGCTAAGGTGGTGGTTCGAGACATCGAAAAATCCCGCCATGCTGCTTACGGTTTCGCAGAGCCGGATACCTTTACGGACAATGTGGACGAGGTTACGGAAGACCCGGAGATCGAGCTGGTGGTCGAGGTTGCCGGAGGTGTCGATCTGCCAAGACAGTGGATGATGAGTTCTCTTTCCAATGGCAAGGATGTCGTCACCGCGAATAAGGCCGCTCTGGCATTCCATGGGGATGAAATTTTCCAGGCTGCCAATGACAATGACCGCTGTGTGTACTACGAGGCCAGCGTCGCGGCCGCGATTCCCATCATCGAAATATTGCAGAACGGGTTGGCTGCCAACCAGGTGACTCACCTCAGCGGCATTCTTAACGGGACCTGCAATTACGTTTTGACGAGGATGGAGGAGGCGGGGCTTGGCTATGACGAGGCAGTTGAGGAGGCGCAGCAGAAGGGGTTTGCCGAGGCCGACCCGACCCTGGACGTTAACGGTCAGGACGCCGCGCATAAGCTCGCCTTGCTTGCGAGGATCATTACCCGTTCTCATGTTCCCCTGGAGCAGGTCTTTACTGAGGGGATCGAGCAGGTAACGGCTGAGGATATCTCCTTCTCATCAAGCCTCGGTTATCGAATCAAGCTGCTCTCGATCGGCAGCCGGAATGAAGATGGTTCCTGGGAACTGCGGGTTCATCCGGCCCTTGTCCACAAGGATGAGGTCCTCGCCCGCGTTCAGCGGGAGGTTAATGCCGTCCAGGTTAAGGGGGATGCGGTTGGCTCCATGCTGGTCTACGGCAACGGGGCGGGCTCCCTGCCAACGGCATCGAGTGTCGTCGCTGATATCGTCAGGGCGGCGAAGGGGGACAAGCCGATCATGAACTCAGCGAATGGGCAGGCACCCAGGATCGTCTCGATCGGCGAGGTGGCTGTCAGGAATTATATTCGCGTTACGGTGTTAGATCTTCCCGGAGTGCTGGGGCGCGTGACCTCGTTTCTTGGAATGAAAGGGATCAGCATCCAGAGCATGCAGCAACCGGAGGCAAAGCACGGGCAGCCGGTTCCGGTTGTTTTCGTCACCCACAAGGTCAAGGATTCGGTGGTTTCTTCCGCTCTTGCGGAATTGCGTGAACGGACGGACCTGCTCAACGGACCGACCACCAGGATTCGAATCGAGGACTGAAAAGTGATGTCAGCACAAGAGCGCAATTGTTCCGGCCGCCTCTCGATTATCGAGCGTTACAGGGAACTGCTGTCGGTAGATGAAGAGACTCCCGTCATCTCGCTGCAGGAGGGTGACACTCCGTTGCTGCGGGCCGGGAATCTCGAGGCTCATTTTGAAAAACTGACCGGGAGCGCTCCTGATATCGAGATCTGGCTTAAATACGATGGGGCTAATCCTACCGGCTCCTTCAAGGATCGCGGAATGACCATGGCGATGTCCAAGGCGGCCCAGGGAGGCTCCCGGGGAGTGATTTGCGCCTCGACCGGCAATACCTCCGCCTCAGCGGCCGCCTACGCAGCTCGCGCCGGCATCTCCTGCTGGGTGGTTATTCCCGAAGGAAAGATAGCTCTTGGGAAGCTTGCCCAGGCGGTCATGCAGGGTGCCCGGGTAATCGAGATCCCCGGAAATTTTGACGAGGCGCTCAAGCTGGTCCGGGCCGCTTCGAGCGAGCTTGACCTGACGCTTGTAAACTCCGTGAATCCTTACCGGATTGAGGGCCAGAAGAGCGTTGCCTGGGAGGTGGTGGACGCCTTCGGGGCCGCGCCTGATTTTCATTTTCTCCCGGTGGGCAACGCGGGGAATATCACCGCTCACTGGGCGGGTTACAGGGATTATCTCGACAGGGGGGTCTCCTCGAGCCTGCCGGTCATGATGGGATACCAGGCCGCTGGCGCCGCGCCCCTCGTGCTCGGGAAGCCGGTGGAGAAACCCGAGACGCTTGCTACTGCGATCCGCATCGGTAATCCAGCCAGCTGGGATAAGGCCATCGCCGCCCGCGATGAGTCCGGCGGGCGTATTGACCTGGTCACCGACGATGAAATCATCGAGGCCTACAGGCTGCTCGCCTCTCTTGAGGGAGTCTTCGTGGAGCCCGCCTCCGCGGCCTCTTTCGCGGGGCTGCTCAAGGTGTCGAGGGCGGGTGATACACCTCTCGCCGGCCGTGTTGTCTGCACGTTGACCGGTCATGGACTTAAGGATCCCGACCGCGCGGTTGCCAGCTCGGGCGCTCCAATTCGTCTTGAGAATGGTCTCGCTGAGCTTTCGAAGATGATTGAGCAGGCCGCCGAGGATTGAGGGTCAGGGATATGTGCGCAGAGAAGACAGAAATGAAAGTTCGCGTTCCGGCCTCGACCTCTAACCTGGGTTCCGGGTTTGACGTTGTTGGCCTGGCTCTCCAGATGTATCTCGAGGTCGAGGCGGTGGCCGAGGGAGATGGCCTGGTGATCGAGGCCGAAGGGCTGGGGGCGAGCCAGCTTCCCGGCGATGAGAACAACCTGATCTACCGCATGATCCGAGAACACGCGGGGGATACGGTTCCCGCGGGATTGCATCTGAAGATTCGCAACGATATCCCGCTGACCCGGGGCTTCGGGTCGAGCGCGGCGGCCATCGTCGCTGGCATCGCATTGGGTCTGTGGATCAAGCGTGGAACGCCGGCCGAGCGCCAGGTCGTCCTGGAGGCCGCATCCGCAGCGGAGGGGCATCCGGATAATGCATCGGCGGCCGTGCTGGGAGGCCTGACAGTGAGCGCGGTTATCGATGAACAGGTCGAGGCGACCAGCCTCAGATTGCCCTACGGTATCGAGGTGGTCGTCTTGATTCCCGACCGGGAAATTGAGACGAAGAAGGCGAGAGAGGTTCTGCCACTCAGCATTCCCCGGTCGGAGGCGGTATTCAACCTCCAGAGGTTAGGGTTGCTGCTGGCCGGGCTCTTTCAGAACAATCGGACCTATCTCTACCACGGGGTCAAAGACAGGATTCACCAGGGGCGCCGGATACATCTTCTGCCGCCCATGGGCGCGGTGGTCAAGGCTCTGAACGACCATCGAGGCTGTCTCGGGGCTTTTATCAGCGGGGCCGGTCCTGCGGTTGCCGCCTTCACCTCGGGTGACGGGCAGAAACTCGGCGAGCTGGGAATCGCCGAGTTCTCAAAGGAAGGCATTCCAGCTGAGGCCAGGATCCTGGCTCCTGATTACCTGGGCCTGACTTACGATTGACCTTGAGGGGAAAAGGCCTAGTATTCGAGAGTTGAGATCATGAGTACCCCGGCGAATAACACTCCTATCCTGGTGCAGAAATACGGCGGCACATCGGTCGCTACCGCCGATCACATCAGGCGGGTGGCGAAGCGTGTCGCAGTGGAAAAGCGCAAGGGAAAGGCCGTCGTTGTCGTTGTTTCCGCGATGGGGAAGACGACAGATGAGCTGATCTCCCTGTCGAGGGAATTGTCAGGCCAGCCGGCGAGGCGTGAGATGGATATGCTCCTGCACGCCGGTGAGATCATCAGCGCGTCCCTGCTGGCAATCGCCCTCGAAGAGGAGGGCGAGAGGGCTGTCTCGTTGACGGGTTCGCAGGCCGGCATGATTACCGATGACACCCACATGCAGGCGCGTATTGAGGAGGTGGAGGGAGAGAGAATCCTGGGTCATCTCACCAGCGGCCGGGTGGTGGTGATTACCGGCTTCCAGGGAGTGTCGAGGGAGAACGAGATCACGACCCTCGGCCGTGGAGGATCGGATACCAGCGCGGTGGCTTTCGCTGTTGGCATTGGAGCCCGGCAGTGTGAGATCCTGACCGATGTGGATGGCGTCTATACGGCGGATCCCCGTATCGTGGAGAATCCACGCAAGATGTCCTGGTGCTCCTATGACGAGATGCTCGAGATGGCGAGCCTTGGAGCCAGGGTGCTCCATTCCCGTTCGGTCGAGATCGCCCGAAAGTTCGGAGTTGAGCTGATTGTTTCTTCAAGCACCGAGGAGATGCCCGGTACACTCGTATGTTCTTCAGAGAAGGGACGAAAGGAGTTTGGTGAGATGGAAGAAGTATTGATCAGGGGTGTAGCCCACAATGCGGATGTCGCCAAGGTCTCCCTCCTGGGAGTCCCGGACCAGCCTGGGATTGCAGGGAGCGTATTTGAGACCCTGGGTACCCACTCCGTAAATATCCTGCTGATCGTCCAGGCCGAGAGCCATGAAGGTCATAACGACATCTCCTTCCTGGTTTCATCTGAGATGCTCGACCAGGTCCGCGAAGATCTCGAAGCTCTTGCCGACAAGATTGGGGCCAGCAAACTCCTGGTCGATGAAGGAGTGGGGACCGTCTCCGTAGTCGGCGAGGGAGTGCAGCGTGAGAGCGGCATCGCCGGCAGGATGTTTTCCTCCCTGGCCCGCGAGGAGATCAACATCGACCTGATCTCGACCTCGAACCTGATGATCAGCTGCGTGGTCGCAGAGGATTCGCTTGAGCAGGCCGTGCAGGCCATCCATCGGGAGTTTCTCGAGTAGGGGTTTTTTAACCGGTTGTCGCCCGGCAACTGGCCTGGTTTCGCAGGCTCTAATTTCGCAGCTGTTCAGCCGGGGAAAAAGAAAAACCACCGCAGCGTGTGGAAAGTAAGGTGGGATGGCTGCGGTGGTTCGTGACTTCTGAAGAGTGAAGTCATATAGAAAGAGAAGTGATTCGTATGTTCGGCGGATCCTGCAGGGGGAGGAGGCGCCTCTAATCGGTCAGTATATATTCAAGCTTCCAGGTGGCATTCCCTTCGTAAAGAACCTGGAAGATCTCTCCACTGTCAACAGAGAGAGAGAATCCGTGTCGCGGCAGGTTGTGAGAGCGGTCGATCCAGCTCGAGTTGATCTGCACGACCTTGTAGCGTCGCGCTCCCCAGAGCAGAGCCCTGGGCCGAATTTTTCCTTTTTCAAAGAGCACATAGACTTTTTGCAGAGATTCACTGATCTGTTCTTCATGCATGTTTTCATGCAGATTTTCATGATCGATCTTCAGCAGACCTGAAGACCCTGGAGAGCCGGGGGTGGGGGCGCCAGAGCCTCCCTGTTGACCTCCCGGACTTCTGTTTTCAAGGTTGTCGCAAGGCAGTTAAGCTGGCCGGTTTTCGTTCAGACCCTCCGGCCCTTCCTCGTTTACTTCACCCGCGTGCTTTGCCTGGTGTCTTCCATTGGTGTCTTGCAGTGTGGGGCAATGAAGTATCTTCTTTTCTGGTTTCTTCTTCTCAGCTCGTTCTTCAGTCTTTTCTTTCAGGCGACTTCTTCGAGGCTCAAGCCCCTTGTCGGCTGGAGGAAAATGATGGAGACCGTGAGAGAGACTGCAGCATTTTTGCCAGTTTGCTTGTTCGTTCACAGGAACAGGAAACACTCCTCAAATACCACCTGAGGAGGTCTGTTCTACAGAACGCTCAGTTCTCCTCTCACGAGTCCCACGTATTTTCCAAATACAACGACCTCCTTTCTGTTCTCTTCTGTAATGGTCATTGAATTAAAGTTCTCGTTTTCCGCTTCGAGCCGGAGTGAGTTCGGATCGTTTGATTCTGATTCCGAATCCCAGTAGAGCCGCTTGAGCGTTCCTTCCCCTTCGATGAAGATGGCCGCAATCTCTCCGTTTTCGACAGTTTCCTGGCGGCGAAGAATGACGTAGTCTCCATTCAGGATTCCCGCGTCGATCATGCTGTCGCCCTCGATCTTCATAGCTACCAGGTTGCCGCTTCCGGAAAACATGTTGGGGTCGATAGCCAGGTGGGGGTGGCTTCCATCGCTGGCTTCAGTGAAGGCTTCCGAGCGCGCCTCGATAGGATGCCCGGCGGCTATGGCTCCCACGATGGGGAGCGAGCCTGAGTTTTCACCTGCGATGGATCGGAAATGGGTCTGGATGACATTGTCGTTGCAGGGGGGTTCCGAAGATGAATCGTCGTTATCCTGCAGTTGGTTCAGCAGATCCTGGTTGGTGATCCTGATTCCGCGGCTCTTGCCGTTGATGCTGATGAGGCCAGCCTCTTTCAGCGCCTTGAGATGTTTTGAGACGGTTGCCGGTGAACTCAGGCCGACCAGGTCTCCGACTTCACGGACAGTGGGGGGGCCGCCTTTACGGATCAGGAACAGGATTGCGTCGAGAATCTGTTGTTGTTTCTTTGTAAGTGCCATGGAATGTTCTTCTCTTCTTCTTTGTGATTCTTTGTGAATTTGTGGCGGTTTCCGTTACAGTTTTTTCCGTGTTTCCGGTTAGTCGGCGTTTCCGGCAGTTGTTTTTGCTGTCGGCACACTTTGTTGCCGGCACATTTGACTTCCGAAGACTTCCGATTGACTTCCGACACAGGGCGAACAAGTGTTCGCCACGGAAGAATGAATATAGCGAACACTTGTTCGCCCATCAAGGGCAATTCTCTATATTTCTTTAAGATATTATAATTATTTGCCTTATGACTCCAAGGGAGGGCTGTAGTGTGTTGTTTCGTATTCTATACGCCGGGATCCTGGTGGTCCTGATGGAGTTTTCGCCTCTGGCAGCACAGCCGTATGATCGACCGTCGTCGACCCGCTCAGCCCGTTCGATGGTGCTGGCTAAGCGGGGGGCCGTCTGTGCCAGCCAACCGTTGGCGACCGCGGCCGGGTTGGCAGTCTTGCGAAAAGGGGGCAACGCCTTCGATGCGGCGGTTGCTACTGCCGCCGTGTTGAATGTGGTGGAACCGATGAGCACGGGCATCGGCGGCGACATGTTTGTACTCGCCTGGTCGGCTAAAGAGAAAAAACTGGTCGGATTGAATGGCAGTGGCCGTTCGGCGGCAAAGGCGAGCGTCGAGAGCTATCGCGCGATGGGGCTGAACCGTATTCCGACCTTCGGCGCGCACGCGGTGACGGTGCCCGGTGCCTTTCACGGCTGGTGTACGCTCATAGATAAATATGGTTCGTTGCCACTGAAGGACATCCTTGCTGAGGCGATCCGCTACGCCGAGGATGGTTTTCCGGTCAGCGAGGTGATCGCGGGATACTGGCGCTCGGGAACGAGGCACCAGGGGGTTCCCGAATTCGCGAAGAATTACCTCGTTCGCGAGCGCGACCAGTGGCGTTCGCCCCGTCTTGGAGAGGTTTTCCGGCAGCCGGATCTCGGGCGGACCTTTCGTGAACTCGCCGCCGGCGGTATCGAGCATTTTTACCGAGGCGACCTGGGGCGTCGTATCGCCTCTTATCTCGAGTCGAAGGGTAGCCTGATTCGTTTTGATGATCTTCAGAAGCACAGCTCGACCTGGGTGAAACCAGTAAGTACCGATTACAAGGGACACCAGCTCTACGAGCTTCCCCCCAATGGACAGGGGATCGTGGCGCTCGAGATTCTCAATATTCTCGAGGCCTACGACCTGCGTTCGATGGGACACAACTCGGCTGATTATATTCACCTTCTCACCGAGGCGAAGAAGCTTGCTTTCGCCGACCGGGACACCTTTGTCACTGATCTCGATACGAGAAAGCTCCCGGTCGAGACCCTGATCTCGAAAGAGTACGCGGCGAAGATGCGGGCCCGGATCGACCCGAAGCGCGCCAGGAGTTTTCCCCGCTCGACCCTGGAGATCGGGAACGACACCGTCTATCTCTGCACGGCTGATTCCGAGGGCAACATGGTTTCCTTCATCAACAGCATCTACTACGGCTTCGGGTCAGGTCTCGTTGTTCCCGGAACGGGCATCTGCCTGCAGAACCGGGGAGCCCTGTTTCGCCTGTCCAACGATCACCTCAACCGCATCGAGCCTTCGAAGCGTCCGCTGCATACGATCATTCCGGCATTCGTGATGCGCGAGGGGAAGCCCTGGTTCTGCTACGGGGTGATGGGGGGGGATATGCAGCCGCAGGGGCATGCCCAGGTCTTGCTCAACATGGTCGAATTCGGTATGAATCCGCAGGAAGCGGGGGAGGCGGCCCGGGTTCGCGAGGCGGACGGACGGGTGCTCGTGGAGAGCGGCGTTTCCGACAAGACGATCGAAGCCCTGGAGGCCATGGGGCACCGGGTACAGAGAGCTGTCGGGTCCTTCGGGGGCTACCAGGGGATTCTCATCGACCAGAAAACCGGCGTTTATCACGCCGCCTCGGATAATCGTAAGGATGGTTGCGCGGCGGGTTATTGAGTCCGGGGCGGGCATTCGCAGCAGGGAAAAAGACGATGAAGCTGCTTCTTTTTTACGTTCATGACTTCTGGATGAAGCCACACTCGAAGAACCTCGAGGGTGTAGCTGAGCGTAGCGATGAGCTTTCGGCCGATGGTGCCGTTCTGGCACTGGTACATGCCGAGCCAGCCGACGCCGAGCGCAGCGGCAAGGTGGCTACCAAGATGGTGAAGAACATCAAATGGGTCGCTGGCAAGTTCTCCTCAAAACGCGTGGTCCTGCATTATTTTGCTCACCTGGGGCGGGAGAGCGCGGATGCCGAGCTCGCCCGGGAGTTGGTCGAGTCGGTTGCGGAGCGACTCCGCGGGGTGGATTACGACGTTACGGTGACTCCCTACGGTTATTTTACCGAGTTCAAGCTTCATGTGGCCGGGGAGTCGATGGGCAAGGTCTTTGTCGAGTTCTGAGCCGGCCGGACATCGAATCGGATAAAAAAAAGCGGCCCCCCGCGCAACGGGGGCCGCTTTTTTTGAATGCCGAGAGGCGTCCTATTCCTTGGCAGCCTCGGCTTTTTCTTCTTCGGCCTTAGCTGCGGGAGCCGCTTCAGCCGCGGGAGCCGCTTCAGCTGCGGGAGCCGCTTTGGATCCGCCGCCGAGAGCTGTCTGGACTACCGTGACGGGAAGAGCGCAGCTTGACAGGCAGATACTGCCAATAGCCAGGGCGATAACAAGTTGCAGTGCGATGAATTTTCTCATGCGGGGACTCCTTGGGTAAAAAAAAACGGTTTCAGATTGTACTGCAGATCCTGGCAACCCGTAGCAGTCGGGATGCAGAACCCGTATTTCGTTCCTCAATAGAAACCGAATGTTAACTGAAGATAAAGACGGATGGAAATTGGAAAGATCGGCATCCGAAGATTGCCCTGGCTTGCCGGCTGCCCGATAGGACTCACCCCCGGTGCTCACCAGCTTCTTCCACCCGCCGGAGTATGACCTCTGCAAGGCGGCTGTCAACTCCAAGCGGAGCGCTGACCTTGAGGAGAACTCCGTCATGCTGTTCAGCCGCCTGTAGAGCCATGCGGGGGATGTCCCCGGTGGAGTGGCGGCCGGGCGCCAGCATATAGGGCATGACCGTGATCTCGGTGGCGCCCGCCCTGACGCAGGCGGCGACCCCGGCGGCGATGTCAGGCGGCGCGAGCTCCATATGGGCCGCCTCGATGTGATAGCCCTGAGCGATTCCGGCCACGAGGCGGGCGATCTCTTCCAGCAATTCGTTGGCCTCGGCCTTTACGCTTCCATGATCCACCAGGAGAATGGCTTTTCCA
>Ga0163108_10000810_pt1 | contig 23108 bp, 11 predicted proteins | sample Fk1155metaG_FD_109644 | JGI IMG/M metagenome (GOLD analysis project Ga0163108, IMG submission 109644) | Marine microbial communities from the Central Pacific Ocean - Fk160115 155m metaG | ecosystem: Environmental > Aquatic > Marine > Oceanic > Photic zone | place: The Central Pacific Ocean...
AGAGATTTGGTTGGAGTGACATCAATGCCAGTTGGAATGGGTTCTACTGGTATATTTGTTGGTACTGGCGCTACCGTAGCAGAGCAACTTTATTTACATTCTGTTGGAACAGGTGTAACTCATGCATTAACTACTACAGATACACAACTTACTGGTATCCTAGAGAAAGTAGTTGTTACATCAACTGCAACAACTGCACATGGACTTGGAGTAGGTGATACTGTATTTTTGGATGTTCTACCTGGCATTACATCAGCTTATACGGTTAAGTATAGTGATTATAATAGAAAGACTACAGTAGGATTATCAACATTTAGTCAGGCGGGAATTAATACATCTAGTAATGCACTTTCTATTACTAATCATAAACTTAATACAGGTGATAAGGTAATATATGAATCAGTAGGTGCAGTAGGTGGTTTAACTAATAATACGTCTTATTATGTTATCAAGGTAGATGCTGATTCATTAAAATTAGCATCAAATTACTATAATTCTACAATTCAATATCCTCTTCCAATAGGATTAACTTCTACTGCTGGTGCTGATGTAACACATTCTTTACTTCCAGTTAATCCAGTAATTACTTTAACTAGGGGACACAAATTAGAATTCAACGTGGCTGATAGTTCATTAGGGAATGTATCAGGTGGAACAACTTACTCTGCATTTGCAGTTAATTTCTATAGAGATCAAGACTTTAAACATGAGTTCCTTACTGAGACTGCAGATGAATTTGATGTTACGACTAGTGGTAATGTGGGAATAAGTGGAGGTAAGGTATTTTTACAAACAAATCTTAAAACTCCAGAACTTCTTTATTATAATTTAACTCCCATTAATCCAGACAGAATTACTATAGTTCAATCTGAAATACTTGTTGATAAGACTGTTCAAAATTACAATACTATTAGATTAGTTGATTCTCTTTATGATGGTAATTTTAAGATATCTTCATTGGGCTCGACATCTTTTACTTATAATGTTCCAAATGAACCAGAATGTGCTTCATATATAGATGTTACTTCTAGGATGTCTTATGAAACAAATTCGGCAGGTGCTTTAGGACCAATTGCAGATATTAAGATAACCAATAAGGGACAGGGATATAAGAGTATTCCTGGAATATCTACTATTAGTAGGAAATATACTGGCACTGCTTCTACAACTTATGGGGATGGTGCTTTATTAAGAGTTGAAAGTGATAGCATTGGAAAAGTTAAAACTACTCAAATTACTAATCCTGGTTATGAATTACCATACGATCAAACATTACGGCCTACAGGAGCATTACCAAGTCTCTTTAAGATTGATAGATTTAGAACTTTAGATCATATTGGATTAAGTTCGGGTGGAAAGAATTATTCGATTGCACCAAAATTAATTGTTAAAGATAGGGTTAGTGACATAATTCTTGATGAGATGGACATCAAAACGGAAATTAGTGGTTCTGTAGGTGTTTCTAGTGTTATTATTGTTAAAAATACGAAGAGACTTCAAGATCCAAAACCTACCATAATACCTATTCATAATACTAATGGTGTTGGTATTGAAACTGTTGGATTTACAACAACATCTGCAACTGTTGAACTTACTCTTGATACTGATTTCTCTGTGGGACAAGATTTCCCATTTGCTGTTGGAGACAAGGTTTTAGTTGAAGGTGTTGGTATTGCTACGACTGGATTTGGTTATAATTCAAGTGAGTATAATTATAATCTCTTTACACTAAATTCTGTTACTCCAAACTATGGTGGAGCAGATCCAACGGTTACTTTTATACTAGAAAATGATAACCCTGGAGAGTTTAATCCAGATAATTCAGCAGGGCGTGTAATACCAGAAAAACATTTCCCTGGATTTATGCCAGTTACTAGAAAAGGTGATTTTAGTATTAAAGAGAAAATTACTCAAGAAACACTTACTGGTACTAAAACTGGTACGGTAATTGGATGGAATAAAAATAATAATACCCTTAGAGTTGCTACATCTGATGTATTTGAAGCAGGTAAGCAAATTGAAGGTGGTTCATCAAATCAGGTTGGATTTATTCAATCAGTTGAATCCTTTGAATCTACTTTTGATGTTGGACCTCTCGTAGAACAGAAAAAAGGATTCCATGAAGTAACTGGATTCCTTAATGATTCAGGACAAAGAATTGCTGATAATGATTATTACCAGTCATTTGCTTATTCCGTTAAGTCACCAGTTCAGTACGCTAATTGGAAAGATGTAGTTGGAGAACTCACTCATACCAGTGGATTTAAGAAGTTCTCTGATATGGAACTTGAATCATTTGATGGTAGACCCACCACTGCTGATGAACAGGGTGATGGTGCTTATGGTACTACTGGTTCTGGTTTCCCATCTCCAGGTAGAGGTGCTGCAGCTGCAAACGCTGCTTCTGATCAGGAAGTATCGCTTACCGTTGATTTATCATCAGTAAGGGATGTAGATACAGTTTTAGATTATGATATTGCTACAGAATTAAGTGTTGAAGTTGCTGGTATAAGCAGTGAAAATCAGATAACGGTTTCAAAAGAAATTGTTTTAGAGAATAAAATTCTTACTGATTATGAGGAAGCAAGAACTAATAGGGTTCTCTCAATTGATGATGTAGGTGATTTATTCTCTAGTAAGCCACGAACTGACCCATTTGAAGTATTTGACTCTGTAACAAAACAATTATTTACAAGTAATAGATATTTTTATCATGTAAAAGATACTCGTTATACTGGAGAAACTCAAACTGGTTTCTTTAATCTTGTTAATGATGGAACCAATTCATATATTCAGCAGTATAGTATTGATAGTCAAGGATACTTAGGATCCTTTGATTTCGCCTTTAGTGGTGCTTATGGGAATGTCTCTTTCCACCCAGTTAAGTATGAATTGAATAATTATGTAATTGACTTTATTTCTCTTGATATTAATAATTGGACAGGAATTCAAACTGGTGGCCAAGTTGGAATGGGTTCAACATCCATAGGTGAACTTGTTACAATTACTGGAATTACAACTACAACTTCTGTTGGAGCAGCTAAATCTGTATATGGAATTAGTACATCTGCTTCTGCTGGTAATAAATTAATTGTTGAAGTTACACAAACAACTGAAGGTATTAGTACACATCAATTTAACGAAATTAGTATTATTCATGATAGACAAAATGGTGATTCTGGTACTGGATGGGTTGACTATGGTGAATTCTGTACTGGTGGACAAATTGGAACATTTGGTATAGAAACAGCAGGAACACAACTTAATCTTAACTTTACTCCAAATTCTGGTGTAAGTACTGTATGTGCAGTTAAAATTGTTGATACTGAGTTAAGTGCAACTGCAACTGGTGTTGGTACAACTACATTATTAGAAGGTATGATGGAGTCCTTCTACACATCTATTTCTGCTTCTGGTACTCCTGGGCAGAATTATATTTGTGGATTTACCAGTACCGAATATGAAGGTGCTTCCTTCATTGTTGGTGTTGAAGATACTACAAATAATAAGTCTTCAATAACAGAATATCTCCTTTCTCAATCTAGTGATGGTATAGAGGCGGTAACATATTATACTGGTTATGGAGAAGTATTATCCTATTCAGACGATCCATTCATTGAACCTGCTGGATTAGGTACAGTTGGTGCTGGATATTCTGGTGGTAAGTTCTGTCTCTACTTTACTCCTAATGCTAGTATCGCCACTAAGGTTAGAGCGTATGGTAAAACTGTAGAGAATCAAAGAAGTTCGGTTGGTATTACTACTATTGGGATCGGAACAGAAAATTCAATAGGACAATTACGTTGTGGAGAGGGTACTTATTCTGGTACTCTTGCTGTCGTTGCTCGTAACTTTAATCTTACTCATAGAAATAGGCCAATCTTCAAGAAGGTATGGGATCCTGAAGAGGATACTACAGTTGTTGATATTAATGCAAATACTCTTCAAATACCAGATCACTTCTTAATTACTGGTGAGAAATTAACATATGCATACGATGGAACTGGTATTTCTACATCTGGTGGTGTTATTGGAACTACTATCTACGCTGTAAAACTTAGCGAAGATTTAATCAGATTATCACCCACTGCATCTGATGCTCTTGCCACTCCACCAACAACTCTTGGATTTACCACTGTTGGAACTGGCAATAGTCACACAATTACATGTCACAAGCAGAATACTAAGGCATTGATTGCTCTTGATAATAATATTCAGTCACCTATTGTATCTACTGGTGTTACTGTCGGATTGGTTAGCACTATGAATGCCACCCAGGTGAATGCTCAGATTACTGGCATTGGATCTATGGTTGGTGGCGACTTAATCAAGATTGATGAAGAATTTATGAGGGTTAAGTCTACAGGTTATGTACTTTCTGATCAATTACTTGTTGATAGAGGTTGGTTAGGAAGTGATGGCGGTATTCATACTTCAGGTGCTGTTATTACTAAGTATGATGGAAATTATACAATTCTTGGAAATTCACTTAACTTTGTAGAACCTCCTTATGGTGAAGAAGGTATTGCTGGACTAACAACTCGTTCCACTTTCCAAGGAAGAGTCTTTATTAGAACAGCAGAATCAGGTGATACAGTTGCTTATGAAGATAACTATCTATTTGATTCACTTTCGAAAGATTTCACTGGTGTGGGTAAGACATTTACTCTTACACAGGACACTTCTAATATTGTTGGATTCTCGACTAATAATGGCGTAATTCTCTTAAATGAGATTTTCCAGGGCCCAGATGTTGATTATACTTTATTAGAGAGTGGTAGTCAGACTGATATTACATTTACGGGAACTGGTTCTTCTGTAGCATCAGATTTGAATGCTGGAACCGTTCCTAGAGGTGGTGTTCTTGTTAATGTTGGTTCTTCTGAAGGAATGGGTTATCAACCATTAGTTGCTGCAGGTGGTACTGCTAATGTTTCTGGATTGGGAACTATTTCCTCTATATCAATCGGGAACAGTGGTAGTGGTTATAGAATTGGTATTCAGACAGTATACGTCGGAGTTGGAACTTCTGGTGCTACTGGATATCCTAATATCGTCTCTATTGGTACTGCTGTTGTTGAAAATGGTTATATTGTAAGTATTGGTGTTACAGATGGTGTTTCTGCTGGATATACCTTCACAAATCCACCTAAAGTCTTTATTGATGCACCTACTGGATATGAGAATATTCCTTTAGTTGCCGCAGGAGGTTCTACTACAAGTGGAGTTAATGCGACTGTTGATATCACTGTTGGATTGGGTAATAGTGTAACTCAATTCAGTATTGTTAATACCGGACGTAATTATGCAATCGGTGATGTATTAACAGTTCCTGCTAATACGGCATCATTTACTGGAATTCCAACAACTGGAACTTCCGCTAATTTCAAAGATTTCCAAGTTATTATCGAATCTGTTCATGATGATAGTTTCACTGGTTGGACATTTGGACAATTGGAAGTTTTGGATGATTTTAGCACATTCTTTAATAGTGTTACAAAGTCCTTTACTATCACTAAATCAGGAGTTCCTGTTTCACTTAGATCTGCTAAAGGTTCGCCAATTAGGATTCAAGATAACTTAATTATCTTCATCAATGATATTTTACAAGATCCTGGAGTTTCTTTTGAATTTAAGGGTGGTAGTGTTATTGATTTCCTCGAAGCACCTAAAGAAGGTGATACTTTAAAGGTATATTACTTCAAAGGTTCTGCAGCAGACTCTGTATTCGTTGATATTGTTGAAACTATTAAAAAAGGTGATAAAGTACGTCTTCGTGATGAAGCTGTGCGAGCAAATACATTTGGATTAGATCAAACTCAACGTATTGTTAGTGGTATTCAAACTTCTGATAAATTTAAAACAGTTCAGTATTTTGGACCTGGTATTACTACTGATACTGCACTTGAGCGTCCTATAAGTTGGACTAAGCAAAAGGATGATATAGTTGTTGATGGTGTATATGTTTCTAAGGGAAGGATTATTGATGAGTCAATGATTACTCCTGTTACTAGAATAATTCAAAATGTTGGTATAGCATCTACTACAATATTTGTTCAGAGTATTCGTCCATTATTTGATGATAGTGAGGAAGGATATACTGGTGCTGAATTGAATCTGGATATTGTTGATCAAGATGGACCTAAGATTGCCGCTGCTGCTACTGCAATTGTTTCTGATACAGGAACAATAAGTTTGGATCTAACAGCAACAGGTATGGGATATACCATTGCACCTACTGTTTCTATTAGTACTTACTTTGGTATAACTACACTTTCAACAGCAACTGCAACTGTAAGTGCTGCTGGAACAGTTAACACTTTAACTGTTGATAACGCTGGTGTTGGATATACTAATACAACTGTTCCAATGGTTCTTATTGGACAACCTACAGGACTTGCTGATACTCTCGGTACTCCTGTAATGACTGGTGATTTTGGTTATATTACTTGTGTGGCCGCAACCACTGTTGGAACTGCAACAACAGGACTTGTATTTGATATCATGGTTAATGATATGATGAGAGAGACTGCAAAAGTAGGTACTGCTGTTACAGTAACTCAAATAGAGGCAGGTGATTTCTTCTACGTATTTAATACTAATGAAGGTGATGGTGTTACTTCTTATGAGGATGCGAATGGTACCAGCACAGTTGGTATTGGAACTTCCTTCTTAAATAACATATATCGTGCTCAAACTATTGGATATGCAGTAACTGATGTTCCAGGAGGTATAAGTACTTATGTTGGAGTTACTAGTGCTTTAGGTACTGGAGTAGGTTCAACAACACTTATTCAGGTAACTGTTAGTGTTTCTTCTACTGATAATATATCATTCGGTTCTAGTTCACATTATGGGGAATATAGCTTCGGTAAGTTAACTGGAGTCACTAGAGATAGTGATGCTGGTTCATTTAGTGTCGTTACTAGTGACGGTATTACAGGACTATCAACTGCTCCTGTGATTAGAAGAATTAAAAACGTTAAGCGTTCTTACTAAATAAAGAAAAAAGTCTAAAAATGTCTGCTATTATAACAGATCAATTGAGGGTCTTGAATGCCGCTAATTTTGCAGCAGGCATTACTACGACTACTAATAGTTATTATAGTTTTATTAATCTTCCCAATGCAACTGATGTTCAGTCAGATTGGGATAGTAATGTACCTGATCCAAAAGATTCTTTTTTAGAAGAAGATAGATATTGGGATACTATGCTAGCGTTGAAAAAAATCAATGCTGGTGATGTAAAAAGAGTTATAAGAAAACTAAGTTGGACATCTGGTACAACTTACGATTATTATAGAGATGATTATAGTAGAAGTAAGACAGCTGGACAAACTGGTGCTTCTAACTTATATGGCGCAAATTACTATGTAATGAATAGTGATTACAGAGTTTACATCTGTATTGCTAATGGTTACGACCCAGATAACTTACTAGGTAAACCATCTCTTGATGAACCTCTTCACACAGATTTGGAACCAAAAGCTGCTGGTACTAGTGGTGATGGTTATCTTTGGAAGTATCTCTATACTATTAACCCAGGAGATCTTGTTAAATTTGAATCAACTAATTTCATTCCAGTCCCTAATGATTGGATGACTACTACTGATGCGAATATTACTGCTGTAAGAGGTAATGCTGCCCTTTCTGGTAACCTTCTAAAGAATATCGTTATTACGAATAGAGGTGCTGGTTATGGTAATGCTGCTACTTACACCAATGTTCCTGTTAATGGAAATGGCAATAATGCTAAGTGTTCTGTAACGGTTAATGCTTCCGGACAAATTGAGTCAGTTAGTGTTACGCAAGGTGGTGATGGATATACTTACGGAACAGTGGATTTAGCATCTTCTGGTATTACTAACACTTCTGGTAGTACTGATGCTGTATTTAATGTTATCATACCTCCTCAAGGTGGACATGGTGCAGACATTTATCGTGAATTGGGTGCAACTAGAGTTCTAGTTTATTCTCGCATTGAAAATGATGATTCAAACCCAGACTTTGTAACCGGACAACAGTTTGCCAGAGTTGGACTTGTTAAGAATCCAGAAGAAACGGATTCTACTACAGTAATTACTTCAACTCAAGCAAGTGCAGTTTATGCTTTAAGATTAACGGGTGCTGGTGTTACTGCAGCAACATTTACTGCTGACGCTAGAATTCGTCAAACAGTTGGAGTTGGTTCTACAGCAGTAGGACAGGTGGTAGCATGGAATGCAACAACGAGAGTTTTAAAATTCTGGCAGTCTAGTGCACTTGCTGGATTTACTACTGCTGGTATAGCAAAAACAAATCCAGAATATGGATTTGAGTTGCATGACTTTGTGTCAGATGTCGGTACAGGAGGAACTACTGTTATTAGTGGTGGTTCTGTTGATTTGAGTATTGACTTAGACTATAGCGGTATAACCACTGTAATAAATAATAAGACGTATAACCTTGGGCAAACTTTTACAGAAGGTGTTGCTCCTCCAGAAGTTAAAAAATATTCTGGAGATATTATATACGTTGATAATAGGGCATCTATCACTAGATCCACTAATCAAAAAGAAGACATCAAAATCATCGTAGAGTTCTAAAACATGTCACAGGAAACGAACCTAAACGTTAGTCCGTATTTTGACGATTTTGATGCGGCAAATGATTTTCACAAGGTGCTATTCAAGCCTGGATATCCAGTTCAGGCTAGGGAATTAACAGGGTTACAATCAATACTTCAAAATCAGATTGAAAAATTTGGCGATCATATATTCAGGGAAGGTTCTAAAGTAATACCTGGACAACTTTCTTATCAAAGTAATTATTACGCTGTTCAAGTTGAAGCAGCATATTTTGGTATTCCAGTTTCTTTTTACGCTGAGAAGTTAATTGGTAAGAGGATTAAGGGAGAAGTTTCTGGTGTTACAGCAAAAGTTGTTGATTATATCACTGAAGGTGAGTCTGATAATGGTAATTTAACATTTTATCTTCAGTATGAGAAGTCGTCTACTACTTTTAGTGGACAAACTTTCCAAGATGGAGAAACACTTTTAACATTAGCATCTATAACATATGCAAATACTGTTATTGCGTCAAATGAAGGATTTGCAAATGCTATTCCTTCTAGTGCTACTTCAACTGGATGCGCAGTTCAAATTACAGAAGGTGTCTATTTCTTAAGGGGTAATTTTGTAAGAGTTGCAAAACAGACACTTATTCTTGATCAGTATACAAATACTCCTTCTTATCGAGTAGGATTGAGTGTAACAGAAGAAATTATAACTGCTGGTGCTGATGAAGCTTTATATGATAATGCTAAAGGATTTAATAACTTTGCTGCTCCTGGAGCAGATAGACTTAAAATATCTGCTGTTTTAGCAAAAAAAGATGTTGATGAACTTAATGATGAGAATTTTGTTGAAATCATGCGTCTGGTTGATGGACAAAAAGAATTTTTCCAAGATGACGCACAACATTCTTTAATTAGAGATGCTCTTGCTAAGAGAACATTTGATGAATCTGGTAATTATTATATAAAACCTTTTAGACTTAAAGCTAAAGAGTCATTAAACAATAGAAAAGGAAATAAAGGATTATATTTACCTGGACAAACTACACAAGATGGTAATACTCCATCTAGTGCTTTGATGGTTTATCAGATTAGTCCTGGTAAGGCATATGTTCGTGGTTATGATGTTGAGACAATTGCTAATACAAATATTGATGTTCCTAAAGCAAGAACAACAAAAGAGGTAAAGGATGTTGGTATAGATTATAATACTGGTACTCAGTTTATCGTAAACAGAGCATTCGGTACTCCTAATGTTGGATTAGGGACTACTGCATATGTTTCACTTAGAAGTGAAAGAATTGGTGTTACAACTGCAACTGCTGCTGGTGGTGAAATTGGTAAAGCAAAGGTATATAATTTCTCTGCAGAATCAGTAAATCTTCGCACAACACTTCAAGATCAGAATGAGTGGGATTTACGTTTATTTGACATTCAGACATACACTACACTGGGTATTAGCACTGATATCAATATTTCCCTCCCCGCTCGTATTACGGGCGATTCTAGCGGTGCTGAGGCGTATCTGGTGAGCGCTGTGACAGGTGCTTCGGAATTCAGTGTTTATTGCAGTACTGGTAATTTTGTTAAAGACGAATCTTTTAAAGTTAATGGTAATGATGTTGGTCCAGTAATTAAGACTGTTTTCGATTATGGATTAAATGATGTATTTTCTGTTTATTCCAACCCTGGAGTTGGACAGACATTTAATGCTGATTTTAAATTACCACATGCTGTTACACCTAAAGCATCTACTTTCTTAGGAAATAATCCAACATATACTATTACTCCAGGAAATCAAGGAATATCTACTATAACAAGTGCTGGTAATAATTTTGCTGGTATTGTAACTGCTGGTAATTATGTTTCATATGGTGGGACTACTACTGATACCAGTTTAAACATAGTTACCGTTGTTTCAGAAGATGGAGCAAGTCTTACTGTTGCTGCTGCTACATCAGTATCTGGTGTTTATAATGGACAACTTCCTGGTGTCAATGATGTTGTAACCAACTCTTTAAAGATTCGTTCTCTTGATGCTAGAGTTAAAGATGGCAATTCCTTTCTTACAAAATTACCTAATAGTAATGTCAGTGATATTAATATACTTAATTCTCATATAGTAGTTAAGAAACAGTTCCAAAATGTTACGGTAGCAAGTAATCAAATATCTGCAGCACAATTTAGTATTGGTGCAGATTTCACATATATGCCATTCACACCTGAGAGGTATGTAATATCATATGGTGATGGTTCTCATGAACCACTTACTGCTGGCCAAGTAGAGATTAGTGCTGATAGTAAGACTATTAATTTCTTTAATTTAAATGTTGCAGCAGACACCCAAACAAGAGTTGATGTAACTCTCAAAAAGAGTAATCCATCTTCTAAAGAAAAAAGATTTAATGTCGCTAATACAATTATAACCAGATCCAATAAAGTTGGTTCTGGTAGTTCAATCCAAAGTCTTCAGAATGGATTGACATATAGTAATCTTTATGGAACACGTGTTGAGGATGAAGAAATTTCTCTGAATGTTCCTGATGTTGTTAGGGTTCTTGGAGTTTATGAATCCAATGATATGACGGATCCTGATTTACCATCGATTACGATGGCATCATTATCAGGTCCTAATGGGACAACTTCTGATTTAACGGTTGGTGAGGAAATTATTTCTTCTAATGGCGCTGTTGCGGTTGTGGTTGAAATAACAAATGCATCTCAAATTGGCATCTGTTATCGTAATGGGGCTCAGTTCCAGATTGGAGATGTTGCTACTTTCCAAACTTCTGGTATTCAAGGAACAGTAACTGCCTTTACAATTGGTGATAGAGATATACTGAATAAGTATAGAGTTGATTCAGGACAACGCCCTTCTTTCTATGATTATGGTAGAATTATTAGAAAGGATGGAGAAGGATATCCGGTTGGAAGGTTAAAAATTGTCTATCAATATTACGCTGTTCCATCATCTGATGAAGGAGATGTCTTTAGTATTAAGAGTTATGGTGCTGAAAGGTATGACAATGACATCTTCTATCTTGACATAAACCTTACAGATAGACTATCAGATTACATTGATATTCGTCCAAGGGTTTCTACTTACGATCCATCGTCTGCTACAACTTCCCCATTTGAATTTTCTTCAAGAGAATTTACTGGAACTGGGCAAAGTGCTCCTAACATCCTTTCTGATGATGAGACTTTAATTCTCACCTATTCATATTATCTTGGAAGGATTGATAGACTTTTCTTAACAACTAATGGTTCTTTCCAGATTCAGACAGGACTTCCTGCTGATGAACCAGTTCCACCAGAAGCAGTGAGTGGTGCTTTAGATATTGGAACAATATATATTCCTGCTTATACTTATGAAGCAGACCAAGTTAAGACTCTTCTTAAGAATTATAAGAGATATCGGATGTCCGATATTGGTAGAATTGATCAAAGAGTTAAGAATCTTGAGTATTACACTGCTCTTTCAATGCTTGAGAGTGACACTAAAAATATGTCAATCAAAGATGCAGAGGGTTTAGATAGATTTAAGTGTGGTTTCTTAGTCGATAACTTTAAGTCAAATACAGCGTCTAGTAAGTTAGACCCAGATTATAAGGCTTCTATTGATAAGAATCTTGGTGAATTACGTCCTTCACATTATACAACTGCAGTTGATCTCCTTTTAGGAACTAATTCAATTATTGGTATTGGACAAGATGCCGATACTGCTCAAGATTATGGTTTTGCAACAGATTTAGTAGGTAGTGGATGTCGTAGAACCGGTGATTTAATTACTCTTGATTATAGTGAAATTGATATGGTAAAGAACGTCTATGCTTCTAGAACGGAGAATGTTCAACCATTTGCGGTAATCTTCTGGCGTGGAAGTATGGAACTTAATCCATCTTCAGATGTCTGGATCGATACAAGAAGAATTGATGCTCGTAATGTTAACATTGAAGGGGATTATGAGGATACTATTAGTGAAATGGGTGCTGATGAAAATACAGGACTTGTTTCTACAGTTTGGAATGCATGGCAAACAGACTGGATTGGTGTTGATGTAGCAACAACTGTTACTCAGACTACCAGGACAGAAAGAACAGGAGATGTTCCTAGAACAATTGATGTTGCTGGTAACCGTGGATGGGGACAACCAAGTCAATCCTTCACAAGATGGGTAACAGTCAATGCTCGTGAAATCCAGGTTGATGTAACTAACCAAGAAACAACAACTAGTACTAATCAGTCTAGAACAGGACTTGCTACTAGGGTTGTTGAAAAGATTGATTCTGAATCTTTAGGTGATCGTGTCGTTGAGCGGGATAATTTGCCGTTTATGCGTTCACGTAATATTGAATTTGTAGTTAGGAACGTTAAACCAAGAACTCAACTCTTCCCATTCTTCGAAGGTGAAGATGTTACTAAGTTCTGCTTCCCCAAACTGTTGGAAGTAACTATGACAAATGGTACTTTCCAAATAGGTGAAACAGTTATTGCGACTCCATCTATTTTGGATGAGGGTGCAAGAACAGCATCTACACCATATATTCAGTTTAGAGTTGCTTCTCTGAATCATAAGTATGGGCCATATAATGCTCCATCGGATACTTATACTGTCAATCCATACAATGACGAAGAAGGGATTTCTGATGTTTATACTTCAACTACAGGATTGCTTAATGTAGATACTTTCAGTCTACAGAATCAACCACAAGGTGATTATTATGGATTTGTGAATGGTACCATGACTTTAAGAGGACAGACAAGTGGTGCTCAAGCAACTATTACAACTTCTCGTTTGGTAAGTGATAATGTTGGTACTTTAATTGGTTCCTTCTTTATTCCTGATTCCTCTATTGCTGAAAACCCACAATTTACTTCTGGTAATAAGAGTCTCCGCTTTACTTCATCTGCTGTTAATTCTCTTATTCCAGGAACTATTACTACTGCAGTTGAGAAAAATTATGAGTCTTCAGGTATTATTGAAACTCTTCAAGAGACAATCATTAATACAAGGAATGCTGAGATTGTAGCTGAAGATTTAACTGATAATAGAGTACTTACCAACATTCAAAGAAGAGAAGTTGGTAGAAGAGATGGGCCTGTGCTTGGTGAAACCACTACGCAAGTCGCGCAGCGCGTGATTACTAGATGGAGTGATCCTCTAGCACAAACCTTTAGTGTACCAGAACCAAATGGTGTATTCCTTACAAGTGTAGATTTGTTCTTCTCAACAAAGGATGAAGAATTACCCTGTGGTGTTGAAGTTAGAACTGTTGATACTGGTTATCCAACTACAACTATTATACCTTTCAGTAAGAAAGATGTAGAATCTTCTAGCATTACAGTATCGACAGATGCTTCTGCTGCTACGCGATTTACATTTGATGCCCCAGTATACCTTGAGGGTGGTGGAGAATATGCTTTAGTTGTCATATCACCATCAACAGAATATAATGTTTGGATATCTCGACTCGGTGAAGAAGATATTTCGACAACTGGATTAGGTGAATCACAAAAGATACTTATTACTCAGCAACCATATCTTGGTTCTTTGTTCAAGTCTCAGAATGCTTCTACTTGGAGTGCTTCTCAGTTCGAAGATCTTAAGTTTACTATTAACAAAGCAGAATTTACTGCTGGAACTACAGGAACAGTTAATTTTTATAACCCTCAACTCAATGTTGGAAACAACGAACTGGTTGAGTTAAATTCAAACCCAATTACTTCATACTCTAAGAGAGTTACATTGGGATTAACTTCTTCAATAGCAGATACTATTGATAGTTTGGGTATTGCTACTGGTGTGGCTATCGCTCAGACAGGATCTGGGTTATCCGGAGGAGTTGGAAATATTATTGCTATCGGTGGTTCTGTTGTAAGTAGTGGTTCTACAGCTGCTCTAAAAGCAATTAGTCCAGGAACAGGTTATACTGTTGCAACTACAGAGAGTATTCAACCATATACCCTTACTGGTGGTGGTTCTGGAATGGTAGTTACTGTTCAAGTAGGTACTGCTGGTTCTGTATATCAGAATCCTGACGATAAGGCAGGTTTAGTTGGACTTGTTAGTGTTACTGATGGTGGAAGAGGATATAAAGTTGGTGATGTGGTTGGTATTCCAACTGCTTCTATGAATGGTATTGGTACTGGAGCACAACTCTCTGTTGTTTCTATTGGATTTACTAATACATTATTCTTAGATAAAGTTGAGGGTGACTTTATTGCCGCTGGTTCTAGCATGGTATATGTTACTGATGTTGGTATTAGATCTGAGATTAATGGATCAGGTTCTAATGTAACTATCCTTAACGGACAAGTTGTTACAGATCCATTATATGATGGAAAAACAGTTAAGGTTCGTCATAGAAATCATGCTATGCATGAATCCAATAACCTGGTTAAGATTGAGGGTATTGTAAGTGATATTGCTCCAACATTAATTCCTGCTGCTTATGGAAGAGATAGTACGAGTGATATTACCGTTAGTGCTGGTACAGCATTTACTTCGTTTGAGAGTGTTGGTGTTGGTACTACTAATCCTGGATATCTTAAGATTGGAGATGAGATTATTAAGTATACTTCCGTTAGTGGAAATACTATTAGTGGGGTTACCAGAGCACAAGATTCTACCGTTGCGTTTACACATCCATTAAACTCTTTAGTTTATAAGTATGAATTTAATGGAGTGTCTTTAAGAAGACTTAATAAGACGCATAACATGTCAGAGGTGGCTAATCAAGGTTCACATCCAATCACTATGGATAGTTATTATCTTGGTATTGATATGGGTGAGACATCTTCTGATGGTGTTGGAATTGGTACTAGTAGATCTGCAAGTGCTAATGGATTCCCAAGTTTGTATTTTGATGATACAAAGACAGCTGGTGAGTCAAGAATTCATGCTTCTCAAAATATTCAATTTGAAGTATTGACACCTAATGTTCAAACTCTTGCTCCTAAGGGAACGAATATTGTATCTAGGATTAGAACCGTTAGTGCTAGAAGTGTAAGTGGTATTGAAACATCATTTGAAGATGAAGGATACCAAGGAATTCGTTTAAACGATTCCAATTATTTTGAAACACCTCGAATGATTGCTTCTAAAGTCAATGAAGATAGTAAATTAACTACCCTTCCTGGCAATAAGTCAATGAATATTCAATGTGATTTGAATAGTGATGATATTAATGTCTCACCAGTTATTGATATTGATAGAGTAAGTACAATTCTTACTACCAATAGAATTGATGATACAGTTACTATATTTGCTGACAATGATAAAGTGAAGATTGGTGGGGAAGATCCAACATCTGCAACTTATGTAACCAAAAATATAGGACTTAAAGTTCCTGCTACTGGTATAAAAGTTTTATTTGCTGCTACTAGAGCAAGTACATCTGATATTAGAGTTGCATATAGCATCTTTAGAGAAGATTCTTCTGATAACCAAACACGTTATCAACTCTTCCCTGGATATGATAATCTTGATGAAAATGGTACTATTGTGAGTACTGCGAATAATTCAGGACTTCCTGACAATTTTGTAGCTCCATCACAACAAAGGGATGATTTCCGTGAGTATGAGTTTAGTATTAATGATTTGAAAGAATTTAATGGATTTAAGATTAAGATTATGATGACTGGAACTAGTCAGGCTAAACCTCCTAGGATTAGAGAATTTAGAGCAGTTGCATTATCATGATACCTGTAAAAGACAATCATGCTCTTTACAGAGATGAAGAATCAAACGCAATTGTTTCTACTGATATGACTGAATACAAAAAGTACATTGCTGCTCGTAAAATTAAAAAAAGTGAGAGAGCAGAATTAGATGAACTTAAAAGTGAACTTAAAGAAATCAAAGACTTATTAAAGGGTATTGTAAATGTCAACTAGAACTTTTACATTTGATGTGGATTCCGATTATCCACCAGTAGCTGACCTGGTAATAAATGTTGGTGCATCATTTACTTGCACCTATACTGTTAATATTCCTGCAGGTTCAGCATATGACATGACAGATCAAACTTTGTCCGGACAAATGGCAAAGTATGTTGGAGCAGCTGCAACTGCTACGTTTACTGTAGGGTTAACAAGTGCTTATGATGGTAAGTTCTTTATTGGATTAACTACTACACAAACCTCGGAATTAACAGAAGGTAGATATTTTTATGATGTAAATGCGAAAGATGGAAGTACTGTAAATAGAATTGTAGAGGGACAACTTTTGGTTAGGGGTGGCATTTCTTCCTCCCTTTGATAAATAATTAAAAAATTGGGAATATGGCGAAGCCTGCTTCTAGATCGCAATTAATAGAATACGCGAAGCGACAATTAGGTGCGCCTGTAGTCGAGATTAACGTTGCTGATGAGCAATGTGAGGATTGTCTTGACGATGCGTTCCAAATGTGGCAAGAAAGGCATTATGATGGTGTCGTGAAGATGCCTATGAAATATAAGATTACAGCAGATGATATTAATAGAGGCATTGGATCAGTAGGAATAGTAACAACAACCGTTACACAGGCAGCAAGTACCGGTATAGGGACTACTTCTGGTGCGGATGAAACCTTCTCTTTTGAAGAGAATAGTAATTATATTAAGATGCCTGATACCATAGTAGGTATCAATAAGATATATCGGTTCGATGGTTCGAACACGATGACTAATAATATGTTTAGTGTGAAATATCAGTTATTCTTGAATGATGTTTATTACTTCAATTCAATTGAATTGCTGACTTATGCAATGACAAAGACAAAGTTGGAAGATATTGATTTCTTATTGAATACAGAGAAGCAGATTAGATTTAATGTTAGGCAAGAAAGATTATACCTTGATATTGATTACAATAGTTTATCAATTGGTGACTATTTGATTATTGATTGTTGGCGAATATTAGATCCCACACAATCTACTGCAGTATTTAATGATAGGTTTGTTAAGAGATACTACACTGCTCTTCTTAAAAGACAGTGGGGTTCGAATATGATGAAATTCCAAGGAGTTAAACTTCCTGGTGGAATTGAATTGAATGGTAGACAAATTTATGATGATGCTCAACTTGAACTTGATAAGATACAGGATAGAATGACTTGGGATTATGAAGAACTACCACTTGATATGATAGGCTAATGGCATTAAATCCATTTTTCACTCAAGGAACTCGTAACGAGCAAGACCTTCTTCAATCTCTCAATAATGAGATGATTAAGATGTATGGTGTTGAATGCTATTATCTTCCTCGTAAATATTTGACGACTAATACAGTCATTAAAGAAGTAATACAGTCAAAGTTTGATGATGCTTATCCATTAGAAGCATACGTTAACAACTATGATGTCTATCAGGGTAATGGTACAATACTATCAAAGTTCGGTGTTGAGGTTCAGCAAGATATTAATTTGGTTATTTCTAGAGAGAGATTCAAAACATACATCCAACCTCTTATTAGAAATGAAACGGGAATTACGGTATCCACCAGACCGAGGGAAGGGGATATAATCTGGTTCCCATTAGATGATAGGCTATATGAAATTAAATTTGTTGAACATGCTAAACCATTCTTCCAATTAAAAGAACTTTATGTCTACGAACTCCAGTGTGAAGTATTCCGTTATGAAGACGAAACGGTTGATACTGGAGTTGGTCAGATTGATGACGAAACCTCCGACCTTGGATACTCACAAACTCTCACACTTACTGGTATCGGAACAACAGCTACTGCTGTCACCACATTTAGAGACGGCGGTATTCAGTTCATTGATCTCCTTAATTCTGGAAGCGGATACAGGGCAACCCCCACAGTTGCAATTTCTTCTGCTCCAGGTGGCGGCATTACAGCTACTGCTGTAGCGATTACAACCAGTATGGTTGGACTTACTACTTCTTATGCTATTGAGAGTATTCGTATAACTGATCCTGGTGCTGGTTATCTATCACCACCATCTGTTACATTTGCTGGTGGAGGTGGAACAGGTATTGCTGTAACAGTTGGTATTGCTACTACAGGAACTGTTGGAGTAGTTACGATTACAGACGGTGGTGCTGGATACTATGGAACTACACCTACAATCACGTTTGCTGCCCCTGGAACAGGTACAACTGCAACTGGGGTATTAGTTGCTACTGGTGGTACTATACAGTCTGCTAGAATAGTTAATGCTGGTGCAGGATATACTGATGTACCTACAATTACCATTAGTGATCCAGGGTTGCTTGGTTCTGGTGATTTCTACTTTAATGAGGAGGTTACAGGTGGTACCACAGAAACTAAAGCAAGAGTCAAGTCTTGGGATGTCGATACTAAAACCCTTGTGGTTGGTATTGCAACAGGAACATTCCTCCAAGGAGAATCTATTACTGGTGACGAATCCGGAGCAGTTTACACTCTTGCAGTGGATACTACTGATGATCTAGTGACACCATACGCAGATAATGCTACAATACAATCAACGGGTGATGATATTCTTGATTGGACAAGAAAGAACCCATTTGGAGACGCTTAAATGGAAAAAGAACCTGAATACGGTTATTATGATCCTGATGGTGGTGCTGAGTGGTTTCCACCCATACACAAAAACCCCCTAGATTCTATGCCAATTGCGACTGATAAATCCGGTAGTAGTTATGCTTCACGTCATAAGTCAACACCGGATAATGAGAAAGGTGCTGAAGAAATTGTGACTATGCATGAGAAAATGTATAGGATGGCAACAAAGAATGGTACTACTATTACGATGGGTGGATCTGAAAATCTGTTAAATAGTAACTAGTTAACTCGGTATTTAGTCTGTGTTTGAATATTTCTATCATGAGATCCTGAGAAAAACCGTCATTGGTTTTGGAACCCTTTTTAACAACGTTCAAATCAGAAAGGTGGATGGCACTGGCAAAGGAATCAGTGTTATGAAGGTTCCACTTGCCTATGGTCCAATTCAGAAATTTTTGGCAAGAGTTGAACAAACACCAGATTTAAAAGGAGCACCGGCTTTAACACTTCCTAGGTTATCATTTGAATTTACTGGATTAAGTTATGATCCATCTAGAAAGGTAACTCAAACACAAACTTTTTTAACTGCTCCTACAAGCGACAAGACACAGGCACGACAGGTTTATATGCCAGTGCCATATAATATGACGTTTGAATTGAATGCGCTTACTAAAATAAATGATGATGCATTACAGATAGTAGAACAGATATTACCTTACTTCCAACCTTCTTATAATTTAAACATTAATTTACTCTCATCCATCGGTGAAAAGAGAGACGTACCCATTGTTTTAGATAGCGTTTCTTTCACTGATGATTATGAGGGAGATTTCTCAGAACGTCGAGCATTAGTTTATACACTTACATTTACTGCCAAGACATACCTCTTTGGCCCTATTCCTTCTGCTTCTACTGGATTAATCAAGAAAGCAACTATTGATTACAGTACAAGGAAAGGTAAGGACTTTAGAAGAGAAGTTCGCTACAGTGTTACACCACGTGCTATTAAGGATTACACTAATGATGGTACAACATATTTGGCAGAAACCCTTGATACTACAGAGACTCTTGTTACTGTAGCAGATGCATCTTCACTCAGTGTGAAGGATCATATCTATGTTGGTACTGAGAATATCAAAATCACAGAGATTGATGGCAATAACCTTGTTGTTCTTCGTGGACAAGAGGGAACCACTGCTGCAGAACATGTCAATGGTGCTACAGTAGATCTTATTACTACTGCTGATGATGCACTTATTGATATGGGTGATGATTTTGGTTTCAATGAAACAACTTCATTCTTCCAGGACTTTAAGCAGTATAGTCCATCTCAAGATAAGGATGTTTAATTATGGCAGACTTTACTGAATTAGAAAAAACGTTCGATGTAGCAAGTGAAGTTGTTGCAGATGTTAAGAAGGTTGGTATCCAAAAACCACCCCTAGAAAGGGATAAGACGGATATCAGAAATGACTACGAATATACAAGAGGCAATTTATATTCTATCATTGAGAAAGGACAAGAAGCAATTAATGGAATTCTTGAACTTGCTCAAGAGAGCGAAATGCCAAGAGCGTACGAAGTTGCCGGACAACTCGTCAAATCAGTCTCAGATGCCACCGATAAATTGATGGATCTGCAGAAGAAACTTAAAGATGTTGAAGAGGAGAAAGAAAGGTCTCCAACGAATGTAACAAATGCTTTGTTTGTTGGTTCAACTAATGAATTAGCAAAGATGCTAAAAGATGCTACTAAGGCTCAAAATAAATAAAGATATGGTAAGCAAAACTCCGATTGTTGATCTCCCGTCAATAGACGAGTTTATTGTTGAGCCTGAAGGATTACCTTCTGTATCTCAATTTTTACCTGAAGAGATAGAAGAAGTTGAAGAAGAAATACAAACTATTGAGGATGCCGATGGTAATGCCTTTTTAGAAGTAGAAGATATTATTAAAGCACCTGAATGGGGTGAATTGGTAAGAATGGTTAATGATGTCCGTAAGGATATACCAGAGATACCAGAAGTTAAAGATTATGCTCCAGAATTAGAAGAGTTATCTGCTACTATTCAGCAGATAAAAGAGGAGATACCAGTAGTACCAGAGATTAGGTATTATGAAGATGAGTTACAAACATTACGAGAGTCAATTAGTAAAGTTGAAGACTCTATCCCTTCTTTACCAACTTGGATTCACAAAGTCACCGAAGTCCCTGATTTTGCTTGGGTTGGAAAAGGATTCAATGTTATCGATGAAGATTTTAGGTCTGTAAGAGATACAATATCTACTCTTGCAACAAGAGTAACTCATGAATTAGAAAGAATAAATGAGGAAACAGATACTAAACAGTTTGAGACAAAGACTGATTTTAAGACTATTCATGAAAGAGTTGATACTGTAAGAAAAGATATCTTTAAGCAACTTAGGGAACAGTCTACTGTTATCTGGAATCTTCAGAAGAAACTTAAATCAAATCAGAAAGAATTTGAGATAACCTTTAATGATAAAGTTGGAGAAAGGTTTGATGCTTTTAGTGAGGTAACAAAGAAAACTGTAGAGAATCTACAAGAATCATTTGTTGAATCTACAGATAATCTTGCTAAGCATATGGATAAGGAGGTCAATTCTCTTTCAGAGAGAATTAAGACTTTACCTAAACCAAAGTATTATGAAGAAGATTTAAAGAATATTAGAAAAGAACTTAAGGATTTAACTGAGTTAAAAGCTCTTGTATATGATATAAAATTAAAACAACATGATATACAAGAAGGACTTTTAAATATTCCACCAGATGTTGACAATTCAGATCCATTAACACCTTTGGATCAAAAGTTTGCTACTCATGAAGATCTAGCAAAACATTACAGACTTTTTATTAATAGGATACAAACTCAACTTTCTACTCTAGGTGGTGGAGGTGCTGTACGTTTTGATGATCTAGAAGACGTTGGTATTGGAACTTATACCAAGTATAGTACTACTGCTGCTAATCCAGGTATCAATACAGGTACAGTATTGATATATGACTCTAATTTAAAAATTGTTGGTATTGCTAGTACCGCATTAACTACAGATGCAGAGACTTTAGATCAGACATTGAAGCAGGGTAATACCACTGGAATGGGTATGAGTATGAGTGGTATTGTTACTTTTAGCAATACTACTGAATCACATGATTGGGATAATGGTTCTGTATTATTCAGTGGTGGTGTTGGTATAGCAAAGAGTTTACATGTTAAGGGTAATATATCAGCGGCAGGAACTATTACATATGAAGATGTAACAAACGTTGATTCTATCGGTATTATAACAGCCAATAGTGGTATAAATGTTTCTGGTGTGGTTACTGCAATTGCAGGCGCAGCAGTAACTTACTATGGTGACGGTTCTAATTTGACAGGTAAAGCATCTATCGGAATGGTGCTGGCATTAGGATGAAGACCTTTAAGCAGTTTATATCAGAAACTCCTAGTATGTCTGGTCCGGTAGTACCAGATAATCCTTCCATGGCAGGGTATGTGCCAAAATTATTTCCACATGATATCACTCCTTTAGATCAAGGTTTTCAGGGACCAGGAGAGACGGGACAAGATAGATATAATAGATTTTTTGGAGTTATACCTGTTGAAAGAATGACTCTTAAAACTAAACTTGACGGGAATGATTCTATTGATCAGATGGTACAAGCATCAAAAGAATTTGTTAGTGTACAAGATAGTAGAAGTGCTGCAATAAGGTATAAACAATTCAGACAGAACTTAATAGGTGATAAATAGAATGACTTGCTGTAAATTCTATGCCCGAAGAAGTTAAAGAAGAACTTCAAGAGGAAGAGAAAAAGAAAGGTGCTCTTAGCAAACTAAAAGATGCTATACTACCAGATGCAGCTGAACAAGCTGCTATAATATCAACATTCGTCAGACTTGGCGTGTTGGTATGGTCCGGCGGAATTTTGACTTTAAATTACGTTGCCATACCTGGCGTTCCTCAGCAGAAAATTGATCCGACATTTATAGCTTCGGTTTTTACAGGAGTTTTAGCTAGCTTCGGAATTCAGACA
>Ga0163108_10000811_pt1 | contig 23102 bp, 14 predicted proteins | sample Fk1155metaG_FD_109644 | JGI IMG/M metagenome (GOLD analysis project Ga0163108, IMG submission 109644) | Marine microbial communities from the Central Pacific Ocean - Fk160115 155m metaG | ecosystem: Environmental > Aquatic > Marine > Oceanic > Photic zone | place: The Central Pacific Ocean...
ATTGGACGTGGCCGCGGGCGCGGCGCCATTGCCGGCAACCTCCTGCCCGCCGGAAGCACCCCCGCCGTGACGGCCGCCCTTGCCGCCATGACGCTGGGCCTTGCCGCCTCCCTTGCGGGAAGACTTGAAGCGTCTCGGTCGGCGCGGCCGGGACGACCGCGGCTTTGTCGCCGTGCCGCCCTTGCCTCCCCCGCCTTCGGATGAATTGGTTCCCGATTTTTTTTTCTCAGAAGCCTTCCCGCCGCTCTTTTTCTTTGTGTCGGACGCCGGCACATCGCCGGAACCCTCAGCCGACGCCATCAATACATCAGCCTCATACCGCGGAGCCGATGACTCCCGGAAATCTTCATGGTCGATACCCTCGGGCTCCGCAGAGGCGCTACCGCCAATCGGATCGGGCATAAATAAATCGTTCGTTTCGCTCACTTGCTCTTTTCACTTTCGGCCAACGGCTTCCCCGGGGCAAAGAAGCCCCTCAGCCGACGCCTCCCGGTACCCGGAGAGGAAATGTCCGGATCCGAATCATACTGTCCAGCCTGCATGGCTCTGCTGTGACCCGCAAAAGGGTCTGCCTGGCTGAAAGACTCTATATACTGTCAGTTACCCGATTTCGAGGTCTCTTAGAATTGCGTGGACTCATAATCCTGAACCCGCGCGTCACAACGCTGCCCAGGTAGACCGTTCGTCAAACGACGTCCTGGACCACGTTTTTCGAGGCGATCCCCTCCCACAAGGACCACCACTTTGCCGAATCACCCGGCAAGGAAACACACTGTCTTCCTTTCCAGGATTGACGTCCGAAGTGCCCCGGAGCCGCAAAGATACGACCCCTCCAAAACGTCTTTTCCCCGACACTTAAGTCACAGTTAGCATAATACATATCGGTGCTGGAGGCATCACTTATTGGCAAAATAACGAGATTTCGGCCTATTTATCTCTCCGACAGAAGCTTTCCGCGCGCAGGCCTGTGAATCCGAACAGGAACTCCATTTCGCCAGGAAAAAGGTCGGGGCAGACCTCCCGGTTTACTGATAAAATCAGGGGGATTAGCTCAAATGCGCTGTAATCGGCAGTTGAAATGGTTCCAGGAGAACCAGGTGATCTCGATAAGAACAAGAAGCGGGTGCGGATCCTCTCTGCTGGCCGTTTTTTTCTTCGGCCTGGCATTGAACATGCCCACCCTCCAGGCGGCTCCGGACTATGCCGGAATCAGGAAAAGCCTGCAGGAAAAAGGACGCGTGGTTATCTGCGTGGTACTTACGGATGCGCCGCAGACCGACAGTGGACTCTCAGCGACCCCTCTTGAACAGCGAATGCGGCGCTACCGCGCTTCCCAGCAACGCTTCCTGACCGCGCTGGGAGAGAAAGGCTATTCTCTGCGCTACCGTTTCAGGTACTCTCCCGTGCTGGCTCTCGAGCTCGAAGATGAGGCGCTCCTGGACCAGCTCAGCCGAATGGAATCGATCAGGAACTTGAAAGTGGACCAGCAGGGCGGCGCGGCGCTGATCGAAAGTCGCCAGCTGATTCGCGCGAACGAAGCCCAGGATCTCGGAATCAGCGGGGTTGGAAGAACCGTGGCCGTACTCGACAGCGGCGTCGACAACGACCACCCCGACCTTGTCGAGGGGCTGCTCGCTGAACACGGCAGACGCTTTCTCTCCCAGGGAGATGATGTCAGTGAAGATTTTGATGACGACAACGGCCACGGGACACATGTCAGCGGGATCCTCGCCTCCAGGGGGCATGTCACCACGGCAGGAATCGCGCCGGAAGCCTCGATCATTCCTGTAAAGGTTCTCGATAGCAGAAACGTGGGCTGGTTTACCGACTGGGCCGCGGGAATCGAATATGCCGTATCGCTCCATCAACAGGACAACGGAATCTCCATCGATGTCATCAATATGAGCCTCGCAAGCCACTCGCTCTACACCGAGAGTTGCGAAGATGCGAACGAGGCCATCGCCGGAGCTGTCGCCGCCGCCCGCGAGCTCGGGGTGCTGGTTCTCGCGGCATCGGGCAACAACGGCAGCCTGAACTCTCTCGCCCTGCCCTCCTGCATGCAGAACGTAGTCTCGGTAGGGTCCATCCACGACACCAATCCCGGAGATATCTCCGCTTTCACCAACCGCTCACCGCTGCTTGAACTTCTCGCGCCGGGAGAGACTATCATCAGCGCCGGCGCCGGAGGCGGAAACGAAACCATCTCGGGAACCTCGCAGGCTGCCCCGCATATCGCAGGCGCCATCTGTCTCATGCTGGAGGCCAACCCGAGGCTCGCACCCGAGCAACTCGTCGGAATACTTAAATCTACGGGCATCTCTGTCACGGACGCCAACTCGGGGATGATCTTACCCAGGCTTGACTGCCTCGCCGCCGTGGAATTGGTTACGATCCCCCCGGTCAGCGGGCTCTCCTGTGTGGTCGACTCAGCGGAATCCCTGGTGGTAACCTGGACCGGGCCGGCGGCTATCGACGCCATCGAGATCACTGTCCTCCATGAAGGCCTGCCGAGAGCCAACAGCGTACTCGAACCCGACGCCACCGAGTTCCGCATGAACGGCGCGGAGCCCGGCACCTACGAGATCCGGGTGGTTTGCCTGCGCGGGGAACTTCGCGGGCCCGCCAGCTCGTGCATCCTCAGGGCCGAAGCTTTCCAGGAGGCCTTCACCCGCGGCAACTGCAACTCGGATGGCGCCTTCGACCTGACAGATGCGATCTTTACCCTCAACACGCTGTTCTTCGCTGGAGCTGGTGAGTTTCGATGTGAAGAGGCCTGTGACTCCAACGATGACGGCGAGCTCAACATCACCGATGCGATCTTTACCCTGAGCGCCCTCTTCCTGGGAACATCGCTTCCCCCCGAGCCCTACCCGATCTGCGGCTACGATCCGAGATCGGCCGGAGCAGAAAGCTCACTGGCCTGCGAACAGGGCTTCTGTCCGGCGCAATAAGCCCCAGGCCGCCCGCGCCTTCATTCACAGATCTCCAGGCCGACGAGGTCATCCCGCAGGCTGTCGACAAGCTGGTTGACGGTCTCGGCGAACGGCGCCAGGAGCATGTCTGAGAGCGCGCCCCCCGCGGCGCCGAAGAGTCCACAGAGCAGACCGCCGCCAGCGGTCACCTCGATGTCGGGGTTCTCAATGACCGCCTCGCCGATACCGACGATCTCTCTACGTCCCTCATCGTTCTCCTCGATCTCCAGCGGCACGACAATCTCGAAATTGAAGGGAACGTCCTCACCCTCGGCCGAATGCATGGTAAGCGTGCAGGTGGTCGGAATAAACGCGTTCATCGAGATCGGAAGATCTTCCACCCGCCCCTCGACCCTGATCCCGATCCTTCCTTCCTCAAAATCAGCGATAGCGGTGGCGCCGAGTATCTCGATCGGGCAGCCCGGCTCGCCGGTATCGCCGCATTCGGCTGGCGCTTCATCTTCGGGACAGATCTCGATCTCGAAACCCTCAACGGGAACCGCGGCTCCTCCAGCTGGAAGACAAATACTCAGGCCATCTTTGAAATCAATATCACCGACCAGGCCCTCGGCCACGGTCTCGTCGACGCAGGGAGGCTCTTCGGAATTGCAGGGCGCGAACGAATCGCAGGACAGACCGTCTTCGGTCGGGTCGAGACCGCATTCGGAAAAGGGAGGAGGCGGCGGCTCAAAGCCCAGGAAGAGATAGGCGGTGATCTTGATGACATCGGTCACGTCAACCAGCCCATCGTCGGTCGCATCGGCGCTGTCACCGCAAACGATGGGTTCCTGGACGACGAAGAGGCGCTCCACGACGAAGACGGCATCGGAAAGATCCATCTTCCCATCCTCGTTCGCATCCCCGCGCCGGAAGAAAACATCCTGGGCGGCCGCCTCGTTACCGCAGGTAAAAAAGACGATGCCGCATCCTAAAGCCAGGGCGATTGTCGCCAGAGAATTCCGTTTACTCATCGATATACCCCTCGAATACCCATCCCGTTTATTCATTCATAACTACGTCTTCATATTAGCACTCGATGCTCCTTATGAAGACAGGATTCATTTCCCGGGCTGATTTAGCACAAGACCGGGTTTTTCTTTTGCCTGGTACTTCAACTGTATAAACCTCCCGCCGCGGCATTAGAATTAGGGCTGGTTCGGAAAACACAGAAGCCAATGCGATATCCATCCAAAAACAAACTGCCGGGCAGCCTGCTGGCTTTCTGCATGGTGTTCCTCTCCCTGGGACTTGCGGCGCAGATTCCAGATGATGACATCTGGGCCGTTGGAGACGAGCACGCTGAAGGCCAGCTCACGATCTTCAACAGCGAGCCCGAAGGAGGCACCATCGGCCTTCCCCTGGAGCTTGGCGATTTCGACGGCGACGGCAGAACCGATTTTGTCAGCACTGCCATGTTCGCCAATACTGGACCTTCTGATGCCAGGAGCGCGGGAGGTGAGGTCTACATCTACCCCGGCGATGGCCGGCTGGAGGGAGAGCTCGACAGGGCCGAACGGGCCGGCTCGGCTCCCGGGCTGACATTGATCGGAGGTCGAACCGGAGATTTCCTGGGTACAGAGCTCTTTACCGCGGACGTAAATGGAGACGGCATCGATGACCTCCTCGTGGGAGCCCAGAATCTGGACCTGGTTGCCGCCGACGGCGAGCTGGCGCGAGACAACTGCGGCGGAGTCTTCGTGGTGCTTGGCCGGCGGGGACTGCTCGATGCCGGCAGCACGCTGGACCTCCTCACCCCTCATGATGGAGTGATCCTCCTCCTCGGTGGCGAAGAGGGAGAGAGGGCTGGGGTCTGGGTCGAGAGCGGTGACCTCGATGGAGATGGGATGGACGACCTGCTCCTTGGCGCGGACCAGTACCCGGTGGCGCCAAGAGGAGGCGACTCCCGGATCCGCTCCGGTAAGGTCTACGTGGTCTACGGACGCCCGCAGTTCCCGGCAGCCCTCGATCTCGCCGAGGAGTCTGACGGCGTGACCGCCATCCTGGGACGCGACACCGGAGATCACTTCGGCTCGAGCATCCATGCGCGGGATCTCGATGGAGACGGCCGCGACGAGCTGGTCGTGGCCGCCGCCCTGGCTCGTCTGTCGGCTTCGCTGTCAGGCGGAAGCCCGATTGCCGCTGTAGGTATCGGCGGAGGGGACGGACCGGGAAACGGGCGCCCCAATTGCGGAGAGATCTATGTCTTCTATTCCAGCGCCGACAACGGCGGCCGACTGCCGCCGCTTATCGATCTTGGAGAGCCCCTGGAGGCGCCTCTCAACCAGCGCCTCACCACCATCTACGGCCGCAAGAGCGCGGACATGCTGGGTGAAGAGCTCAGCACGGGCGATCTCAACGGCGATGGCCGAATGGACCTCATACTAGGGGGTCTCATGGCCGCTGGTCCGCGCCAGGAAAGCCGGGCCGGGATGGCCTCGATCATCTACGGCTGGGATGGCCTTCGCGGATCGACCATCGATCTCTCGCCTGAGCCCGTCGCGCAACAGCCGGAGGGCCTTCGTACGGCCTTCCTCTTCGGCAGCTATCCCGGAGACATACTCGCCGACACGCTGACCGCGGCCGACCTGGACCGCGACGGCTTCGATGACCTGTGCGTTGGAATCCCGCGCTACGACTCCGGCAGCGGCCTGAGCCTGCGCAGCAATGTGGGAGCCGCCCTGGTCATCTATGGAGACCCCATCGGGCTCCCGGAAAGCTGGGAGCCCCTGCGCGGAGAGCTGCCCTGCAACCTCAGGATCAAGGCGGTTGTCGGCGCGGAGCCGGAAGATCTCCTCGCCTATTCGATGGTCGCCGGAGATGCGGATGGCGACGGCCATCCCGACCTCTTCGTAAACGCCATGCGGGGTGATGGCCGGGAAGAGGACGTACCCGACGCGGGCGAGGCCGTTGCCGTGAGCGGCCGGCTGCTGAGCGAGAGGCGCTACCGGATCACCGCGATTGAACCCTTCAGCGGCGAGCTGGGGGTTCCCATCCCGGTGACGATTTCAGGCGGCGGTTTCGAGGCGGGGCCGGGCACACGGGTGCTGCTTGGAGAGAGGGAGGTTGAAGACATACAGGTCATCTGCTCGAACAGGATCGAGGCTGTCCTTCCTCCATCCGACCTGAGGGGTTCCCGGGACCTGACCGTCACGGGTCCATCCGGCTCGGCGACCTTCTCCTCGGCCTTCTATTACCTCGACGGAAAAAACTTCATCCGCGGAGACTCCGACCTCTCTGGCGCGCTGGGGCTGACTGACGGCATCTACACCCTGACGATGCTCTTCCTCGGCAACCGGGAGCTCTGCCCCGATGCCAGCGACTTCGATGACAATGGACTGGTTCACGTAACCGATGCGATCAGCCTGTTCCTCTTCCTCTTCCAGGGCGGCGCGCCGCCGAGGCCGCCCTATCCGCTCGCCGGTGAGGATCCCTCGCCCGATGAGCTCAGCTGCGGCTCCTGAATAGAGGCCTCTGTATCTTCATCCCCGGCGAGGTCATTCTGCGCCCAGAGCAGACAGAGCCCCCCGGCCACCAGGAGAAAACCCGCCGCCCAGGCCCAGGAGCCTCCCTCCATTTTCTCTCCGAGGTAGAGCGCGGCCACGATGCTCGTAAGGAAAGGACTCAGCATCTGGAAGGACGAGGTGATAGAGGCTCCCAGTCGAAGCAACGCGACATAGAAGAAGATATGGGAGATACAGACCCCCAGAACGGCCGTTGAGAAGACCAGGAACCACCCCCACGGCGACAGGCTCTCGATGGAGCCTGGCCGCCCGAAGAAGAGCATGAGGATGACAGTACCTGCCGAGACGTACTGGGCAACAACACCGAAGGAAATCAGTGGCGAGATTCCCTCCATGAAATAGCGCACGCTGACCCCATAGAGCCCGAAAAAAACACCGCAGAGGAGAATGATCGCAATGCCCTGGCCGTTCACCGAATGGCTGAAGGCGCCGCCTGAGATAGAAAGCCCGGCGAGCCCGGCGATGGCCAGCAACAGGCCGATGCCGAAACGAGGACTGCCAAGCAGAACGCGCTCCGTTGGAAACAGGATCATCGCCGCCGCCACCGCCCAGATCGTCGACGCCTTGATGAAGAAACCGATGGCGTTGGCCTGGATGTAATAGGGCGCCGCCGCCCAGAAGATCTGTCCAATGAAGGCGAACGCCGCGGGCACCAGCGCCCGTGAGAGCACCCTGCTTCCCAGGTCACCCCGTTGCCAGGCAAGGTACAGAGCGGGCCACAAAAGCACGGCGGCGATGGGATAACGAATTCCGTTCGCCGTCCAGGGATCATCGGGAAGGTAGGCGGTGAGATCCTTGAGCAGGACAGGGGTCGAACCCCAGATACAGACGTTGGCCAGGACGGCCAGTGTGCCTTTGCGGTCGATCTTCACGGGGCCCTCGTCACAGCCTCTCGGCCACGTCCCGCGCGAAATAGGTCAGGATCATGTCGGCCCCCGCTCTCCTGATCGCCAGGAGAGTCTCCATCACCGCCGCATCCTCATCGAGCCATCCGAGGCTGGCCGCGGCCTTCAACATCGCGTATTCCCCGCTCACATTATAGGCGGCCACGGGCAGCATGGTCTCGGATTTCACCCTGGCGATCACATCGAGATAGGCCAGGGCCGGCTTGACCATGACGATATCCGCCCCCTCTTCCTCGTCGAGGAAGACCTCGCGAACCGCCTCCTCGCAATTGGCGGGATCCATCTGGTAGGTCTTCTTGTCGCCTGAGCGCGGCTCGGAATCGAGCGCGTCTCGAAACGGACCATAGAAGGCCGAGGCGTATTTTGCCGAATAGCTCAGAATGCTCACACCTGTGAAGCCGGCGGCGTCAAGAGCCTCGCGAATGCGGCCGACCCTTCCATCCATCATATCCGAGGGCGCGATGATGTCCGCCCCGGCCTCCGCCTGGGAGACCGACATGGCGGCGAGAACCTCGAGGGTCTCATCGTTGAGTATCTCCCCATCTTCGACAATCCCATCGTGGCCGTCGCTGGAATAGGGATCCAGCGCGACATCTGTGATGACGGCGAGCTCCGGCAGGGCATCCTTCAACTGCCGAACGGTACGCTGAAGCAGGCCATCCGGGTTGGTCGACTCGGTTCCCACCCTGTCCTTCAGGGAATCGGGAAGAGCCGGGAAGAGGGCAACGGCGGGAATCCCCCGCTTGAACGCCTCCTTCGCCTCGGTGACGAGGACGTCGGGGCTATAGCGAAAACAATCAGGCATCGAGTCGATGGGGATCTTCTGCGATGACCCATCGACAACAAAGAGAGGCCAGATGAGATTGTCCCGGCGCAGATGAGTCTCCCTCACCAGGCTTCGAACAGCCTCTGATTTCCTGTTGCGACGCGGACGGGAGACGAGCTCAGGCATTTCCAGGCCATCGGTCTCGGCGGCGCCGTCTTGAATAGGTTCCTTATTCGCCATGAAGCTGTCGTCCAGGAGGTTTCTCAGCCTTCCCGCCGGGAGAAGGGACTCCGCTTCCCATCAAGCTGGAGCCAAAGGGTAGAGTATAACATGTTCATCCGCGGCGGCGGCAGGAAAGAACGAGCGCGGGACCGCTCGGGCGGACTCCGCAGGGTCCCGTAATCTTTCATCCGGGGCCAGGACCCTTTTCGCTGTATACTTCGGCCATTGAAACGACCCGCACAGGAGGCGGCCAGCTTGCGTATCTCCCGGGAAAACCACGATGAAATGACCGCCGCGGCGGAGGCGGAATACCCTGAGGAATGCTGCGGACTTCTCTTCAGAGGCCCGGAAGGCTCGGAGGTGGTGCCCATGACCAATCTCCAGAACAAGCTCCACGAAGAGAATCCCGAGACCTACAAACGCGACGCCCGTACGGCCTATTTCATGGATCCGCAGGAAATGGCGCGAATCAGCGGGGAAAAAGAAGCCGGGGGAATGGCCCTCGCCGCCATCTATCACTCCCACCCCGACGCGGAATCCTATTTTTCGGAAACAGACAGCGAGGCGGCGGCCGTCTTTGGAGCTCCCAATTTCCCCGGAGTCGTCTACCTGGTCTACTCGGTGATCGACGGCAAGGTCGCCGAGCTCAAGGCCTTCGACTGGTCTGGAGACGAGGCGGCCTTTACAGAGATCCGCCTCGAGATCGAGGACTGAGACTCCTGAAGCGGCTCACCTCAGCGGAGCGGGGATATCGACCCGGGTGGTCCGGCCGGTGAGCGCCTTCAGGAAGGCGACGAGATCCTTCTTGTCCCCGGGGCTGAGGTTCAGCTTCTTCATCTCCGGATCAAGAGGCCACCTTGGATTCTCCACTCCACCCCGGTCGTAAAACTCGACGACCTCTTCAAGGGTTCGAAGCCTGCCATCGTGCATATAGGGAGCGGTAAGCTCGACATTCATGAGGGTAGGAGTCTTGAACCGTCCCCGGTCATCCCCGGCCTCGCTTACCTCGTAGCGTCCGGAATCGGAGGCCGGCGAACCCTCCGCGACACCGACACCCGTGCTGTGATACTTCTCATCGGTAAAATTGGGGCCCGAGTGGCACGCCGTACAGCGCCCCCGGTTGTTGTCCTTGAAAATCTCGAGCCCTCGGCGGGCGGCTTCATTGAGAGCTCCATCTTCCCCCGTCTCATGCCGTTGCCAGGGCGAGTCGTAAACGACGAGGGTCCGCTCAAAGCTCGCGATAGCGGCGGTGATCCTCTCCAGGTCAACCCGCTCATCTCCATAGGCCTCTCCAAAGAGCCGCCTGTAGGCCGCGACCCGCGCCACCTTCGCGACAATCACCTGGTGGCTTTCGCCCATCTCCCCCGCCGAGACCATTGGGATCGCCGCCTGCTCCTCCAGGCTCCCGGCCCTTCCATCCCAGAACTGCTCCCGGCTGAAGATCCGGTTCAACACGGCCGGAGCGTTACGTCTGCCGCGCTGGCCGTTGAGACCGGAAGAAAGCGGCGTCCTGTCGGCCCAGCTCCTCGAGGGGTCATGACAACTCGCGCAGGAGATGGTCTGGTCCTTCGACAATCGACGATCAAAGAAAAGGTGGCGGCCCAGCTCGGCCTTGGCCGCGGTCCAGGGGTTCCCGGACGGTATCTTCACCATCGCCCGGTCATAGCCGAGAGCGTCGAGTTTCTCGATACTGAAATTTTTCCAGGTGAGCGGCACGTTGTTGGTCCGGCCACCCCTCTCGCAGGCGGTGAGGAGGAGAATCGCCGAGACGAGAGCCGAGAGGTTGAAAATCGCTGGGCGGCTCATTCGACCGGCCCCAGGCTCAGCAGGAGCTCCCCCTGGCCTCCCGCGGCGACCTCAACCTTGCCGCGGAGCTCTCCAAGCTTCTCGTGCCAGGCAACGTAACCATAGCTTCCCGGAGGAACCTCCCCTATCACCAGCACGCCATCGGCATCGGTCACGCCCGCGTAGGGATTGTCATGGACAACCACGTAGGCCCGCATCCAATTGTGCACATCGCATTTAACCGTGACCAGGCCGGGCTCAGCGAGCTTGCGGCCGGGGTAGACCTCTCCCTCACGAACAAACTGGTAGTTAAAAAAAGACCTGTCGCCGTAGTACGGATGGGTTGAGTGTGTCAGGGGATCCTCGTTGGAGGCCTTCAACAAAGATCCTGCCATAGCCACCCCGACATGAGGGTGAAACGAGCAGTCCCTGTTGATCAGCATCAGCTCACGACCGGGCGCCTTGCCCCGGCTGATTCCCTCGAGACGAACAACGACATTCCGGATTCCACGACTGGCGGAATCAACAACAAGCTCCTCGCTGAGCACCTTCCCCTTGCAGTGCAGGGCGTTGATGTTGGCGTCAATCCGGCGGCGAGCCGGTACCGGGTCGCCGCGGTAGGTAGCCACCACGCGGACTGTCCCTCCATCGACGACATCCGCAATCTCGTAGGGTCCGGAGGATCGGCCCTCGCGGGAGAGACGGTCCGCGTCGCCGCAGGAAGCCGCCAGCGCCGCGAACAGGAGAATGGACAATCTGAAACTGCTAGTGCTCACCAGACATCTCTTCAAATGCATAGACGCAAGACCAGGGAGACGGCATCGAGGAAAAGACAGGCCGCCACCGGCAGCTTGCCGCTCTCCAGGCGGCTGACTATCGACAGCCAGATGGTAACGCAGAGCGACAGGATGCAGGACGCGGGAAGAAGGGTCCAGATTGTCGAGATCGGGGCGGCCTCTCCCGGCTCCTCGGCCCCGGCCAGGATCAGCGCTGCCACCAGGACATTCAGCGCAGACCAGGCGAGCTTCCACCAGCCGATCCTGAACTCGCCGAGATATGAACCCGGAGGCTCGTCCTCGTATTCGACATCGGAAAGATGTTCGGGCCGGGGATGTTGGCTCTCGGCTGGCCCATCCAGATTGGTCATGCTTCTTACTTTTCCTTCCACGCGATTGTCGGCAGCGTTATTGTAACGCCAAGACGAAAAGCACTCCACGCTCGTACTCGACTGAAGTCCCGCCTTCGGCTAAAGTGTGCCCACTCGTCGCGCTGTATTATGTGAATTCCCATACAGGTTCAGGAGAATCATGTCAGATCTTTCCGCCATAGAAATTACTGATCCGGAGATCAAAGAGCTTATCTGCCGGGAAGAAGCCCGCCAGCTATCCTCCATCCGGCTGATCGCGTCGGAAAACTACGCCTCCGAAGCCGTCATGCAGGCCACCGGAACCGTCTTGACCAACAAGTACTCCGAGGGCTACGCCGGAAAACGCTACTACGAAGGCCAGGACTATATCGACCAGGTCGAGACCCTCGCCATCGAGAGAGCCAAGGCTCTCTTCGGCGCCGAGCACGCCAATGTCCAGCCCTACTCCGGTTCTCCCGCAAACCAGGCGGTCTATCTCGCCCTGTGCAAGCCGGGCGACACGATCATGGGTATGAGCCTGCCCTTCGGCGGCCATCTAACCCACGGCTGGAAGGTCAACTTCTCCGGCATCCAGTACAAGTCCGTCCAATACGAGCTGAATCCGGACACGCACCGTATCGATCTTGACCAGGTCAGAGAGATGGCCCTCGAGCACCGCCCGCGGCTGATCTGGACCGGAGCCTCAGCCTATCCGAGAACCTGGGACTTCGAGGCCTTCGCCGAAATCGCCGCCGAGGTCGACGCGGTACTGGTAGCTGATATCGCCCACTTCTCGGGACTCGTGGCCGGAGGCGTTCATCCTCATCCGTTCCCCCATGCCTCCATCGTCACCACGACCACCCACAAGACCCTGCGCGGCCCGCGCGGTGGAATGATCTTGAGCAAGGAAGAATACGCGCGCGACCTCGACCGGGCCATCTTCCCCGGGCTCCAGGGCGGACCGCACAACCACACGACCGCGGCCATCGCGGTCGCCCTGAAGGAGGCCTCATCGGACGATTTCAAGGACTACGCCCGCCGGATCGTCGCCAACGCCCAGGCCCTGGCAGCCTCTCTCCTCGAAAGAGGCTTCAGCCTGGTGACCGGCGGCACCGACAATCACCTGATTCTCTTCGATGCCACGGCCAGGGGACTCAGCGGCAAGGAGGGCTCCTCGGCGATGAATCTCTGCGGCATCGAAGCCAACTCCAACGCCATCCCCTTCGATTCCCGTAAACCCTTTGATCCAAGCGGAATTCGCCTTGGAACCGCCTCGGTGACCTCGCGCGGCATGAACGAGGAACACATGAAGCAGGTTGCCGACTGGATCGAACAATCGTTCGAAGCCCATGATGATCCCGACAGGCTCCAGGCCATCCGCCAGGAGATCAGCGAGTTCTGCTCCGGCTTCCCCTGCCCCGGAATCCCGACCTGAACCAGGACAGGGTTTGCCCCGGCCTAGAGGCGAGTTGCCGCCATACGGGAGCGCAGGTAGTCCAGCAGTCGCCTGTCCGGGGAGGTAGAGGCGACCCGTCCATCCCCGCGCTCGAGACGGTCGAGCTTTTCCCTGAGCCGTGGTTCGCGCTCGATCGCCTGGTCGGTCCACTTCCTGTACGCCTTGAGATCCCCCCGCATCTTCTGTACGAGTCCCAGGCGAAGCATGCACTCCGATTTCTCGGGAAGCGCATCGGGCAGCCCGTCAAGGGCCAGCCGGTAGTATTCGACCGCCCGCTCGAGCTCGGCAACCGATGACGAGGAGAGGGTGACGGCCAGGGCCAGGTCGGTAAGCAGGATCGCGAGATCGAAGGTCACCTTCCCTCCCCAGGAGCGAACCGCCCCTGCATCCGGCGGAGCCTCTCCGTCAAAGATGGCCTGCTCGAGGAGAGCTGCCGCCTCCCTGTAAAAACCTGCCTGGGTGTAGAGCAGCGAGCTCCGCTGGGCGAGCTCGAGACCATCACAGCTCTTCTTCAGCTCATTAACCGCCGCCTGCAGATTGTCGCCTGCGAAGGTCTTCACAACCCGCAGCGCCGCCTCGGCCGCGGCCGCGAGACCCTCCTGCCGCCAGAGCGAACCCTGCCGAATCTTCGCAAGCACGTCCGCCGCCGGCGGCGGGTGCAGGGGTTTGTAGCGCTTCCACCCCTCGCGAATTTCAAACACCGGCAGCTCGCCTGACTCGATCTGTTTCTTATAACGCCAGGCCGCGGCCCACGCCGCGGTGAATCCACCGGCGGGCCGGGCAAGCTCGGTCGCCTCCACCGGGATCCAGAGTCGACCCTTATGCGCCACCCAGGACTCCTCGGAGAAGAGATTCCCGGGAACCTCGCCGGCGCTTGCTGGAATCGAAGACAGGCCGCTGTCAAACATCATGATGACATGGCTCGAACCGACCACCACCGCGGTGGGAATGTCGGCAGCCTCCAGCACCGAGCAGCACAGCACGACGATGTCATCGCAATCGCCGGAGCGCCGCAGCAGGGTCTCCCCGGGATAGTTAACTCGATCGCTGGTTTCCACTCCTTCTGACACCGACACCGGCGTCCGCGCATCCGGCTTATAGCCGATCTTATGGCCGTTCAGAGCGCTGAGAAGGGTCACCGCCGTGACCATTTGTGCGGGAGGAAATTCATACGGTGAGACTCCCGGCCGATGCCCCCAGGCAGAATCGACGAAGGCCTTCACTGCGGCATCATTTGAATCGACGAATACCGCCACCTTGCTGGGATCCTGCCAGTTGAAGACATGATAGTCATAGATGGTGACCGCCCTGTTGGCCGAGGCCAGCAGCTCCCGGCCCTCCTCCAGGCGAACCGCCGCGGTCACCTCCAGGGATCTCTCGGTCACGATCTTCCGGGAGAGCAACGGGTTCAATCTCTTCGTCCAGGTCTCTCCCGGCGCCAGTTCTGGAAGTTCAAATCTCAGGCCCTCGACCAGGTAGCCCCGGCCCTCCCCCTCGAGGGTGAACTCCACACAGGCCGCCTGGAGCGCCCTTGAGGTGGTGTTCCTGACCCGGACCTCGCCGATCCCCTTCTCCCTGTAGGAGTGAAAGAGACTTGAGTAGATCGGACCGAGGTCAAGCTCGACAGCCGGACGGCTCGCGAGAGACCCGGCCATTCGAACCGGACCACCGGCGAAATACCAGCCGGCCAGCAGAAGAGCGGCGCAGACGGCGGCCGCGCTGAAGAGGATCGCCCTTGTCGATCTCCGCGAGGAGCGCTCGAGCTCCCGGCCGAGGGTCCTGCAGACGCCCTTGACCCCTCTCTCCTCCGCTCCTTCTCTCCCCGGCCCGGCGAAATCGGCGGGGTTGAAGTTGACCGTAGAGTCGTTCATATAATCGATCGAACCGGTAGCCGCGAAGACGAACTCCGGGCCATTACGGCAGAGCCGGATCACGTCGCCGTCCTCCAGCTTCTGCTCGAGCACCTCCCTGCCATTGAGGTAGGTTCCGTTCTTCGAGTCAAGGTCGCGCAGCAACCAGCCGCGGCCTCCATCCTCATCGAGAAAGATGAGCGCGTGGCGGGTAGACACGACGGGGCTGTCGACCACGACATCGTTACCCTGGTCTCGTCCAACGCTCAGCCGCGGGCCCTTCAATGCGACCAGCCGGCCTCTTAAGGATCCCCTGCGATGGACCAGCGCCGGTCCGCTCACGGGGCTTTCGCTCTTCACCAAAGGATGCTCCCCTGGGCTCTCTTCTCTTCAGCTTTCCCGCGGGAGCTTCCCCGCGAGTTCACAACTTCTCTCTCCCGACGAGGTCGATCGAAGACACGCCGGTCCCGCCATTGTTGCCATCTTCGACTGCCGCATCAAGCATTCGAGGCTCTGGAGGATATTCGGAAGTTAGGCTGGCCGGGCGCGACGCGGGAGAGACGAACCTATAGACCGCTCTCGCAGCCAAGTTCGTCGGTATCCGAGGCATCTCTGCCCGGCGCGGGGTAGGGCGCCAGGGGGGCGCGGCCGCCGCGGTAAAGGAAATCAAGGACGCGGATGGCATCGGTGACATTGAGCCGCCCATCGTCATTCGCATCGAGGGCGTCCTGGCAGCTCGCCGGCGCTCCGGCGAAAAGATGCCTGACGATCTTGACCCCGTCGCTGATATTGACGACCCCATCGAGATTCGAATCGCCGCGAATAAACTGCGGAGCCGGAGGCAGAACCACGATGGACCACTGGTTCGAAACCTGCCCATCAACATTGCGAACCTCGACCGTGGCGATTCCGGGATCAACCCGCTCCGGAACAAGGAGGATCACCGTGCCCGGGTTGTCGCGGTTGAATCCGGGCGAGACCTCCAGTTCGTCGTTGCCGCCGCGGAAAACCACCGTGATGCCCTCGTGAAAATCGCTTCCCGTAATAACCAGGCGCTCCCCGAGACCGATTGGATTGGGCTCGGCGGCGGTGATGATAGGACGCTCCCAGCCGGCCGTGCTGGTGACCGTGATGGTGTCGGTGTCGACCACCTCGCCCCGGTCGTTGAAGCCGAGAATCTCGATCTCGTTGGCGCCGGCCACCAGGGGAATATCGTCAATGCTCCAGTCGCGAAGATCTCTGTTGGAAAAATTGGCGGCCAGGTCTTCGACGAACTCACCATTCCTCGAAAGCGAGAGCGTGAAAACATCGGCCGGTGATTCCCCATCGAGATCGATGAAGGGCGAGGCTCCCTCATGGGTAATGTCGCGGCCGCTGTTGGTCGTGATCCGCAGGCGAACGGCGGGATAGCAGGCTGCGTCAACCCGGCTGCGAAGGTAGTTGTTTCGACTATTGACGAAGTTCGAAATACCGCCGGTGCTGCCGACGCCGGCGCTCGAGACCTGTGACATATAGGCGCTCAGGGGCGAGCGGCCGCCGGTGTAGAAGAAATTGTCGATCATGCCCTTGAGGATCCCGTAGTACATCCTCTTCACGCGGGGGCGGTTCAGCAGCCGGGTCACCTCGCTGAAGTGATTGGAAATCGTTCCTGATGGACTCGATGGCATCGTCGAGAATTCTCCTCCCCCGGCATTACCGAAGGTCAGCTCGAGATCCCAGGGGATCAGCCGCCAGAGACCATCGGAGGGAGCCCTGTAAAAATAACAGTTCTTTCCACGGCGTCCGCCCCAGGTGTCCCAGTGATCGATATTGGTAACAATGGCGAGAACACGCAGGACCTCCTCAACATCCATCATCGAGAAGATGGAATTGTCGAAGGCCGTACTCGACGTGGTGCGGGAATCCATCAGCCGGGCAAGCTCTATGAGCGGGGTAAAATCGTCCTCTGTCTTCCTGTTGCGCAAGGCGAAGTACCAGCGGTAGTTTTCCTTATTGTTGCCCCCGCCAGTACTTCCGTACGGAGGAAAGAGCAGACGGCCCTCGGCGTTTCCGGTCCGGTCTCCGCTGTCGTTGAAGCTGAAACGGTCATCCATCTCGTAATGCGCTCCGGAGGGACCTTCCGATTCCGGAAACCAGAAATTGATATACTGGCGGTTGGGCTTATCGAGAGCTTCATAGGTCCCCGTCCTGACGTCATTGAGCTGGAAGCGGACCAGCGTCTGGAAATCGAAATAGGGCAGCAGGGAAGAGCCGGCATTGCGGCGCATCATGTAATGAGCCAGGCGCTCCTTTCCATCCGAAGAATGCTCGTCGAGATTGAACGCCGTCTTGCGCCCATGGAGAGGTTTGTCCTTGGGAATCTTGAGCGAGAAGCTCTTCTCAAACCCACCGCCGCCGGGACGAAGCCAGGGGCTGCCCGCGAAACGAATTCGCGAACCGTAATAGATATCATCGCCGCCGAAGACGAAGGAGCCCTCGAGCATCTTATTGGAGAGCACCCGGCGGCTGCGCAGCTCATTCTCATGCTCCTCGTGCATCACGAAGCGGTAGTTGTGATGGTTCGTGGAGGGGTTACGGGTATCGTGACGATAAAGATTGTAGAGCTCCTCGGTGCGGGAGGCCGACAAGGGGTTCACCACCGGGGCGTGGGAGCGCCCGAGGATATCCCGCGGAAATCTCTCTGGCCGACCGTCCGAATCCTCGGCCTCGATGTAATAGATCACACGGGTGCCATTTGATTGTCCCGGGATGGTGCCTGTATACTCGCCCGGCTTCTCGGCCTCGCGCATCGTCACCCGGGCGAACGAACCCGAGACGGTATTGGTGCGGTAGAAGAGCTCGACCTGGCTGACGCCATCCGGATCCCGGACGCGAGCGGTCACGGTCACCGACTCGCCGCTGCCGGGTACGGCCGGATCCTGGGAGACCTTGTCAATCGCGGGGCCCATATTCGCGGAACCGTACCGCTCAATCTGGCGGAGGGTCACCGAGTTGGGCTCGCCGGGCGACCCGAGGGTCGGCGGAACTTCGAGGAAATGGCTGCCGGCGATTCCGGGGCTCGAGGCATTCCCGACATTGTAATCGCCGATACAAAGAATGGAGGCGCTGCCGATCTTCCACTTCGCATCGAAACGAACCCTGTAGCTGGTGCCATTGGACTGGCTGCTGGTATTGCATTCGATCCGGTTGACCTTGTAATCGCCTCCGCCATTCCAGGCGATCAGCTTCAGGCTGCCGTTGCCTGCGATCACCTCGTCATTGTCGGTTGTCCGGCCGGAGCTGATATGGGTTCCCTCGATCCTCCAGCCGCTGGTATTGCTGTTGAAGGTGCCGTTGGAGACCATGTTCGAGCCGCCGTTGGAACGCGTCAGCTGGATGTTGTCAACGATCGCGATGCCCTCGGCCGGCAGGAGCATCCCCAGGTCGGAGTCTCCGCCCCCGTGGGTGGCTGTATGGGTAAAGGTATTCACCCGCGCCTCGCCGGAATCGTCGCTGGCATCCCAGGAACCGGCGACCGAGCTCTCGCTGTGCGGATCAATCCGTTCGAGCGACGCTCCCCCGCCATCGGCCCAGCGCGGCCATTCTCCTCCATCGTAATAGCGCACCTTGTCGGCGATATTCCCGGAGGCATCCCTGAGCCGCAGGCGCTCCCCGCCATTGGCCAGGCTGCCGCTGAAGGATGCCTGGAGAAGCACATCGGGCCCAAGCCCGTAGTCCCGACTGATCTTGGCCACCGAGTTGGCAATCACCAGGTAGTCGCCGGCGCCGATCACCGTGCCGGGCGGAAACTCGTAGCCGCCCACGCCCTCGACGCTCCAGCCGCTGATGTCATGCGCCGTAGCGCCGCGGTTGTAGAGCTCGATAAACTCATCGCTTTCCAGGCCCGAGATCGGATGGTACATGATCTCATTGAAGATCACGTCGTTCACCACCCCGGTATCGTTCGCGGCGCCCGGGGTCGGAAGGGCCGCCCGGGCGAAAGATTCCTGCCCATCAGGATAGCGCGCCTCGCTGCGGCCAGGCACCTTGGGCTCGAAGATGCGGGCATCTACAACCCGGGTTCCGGCTGGGTTGACGAGCGCCACCGAGACGCGGTCCCGGACGCCCTCGACGATGGAGAAGTCCATGCCCAGCTGAGCCTCGGTGAAGAAGACGAAGCCGCGCGCGGGAATGCTCGTTCCTTCGGGAATCGTAAACAAGCGCAGGTTGCTGTAATCATCAGTCAGGTGAAAGCCGCCGAGGTCTACCCGTGAGAAGCTCTTATTGTAGAGCTCGATGAAACGCGGACCGTTGGCGGGCAGGAAGTGGCCCTCGTTGACCGCCACCGGAAGGGTCTCCAGGTCTCCGGGCTGGATCTCCCTGCGGCTCACCAGCGTCGGGATGAAGGACAGGTCGGAGCTGCTCAGGTTGGTATTGTGAACACTGACGGCCAGCACGTTTCTCCCTGCGTTAAGAGCGGCCAGGGGAATCGTGATCTCGGCGTTATCCTCGTCGGGAGCATCCCCCACCGTCCCATTGGCCTCGGTATCGTTGTCAACATTCCCGCCGGCCATGTTGACCCGCCCCACCTCCTGGGAATTGAGGTAGACCACGAAGCCATCATCAAAGCTCACGTTGAGAACCACCGAACCGAGCTCCTCCGGGTTCTCCACCTCGAAAATTTTCCTGCAGAAAACTGTCAGGTAGCTGTTGCGCATATCATCGAGCTCGGTGCGATCATCGCCGTCACCATAGCCGATGCCGGTGGGGCCGCTCTCCCAGCCCGAATCATCGAAGTCAAGCTCCCTCCAGCTGGCGGGAGGATTGCTGTTGCCGCGAAAATAGCTCCAGGTCGAGTTGTCGGAAATCATCACCGCGTCGACAAAGCTCACCTCGGTGTTGAAGTTGGTCCGGCCAGGGGTGCCGCCCATCTCCGAGCTCAGCTTCCAGCTGTCAGGATCATCACTGTCGGAATAGGGTCGCTTGATGGCCAGGGTGTGTCCTGTACCCTTCGCCCCGCCAGGCCACTGCCCGCGGTCATTGTAGCTGACCTTGCTGACCGCCGCGCCCTGGGGATTGGCCAACTCGATGGTCTCGCCGGAATTGTCGAGTGTCCCGATGAAATCGCCATGCGTATTCGAAACACCGTACCTGGCCTGGACAGCCTCCTCGTCGCGACAGATCACCAGGTAGGAGGTCGCGGGAATAAAGCTCCCTTCCGGGAAAACATAGCTGATCCCGCGCGTAAAGCGGTAACCGGAGAGATCATAGGGCTCGGAGCCATCGTTGAAGATCTCGACAAATTCGAGCTCCGGACGCGTGACTCCCTCGCTATCGGCTGGATCAAAATGGATCTCTGTAATAACGATCTCAGCCCGGGCCGAGGCCATGGCGAAACAGAAGAGAACGAGATACCCGGAAGCCAGGATAGCGCGCCGCCAGGCCGCCTCCAGCTCTGCGCTTTTCAGTTTCATCGAAGCCTCTATTTCCTGACGAATCGGTAAGGACTGCCCATCTCCAAGGTTAAGCCCTGCGATGCCCGATTGCCATCAGTACTTGATCTGATTCAGCAGACCGACCGGCTCAACACCCGGGCTCATAGCAGAAGGCATCGTCCGCGTCCTCCAGGGCGCCGCAAAGCGGAAAAGGTGCCGGGGGAGGAGAGCCGCCCATGAAAAGAAAACGCAGGGTGTAGATCGGCCGCGTGATAACGAGGTGAACCCCCTCCCCGGTAGAGTCCGCCGCCGCTGGACAGGGGAGCTCATCCCCGAGAAAGAGAAAGCCCAGGGTCGTCAGAACATCCGCGAGGTCCAGCACCCCATCGAGATTCGCGTCTCCCCGCATGAAAGACAGGGGCGGCCGGGGATCACCCTTGTTCAACCTGAACTCATCCAGCAGTTGGCCTTCGATATCCAGCGCCCGGCCGTGCAGCTCGGTGGTGGATATGTCAAAGACCAGGCAATGGTTTACGGACTGGAAGGTCCGTATATAGGGATGGTCCCTGGCCCCCTGGAGCTCTCCGTAAAGATGCCCGCCGCCGCCGCCAGTGACGATATAGACCGTACCTTGAGGGCTCCGGAAAACGGGATCCTGCCATCCATCGCGGAGCACCCGGCCCCGCACGGGATAGGACCGCTGGTAGTTGTGATCATGTCCGCTGCAGACCAGATCGACTCCGTACCGGTCACAGAGCTCGGGAAGCTCCGCTCGTATCGGGTGATTAAAGTTGGCGTAGACGCCGGCGGTATAGATCGGCAGATGCTGGTAGATGATCAGCCAGGGAGTCCCCCGGGAGCGGGCGGCGGCGAGATCCCGCTCGGCGAAGGCAAGCTGTTCATCCAGCTGAGCCGCGGAGAAAATGTAGTCGAGAACCAGGAAGTGCGCCGGCCCCCAGTCGTAAGAATAATAGACCCCGGCTCGATCGCTCTCATCGTCAGGTACCGTGAAGATATCCCGCCACTCGACATCCATCCGCTCCATGTCAAGGTCGTGATTTCCCCTGGAGGGATAGAGGCAGGATTTCGACAACAGGGTCCTGTAGGGCAGGAAGATGCCCGAGTCCAGGCTGCGATGATAAATCAGGTCGCCGGTGTGGAGAAAGAGATCGGCATCAAAGCTTTCCATCACAGAGCCGATGCCGACCTGGATCTCGGAGCCGGTGCCGCTGTCGCCGACCATGACCGCGCGCAGACGGCCCTCCCCCGCCCGCGGCGCCGTACGAAAACCCAGGTGCTCGCCCGCATCGAGAAGCTCCTCGCCGGAAAACACCGAGTAGCTGTAGCGGCTGGCCGGCCGCAACCCCTCCAGCACGATCCGCTGGTTCGCACCCCGAACGCCGATCTGCTCGACAACCTGTCCATCCTCCCCGACGTAACGAACCCGCCCCTCTCCTGAAGGATTCATCACCCAGAGGATCTCTACAGAGGTCTCGCCCAGGCCCTGGAGATAGGGGCCGCGCAACAGCTCCGGCGCTCCCGCATCGTCCCCTGCGGGCAACAGCAGCACGGTGGCAAGCAGGAGCACGAAAAACACTAACCTGCGACTCAAAAGTTCACCTCGAAACATAGATGGCGCGCCGAGACGCGCTGAAATAACCCGATTGCGTCATTCTAATTTCACCGGGCCGTGATAGGGAATTAATTTTCGAGAGGCGAGCCGTCAACACCTGCTTGCATCCGGATACCGTTCTGGAGAAAATCGGCGGACCACCTGGGGAGGTCTCTTCGAACTGGAGAGACCATGAAGAAATACCGACAGCTTTCCTTCCTGCCTATTCTGGCTCCGGCGGGACGGCCCGATCCGGATGCCGAGGCGCTGCGCTGCCGTCCGGGCGTTGAATACCATGAGCTGAGCACCAGGGAGATCCTCAACCGCTCAGGCAACAAGCGCCTGCCGTTTGTCTGGACCATCAACCCCTACCGCGGCTGTGAGTTCGCCTGCAGCTACTGCTATGCGCGCTACACCCACGGCTTCTTCGATCTCCATCGGTGGGAAGACTTCGAAGAGAAAATCTTCGTCAAGCGCGGAGCGGCCGGCTCTCTGCGGCGCAGGCTCCGCCGGGCGGCGCTCGCGAACGAGCCGATCGCCTTTGGTACGGCAACCGATCCCTACCAGCCCGCCGAACATCATTACCGTGTGACACGCTCCCTGCTCGAAGAGCTGCTCCAGGTCAGGGGCCTCCAGTTCTCCATCACGACAAAGTCTCCCATCATCCTGCGCGACCTCGAGCTGCTCAGGGAACTGAAGAAACTCCATCGATTGCGGGTCAATGTCACGATCACCTGTCTCGATGCGACCCTGGCCCGCAAGGTCGAGGGACACGCGCCGACTCCGGCCGCCCGCATGCGAACGGCGGCGAAACTGGTCCGCGCCGGGATCGATACCGCCATCTTCTGCATGCCGGTTATGCCGCACATCAACTCCAACGCAGCGATTCTCCGCCCGCTCTTCGAGGCTGCCCACAGGGCAGGAATAAATAACATCGTCCCCAACGCCCTCTACCTGCGCCGGGAAATCCGTGAGCCTTTCTTCGGGTGGCTCGAGAGCGAGTTCCCCGAGCTCGGTCAGCGCTACCGGCAACTCTACGGCGGAAGGTCCTACCTCCCCCAGGGCGAACAGGAAAAGCTTCTCGGAGCGTTCAGAAAGCTGAAGGCAGAATTCAGCTTTGCCGAAAAAGATGGCTGAACTCAGAAAGAGAGCTGGAGGTGGCCGTCATCGTCGAATACCGGGTCGGCCGGCTCCTCGATGATCTCGATGTCTTCGCGCCCCTCGATAAGCGGCAGGCAGGCTTCTGAGAGGTAGACGTTTTCGAGACTCAGGGTGTCGCGGATCAGGGCGACCCGCGGTCCATCTTCACGGCGGGGGCTTGTCTTGATACCCGCCTCGAGCAGTTCCCGGTCATCGGCAAGCACGATGGGCATGCGGGCGCCGGCCGGGGAATTGGCCGTCATGCAGTTGAGGTTGGTGACCTTATGATCGATCTTGTCGCGGAAGCGGCGCGTGATGTACTCGGCCATGCCC
>Ga0163108_10000812_pt1 | contig 23092 bp, 19 predicted proteins | sample Fk1155metaG_FD_109644 | JGI IMG/M metagenome (GOLD analysis project Ga0163108, IMG submission 109644) | Marine microbial communities from the Central Pacific Ocean - Fk160115 155m metaG | ecosystem: Environmental > Aquatic > Marine > Oceanic > Photic zone | place: The Central Pacific Ocean...
GCCAAGCCCGCTACTGTGCGCTCTGCGATCAGCTCGCGCTCGAATTCGGCCAGTGCGGCGAAGATGCCGAAAACCAGTTTGCCAGCAGCGGTCGTCGTGTCGATGGCGGCTCCGTGGCCGGTCAGAACCTTGAGGCCAACGCCGCGCCCGGTCAGATCGTGCACGGTATTGATCAGATGGCGCAGGTCGCGCCCGAGCCGGTCGAGCTTCCATACGACCAAGGTATCCCCTGAACGCAACGCCTTCAAACAGCTCGCCAAGCCGGGACGATCTTCGCGCTTGCCGGAAGCCTGGTCTTCGTAGAGCTGGGCCGGATCGACGCCGGCAGCGATCAGTGCATCACGCTGCAAGTCGGTGGCCTGTGAGCCGTCTGCTTTCGATACCCGCATGTAGCCAATCAGCATCTTGCACCTGTCACATATACGTTCGATTATGTGACAGTGTGGACCGGAAAGCTCTCGCCGTCAAAATTTGTCACCTAACCCGTTATTTAGTCTACGGCATGTAAAGGGGCCATCTGGCTCATAATGTGACAGAAATTCAGGGGGAATGCCCTCCTTGGTAAAGGTGACGCGCAAACGCTCCAGGGATTCAGGGTCACGCTGTCCAAAGGATGCCATCGCGAATAACGAGCGGGCTATCTCGGAATCGTGCCGCGCCTCGACAATGGCATCGTTGATTGCTTTGACGGCTTGTTGCCAATGGTTGACGGGTTCCTTCTTCCGTTCAACCGCTCGCAGGCCGTTGGTGAACTCAGTTTGTGGCTCTGACAGGAACAGCGTTGCCAGTTCTCCGCGTGGACTCAACACCTTCGATTCGATCAGGTCGATGGCGGTTGCCGCTGCCTCCAATATCTGCAACTGCACCGATGAGTCCAGAATCTCGTAGGGATGCCACAGACTTTGCCCGGCGCGCAGCGGATGGCCGCAGCGCTCCCAGACATAGCGGATACTGCCAGCGCAAGTCCCGCAATGCGAGAGCGGGGTATTCAGCTCATCCAGCAGTGTACGCAGCAGCCGGAACCACAAACCGGCATGGACGGGCCGGCGCGGCAACTCGACGTATCCTGCTGTCAGTGCTTGCCATGTGCGCCGGTCCATCGCCGCAATCGCGTCACTGGCCATGCGCGGGGCAGCGTCGGCCTTCTCCCAGCCAAGTACACGCCCTGGCATGCCCCAATAGGATTCCAGCCAGCAGCCATGCAGCGGACAGCTCAGCATCAGGGGTAGCTTCCACGCGAGCAGTACCGCCTGGTTCGCTGAATCACTCAGGCAGAGTGGGCAGGCCCGACGGATTGGCTGACTGGGCAGCCACGCGCGCCAGCTCGTGACCGATCTCGTCTTGCGGTTGCGTTTTGGCAGCATTACCGAGAACTGGAACGCATAGGTTTCCAGGGCGGACGGAACCCGGTCGTCGAGGCTATCCAGCAGCCATGGCACCCAGCCAGCAAAACTCATGCAGCGCAGTTGGTCCAGCTCGATGCCGCTTCGCCGGGAGAGTGCCGTCAGCAGCGCCACCGGCGGTGCGGTGTCCAGGTCATCGATCTGGTCATGCCCAAGGTCGTGTTCCAACAGGTCAAACATATCCATCTGGTAGCAGACGGCGACACGATTGAGCCACGAGGACAAGGCTTCGCCTTCCTTGGGAGCCGGATGCAGCGGCCAGCGTGGAGCTGGCTTCACATCAGTTCCCGCTCGAACTGCCGACGCCGCTCGCTGGGACCGGTGTAATCGGCCATGCTGAGCGTGCGGTGGTTGATTGCTTCCTCGCCGCTCTCCACGGCGGCGATGGCCGCCGCCATCAGCAAGTGCGCCAGTTCCCCTATGGTGCCCTCGCTGCGTGTGAGCAGGTAGCGAGCCATGTCCAGCGTGGCAATTGGGGAAGGCCGGCGCAGCGGGAGCGAAGCGGCGAAGCTGGCCAGCAGTGAGCAGCAATCGTCGTTGGCCTCCCATACCGGCAGCATCATCGGCTCGAAGCGATTTTCCAACTGGTCATCGGAGCGGATGGCTAGGTAGGCGTCGCGCGTGCCTACCCCAACTCTAAGGACTTCCCCGTCAAGCACCGTTTTCCAATGACCGGCCGCCAGGCCGGTTTTTCTTTCCTGCGTTCCCTTCCAGACTCCTGCACGCACGCGACGGATCGGACAGACAGACTGCCTCTCTCTAATCGGCCTTGATCGGGTCTCGCCCGGGGCCATGCGATTAACCGCACCCGCAAGCCTTGATCCTACGTCGGCGGTGTCCGGCGAGCGGGGATCAGCCGCCCGTCTTGTTGATCCGCCATTGGGTTAGCCAGGTTCCCTGCGGGTCGGTCTGACCTGTTCGTCTATCGCTGATGTGCAGTTGCCATTGCTCGGTTGTGCTCAGGCCCGCTGCCAGGCCTGCGGGTTGTAAGCCTCGCCCTTCGCCAGCACCGCCCACAGTTGCCGAGCGTGCTTGTTGGCGATGGCGATCAAGGTCTTGTGGTAGCCGATCCGTCCGCTCAGCGCAACGATCCACTGTTGCAGACGCGTCAGCTTTTCAGGGGATTCCCGCCGCTGTTTTCGCATCGTCGCAGCCAGCACGCTGCGCGCGCCCTGCACGAGCAGGGTTCGCAAGTAGTCGTCGCCGCGCCGGGTGATGCGTCCGAGCTTCGTCTTGCCGCCGCTGCCCGACTGGCTGGGGGTAAGACCGAGCCACGCGGCAAACTGTCGCCCGTTCTTGAACATCGACGCATCGCCCACGCTGGCGGTCACCGCGTCGGCGGTGATGAGCCCGACGCCGGGCAGATCCCGCGCCCGCTTCGCCAGCGGATCGTCCGCCTGCTGGGCGGTGATCTGTCGGTCGCACTCGCCGATGCGCGCATCCAGCGCGTCGAGCTGGTCGCGCACGCTCTGGATCAATCCCCGCAGGGCGGGCGACAACGCGGTGTCGAACTCCCGCTCGGCCAGTTGCGCCCGCAGATGCCTGGGGCCGGGATCGACGATCAGCCCGAATTCAGCGAGCAGCCCGCGAATCCGGTTAAGGAGCGCGGTGCGCTCTTCTACCCAGCCGATTCGCAGGCTGTGCCAGGCCAGGCGCTGCTGCTGGGCTTCGGTCTTGACCGGGATGAAGCGCATGCCGGGCGAGCGCAGCGCGATCAGGATCGCTTCGGCGTCGGCCCGGTCGTGTTTGACCGACTGGCGCTTGCGGTACGGACGCACGAACTCGGCCGCCATCAACCGCGGAGCCAGGCCCAGGCGCTGTGCCGTACGGCCCCAATGATGGGCACTGCCGCACGCTTCCATGCCGATCACCGTGCCCGCCGGCAGCGTACCGAGCCAGGTCAGAAAGCCCGCCCGATTGAACTCCCGCCGCGCCACGATCCGCCCGGCGCAATCCGCCACACAGGCCACGAAGACATTCTTTGCCAGATCCACTCCAACCGTCGTAGCATCCATTTCGACTTCCCTCCTCGCCGTTTCAGATTGACCTTCAGCAATGCAATCTTGGCACTTTGATGCCGGGTGGCAACCCCACCGGGCGGGTGGGGGAAGTCCCTTTGTAGTCCAACGGGATGCGCAGTTCGTTGCCGAGGAAGCGCAGCAGGTTGAGGAATTCCCGGCGGTTGACGCTGTTGCCGGCCAGCACGTTGTGCAGCTCGTCGATCACCAGCATGCGCACGCCGACCTTGCGCAGCAGTGCCAGAGCCAGTTGCTCCATTTCCGGCAACCGTGGGCGTGGGCGCAGCGGCGCGCCCATCGCGGCGAGCAGCGCGACGTAGAAGCGGATCACGGACGGCTCGGACGGCATCTGCACGACCAACACCGGGATGTGCTCCTGGTCGGCGTCGGAGCTGGCCGGGTGGGTGCGGCGGAACTTCTCGACGATCATCGACTTGCCATTGTTGGTCGGGCCAACCAGCAGCAGGTTGGGCATGCGTTGCTTGTTTGGCCACGCATAAAGGGCTTCCAGCCGGTTCAGCGCCTCGACTGCGCGCGGATAGCCGATCCAGCGGTCGGCGCGAAGGCGCTGGATGCGCTCGTCCGCCGGAAGACGGGCCAAGCCCTGGGCCGCCGGCAGCAGGTGGGACAGGTCGATGATGGGATATTCGTCCACGGCTACCACTCCTCAATCTGGTCGAACGGTTTGGCGGGTGGCAAGTTGTCTGCCTGCGGGTCGGCAATATCCGTATCCGGCGGAACGGGCTTGTCCGGCCGAGCTGATGTCTTGAGGTGCTGGCGGCGATCCGCGTCACGCCGCGCCTTGCGTGTGGCCTTCTGCGCGCTGGTCACAATCTCACGCATCTGGCCGATCATGCGGAACAGCGCCGACTCATCCACCTGTTCGCGCCCTTGCTGCCGCAGTTTCGCCAGCGCCTGCCGTTGTTCCCAGAGGGTGACAGCCGGATGCGACAAGGTACGGTAGGGAATTTCCAGGTAATGCTGTCCCTCCGGTTCCAGGACCCAGATACGGCTGATGTCGCGCGGATCGCGCCGGATCAGAAAGGACGGCCAGCGTTCACGCCGCGCAATCCACGGCTTGAGCGCATCGGCGTAGTAGTGGATGTGGTCGATGACAAAGCCGGTGCGGGTCAGCGTGCGCCGGAGGATCGGCAGAAAATCGACCAGGAACGAAGTAGCGCGTGTGACGACGGCCGGTACGCCGACACGCGCCACGGCCTCGGCCCAGCGCGCGGCCGGCGGTTGGAGCAGGCCGTTGTGCACCGAACCGTGGTAGGTGCCGACCGCCAATGTGAGCCAGCGCTCTAGCTCGCGCAGCGTCAGGGCGGCCTTGTTTTCGGAATCGTAGTCGCCGCGCTGGTCAGGGTTGGAGAAGGTCGTTCCCGGCAGTTCGTCGTGAATCATCTGCATCGCCGTGCCGATGATCCGTTCCACGATGCCGCCATAGTGCGGCTGTCCCAGCGGGCGATAGTCCAGCCGGATGCCATGCTGCTCGCAACCCCGGCGCAGGGCCTCGCTCTTGAACTCGGCCGCGTTGTCTAGGTAGAGCAGCAAGGGCTTGCCGCTCATCTGCCAATCCATTTCCACGTTCAGTCCTTCCAGCCAAGGGCGCTTGTCGCAGGCGACATGCACGAGGCACAGGCCAACCGAAACGGCAGACGGCGCTTCCAGCGTGACGACCATGCCGAGCACGCAGCGGGTGAACACGTCGATGGCGAGGGTCAGGTACGGGCGGCCAATAGGTTGCCGGTCGCGGTCATCGACCACGATCAGGTCGATGACCGTATGGTCTATCTGCACCTGCTCCAGCGGCGCGGTCACGGCAGGAGGCTCGCCGCCCACACCTTGTAGGTCACGAGCGGCATCCTGGCCTTCCCGCCGGCGGATGACCTTGCGCGGGTCAAGGCTAGCGATCCGTAAGGCCACGGTATTGCGCGCCGGCACTCGCAGTTTTTGAGCCTTGCACACCTGAGTGACTTCGCGGTGAAAGGCCGCTAGGCTGCGCTTCTGCTTGGTCAGGAACCGCTTTTGCAGTAGCTCGTGGATGACGCGCTCGACCGGTTCCGGCAAGCGCCCCTTACCTTTACCTCCACCGGACTGGCCGGGCACCAGATCCGTCACGAGGCCGCTGCCTTGCCGGGCACGCCGGATCAGAACGTATACCTGGCGCCGAGACAAGCCCAGCGCCTGAGCCGCCATATCGGCCGCTTCGTGCCCGACCGTCTCCGACTGCGCCAACGGACTGATGATCTCCGCACGACGGCGCGCACGCTCCCAAGCCTCATCAGGCAGAGTGGCCACGCCTTGTTCTGGAATCCGTGGGGTGTCCGTCGCCATGCTCACCTCGCTTTGGTGCACACGAGTATTGAGCATAGTCGAGATTGGTGCAGATCACTTCTGATATTGAACTGTCAGGAGCTGGCTGCACAACAGCCATTACGCCCAATCAACTGGTGCAGTCGTCTTCTGAAAATGACATACATGTGACTGTTGCAGATATGTCGTAAAACAGATGTTTTACGACGGTCTGGCGATATAGCCTCTTGCTTGGGTTTTACTTGATGAATACGAACTGTTATCATTAAAAGTTGTGCGTCAATCAGCTTCGCATCGCGGCACTAGGTACTTGTCATCGACGGCGAGCGGCCTCAGCGACGTGCTGTCGATTTGAGTCTCAAGAACTGCACACCAGTTTCATTCAATCACCGCAAGCCAGCCATTTGTCCTTCCGACGATAGCCAGCCAGCACGACAACATCCACATATCCGGATGACGAGGATGGCATCATGAAAAGACAAGAACGTGTAACGATATTTCCTTCCGCGCCACGGCGCGGAGCCGCGGCGGTCGCGCTGGCACTGGGTGCCTCAACACTCGCACTGGCGACCGAGGTCGAACTACCGCGCATCGACGTGATCGGCAAGGGCGAACAATCCGTCGCCAAGCAACCGGGCTCGGTAGCCGTAATTGACAAGGAGGCACTGGAACGCAAGCAGCCAGTATCGACCCAGGATGCACTGAAGTCAGTGCCCGGCATCGTCGTGCGCGAGGAGGAAGGCTACGGTTTCATTCCCAACATCGGCATGCGCGGCCTCAACCCGAACCGTAGCCAGAAGCTGCTGGTGCTGGAAGATGGCGTGCCGGTCGCGCCCGGGCTGTTCCTGGCCAACGAGTCGTACTACAGCCCGCGCATCGAGCGCATGCAGAGCATCGAGGTACTGAAGGGCGCAGCGGGTCTGCGCTACGGGCCGACCACGATCGGCGGCGTGATCAACTACAAGACCAAGAATCCCGAGGAGGGTGTCAAGGTCACGGCCAAGGCCGGTTCGCACGGCTATCGCCTGCTCGGCCTCGATGCCGGCGGCGTGGCGTCGTCGGGCGAGGCGATCGGCGGCATCAGCATGGTGACCGCCCAAGGTGACGGTTTCCGCAACAACCGTTTCGACATGAATGATGTCGTGCTCAAGGGGGGCATGGCATTGGGCGACAAACAGTGGATCGCCGCCAAACTCACCTATTACGACAACAAGGTGAATACTTCGTACGTCGGCCTGCGTCCGAACGAATTTCGCAACGATCCGACCAAGAACCCTGCACCGAACGACTGGTTCCTCACCAACCGGACGTCGTTCGACATCAATCACGAATACGAAATCAGCGACACGGTGACGCTGAAGACGCTGTTCTACTGGTCCCAGCTGACGCGCGACTACTGGCGCAGGGAAGTGCAGGCACGGAGCGCTGACGGCACGACCTTTGTCCCGTGCAACGGTCTTGCCTTCTGCATGAACGGCAACAATCGCACCTTCGAAATGATGGGCGTGGACAGCCGCCTGCAAATCGCCCACGGCAGCTTCGGCATGAAGAACGAAACGGAAATCGGTATCCGCCTGCACAGCGACAGTCTGGACAATACGAAGCCGCAATCTAGAACGGACCCCAATGCGCGCTCCGGCATCCTGACCACCGACGATACCCAGAAAGCTGAAGGCATCGCCTTCTACGGTCAGAACCGCTTCATCGTCAACGAGCGCATCGCAATCACGCCCGGCCTGCGCATCGAGAGCTATAACCAGAGTCGCACCAACGAACTGACTGGTGTTTCAGGCAAGGCCAACAATACTGAGGTGATGCCCGGCATCGGTGCGACCTGGCAGGTCACGCCGAAGACGCAACTCTTCGCCGGCGCGTTCAAGGGCTTCTCGCCGGCGATGGTCGCCACCGCGATCAGCGGCTCAGGCGTGGACCAAAACCTCGACGCCGAACGCTCGACCAACTTCGAGCTGGGCGTGCGCGGCAAGGCCGAACGCCTGAGCTATGAGGCCACCGCGTTCTACATGGACTTCGCCAACCAGATCATTCCGCAGTCCGAATCGGGCGGCGTCGGCGCCACCGTCACCAACGCCGGCAAGACCCTGAATCAGGGGCTGGAGGGCGCGATCGGCTATGACCTCGGTGCGGGCTGGGGCGTGGATGCCAACGCCACCTGGGTGCCGACCGCCAAGTTCAACAGTGCCAAGATCGTCGCCGGCATCGACCGCAACGGCAACCGCTTGCCCTATGCGCCGAAGCTGACCTCGAACCTGGCGCTGAGCTACAAGACGGGCGGACTCAAGGCCAGTCTTGGCGCCAACTATGTTTCGCGCCAGTTCGTCGATCCGGAAAATACCATCGCCGAAAACGCAGACGGCCGCCGCGGCGAAATCCCAGCTTACACGGTCTTTACTCTCAACGCACACTACACGGTGGATAAGCAGTTGAGTGTGTTCGGCACGGTGCGCAACCTGTTTGACAAGAAGTACATCGCCAGCCGCAATCCGGACGGCATCTTCCCTGGCGCGGAGCGCAACTTTGAAGTAGGCGTGAGCTACAAGTTCTGAGTCGCATCCGTATACTCGCCATACTGATGGTGCGGACACTTGGCTGGCGCAATGCCGGCCAAGTTTTTTGGGTATCTGGATTTGGCTGCGTTTGAAGGCTTACGAAAACGGCGCGATGAGGAAACCACGGTGAAATTAAAATCTCTACTTGCAATTCTGCTGACCCTCGGGTTTTCCGCCTCTGCTCTGGCGCAGCACAACCATGGTACGACGGGCGGACAAGGAGGTACGCGGGAACCTGACGCCAGACCGATGGAGAAGGCGCGTTTGTTTAATGGCGAGGTACGCCAAGTCGACAAGAACGGAAGCACCGTCACGCTGAAGCATGAATCCATCGACGTTCTGGATGTACCGGCAACGACTATGGCTTATCCCGTAAATGATGCGTCCATTCTTGACCATCTGCATCCTGGCGATAGGGTGCGGTTTCTGATCGTGCGGCAGGGGCGCGCGCTCCTAATTACGAACATCGTGCCGGCACAATAAAGCGTGCGCTACGTGCGTACGACATGTTTCAGCATCACTGCTGACGAAGTACGAGGCGGGCGGCAACGCCAAGGCGCTTGCGCTGATCACGCAGATATCGCCGGCGGCCTGGCGGCACATCCCGCTGAATAGGCCTACACCTTCCAGAGCGACGGCAAGATGATCGACCTGGACGCACTCGTCGCCGGGCTGGAACTGGGGTGACGGAAATTTCTGGGGTTCCGGCTTGCAACCCCTTCTCAGCAATCTTGTGAAGCGTGCTGAAGCTCGGCAGTTCGTAGTCCTTGATCACGAGTTCCGTGGTCAGCGCGTTGATGACGTCGACCACGGTGTTGACGACCGAGCTGGCTCTGCGCGCGATGCGAACAGCCTCGGCCCGGGGCTTGGGCCCGCTGTACGGCCGGATCTTCAGGAAGGCGCGAACCTTGTCGTGGTCACGATACAAGGCCCCGTTCCCGCTGGCCTCGGGATACCGGAGCTGCTGCTGGGGCGCGAAGCCCAAGCAGACGGCCACATGCTCGACCACCTCTGGCGGAATGCTCTCTGCAGGCTGGAAGAAGTGCAGGTACTGGAAGCACTTCAACTGCACCGTCAGCGACAGCCGACGGTCTTCACCGCGCGAACTTGCAGCGACCCACTCCACCTCGTCTTTCGACGGAGTGAACAGCTTCCGCAGCTTTTGCGGTGTTAGGAGACGAGGAAATCGAGGATAGGCGGTGCGCTCAACGCTCGCCATGGGCCGGCGGGCGCGACGTCACATCCCGACTGCCAAACGTGGAGGCAATCACCCTGGCGCAATCAGGTCGCGCAGGGGTTGGCGGTTCGGGCGGCAAACTTCCGATGAAAACGGGCATAGAACAAACCTCAATGCTGTAGAACTTCGCCCCCGCGCTTGTCTCCACCCGTCGCCTCGTGAGCTCATCGGCTCTGTTTCAGTGCACCGTGGTGGTCGAGAGAAATGATAAGCAACACAGCTCGCCGTTGAACCTAGGGTTTGAGCGGAAGCCGCCGCTCTTCGACGCTCACGCAGCGAGCCCTTTGCCGTGATCTGGGCTTTGCGCAACCGCTCGCCCTCGTTCGGCGACGGTGATGGTGACCCAGGTGCCGATGCGGCCGCCGTCGTCCTCTTTCATCACTGGCGCGCTGACTGTCTGCGCTGCCGCACTCTCGTTCTCCGCACACGCCCAGATCATCAAGATCGACGGCTCGTCCACCGGAGCGGAGTCGGCCAGCGCGTGCGCAGCCGGTACGCCTTTATGCACGCCGCCGCTGGCTACAACGATCCGAACCAACCCCAGCCTGGCGCGTTCTTGTTTGAATCGCGAGCATGGCAAAGTACTCGGATGCGAAGGGTTAAGCATGAAGCGAGTTCGAGTCGCCCCTGGCAAGTTTGTTGCCGTCCCCAATGACGTGGCGTAAAGGGCGCAGCGCATCTTCGATCGGGGTCTGACTCGTGACCAGGTTAGGGATCAGCGGCGATGGAACCAAAGGGCGCGACCGGTCTGATCGCGGGCTCCCCAAAGCCACTTGTGATCGCCAAGCCCTGGACCGGTGCGGGCTGACGCTGGACGCGACGACCATCGAAGCCAGCGGCCGGCAGCGACGCCCGTGTGACCCGCTGGGTGCGAGCCTAGCGGGCCGAGCAAGACGCCGCACCGCGTAGTGCAGCCTTCGTGCCGATGAGCTTCGAGCTGGGCGACGCCTTCCAGTTCGACTGGAGCTGCGAGTACGTCTTCGTCGGCGGCATACGCCGACGGCTGCCGACAGCAGTACGGCGGGTCGGTGCAATGCCAGGCTCCGGTGATTCACGCGAACTCCCCTTGGCGGATAACCGGACTGATCCAGAAGCGCACACCGGTGAGCGCCAGTTCGAATTGCAGGTGCTTGAGAAGCTCCTCCATTCTTTCGGCGGGCACGATTGCCTTGGCCAAGGCTGCAATACCGCCCGCAAGGCCTCCGTCATCATCCAGGTCGAAATGCTCGAACCCATGGGCGTAGACGGGCGAACAGAGATATGTCCTGCACACGCCGGAGGAGACAAGCGCACTGACAGTTCGCTCCTCCATAGCTATCGGCGCAAGCAGGTTCAGACATTGCATATCAGTCATGAGGGTCCTTGAACGTTTTCCCGACAAAGCAGCAAGCTCGGTCAACCTCAAGAGCACTTTGGCACCCCCCCGGACAGAGTCCGGGTGGGTCGACTACGAATCTGTCGTCAGCGGAGCAATGGCGTTAACTGGCCGACATATTGCTAGCTTGAAAAGTCAAGGCGCCAGCAACTTACTGACAAGCGACGCATTGCGGTAGGCCACCGCCAGCGCGTTCCTTATCCAGCCTTCCGCGCGACCACCCGCGATATGAAAGTTCGCGATCTCGAGGACATGTTTGAGCTTGAGCGCAGCCGCGTGGATCTCCGAACTGTCGTGTTCCAGTGAAATCTCCAGCCTGAGAATCTCCACGTGCCGGTCCGCATCGCGCAGATGGCTGCGCAACTGGCGCTGCCAAGGCTTGGACGGAGGGAGCCTCTCCAGCAAGGCCTGCACGATGACATCCACGTCGTTGATGCCCTTGCCGATCGCCTCAAAGTGAGCCGCGGCGGACTCTGGCGGGAAGTCCGATTCCGCCACTTGCGTCCCAACGTCCAGCAGGAGTTTTTGCGTCACTCGCGCACGCCCAGCTTGACGTCAGCCACGAGCCGACTCTTCATCGCCCTGTCTCGAAACGAGGGGTCGCCCATCTCCAACCGGTACCACTCGTTCCAGATCCACAGGCTGCCGACCAGATCCACGAACAGCACTTGTCCGGCGTCGCCCTGGACCTGTAGCACTCCATGCCCTTTGGCCCAGTTAAAGACCAGGAGGTGCTTTCCAGGCGGCACGGCGATCCGAATCAGCGAAGCCGGGATGGTCGTCACCAACCGCTCCCCGGCAATGCCCACCTTGACCCTATTGGCGGCATCTCCCCACCGGTGGCGGACGAGATAGATGGTCAGCTGACCGGCGACCGGCTCGAACCGCTTGGCTCGCGATTCGGCTTCTTCGTCAGGGACGGCTTCCGGCGTGCATATCGCCTTGATCCCGGGGCCATTCCTCGCGCGGTAGCACTGCGGTCCCACGGAGCTGCCCCGCAGGAAGCTTGCGCAACCGGGCAGTAGCAAGCTCCCGGTGACGCAGCTCATCCAAGCCAGTACTGCGCGCCTGTCCATGACTTCAGCTCCTTGGCCACCGCTGATGCTGGTCGTCGATCACGTATGCATGTGAGTGCTGCCGAGCGTCGTCCACGGCCGGGCTCTGCAGGTGCTCATCGCCTTCTTTCAGATCACCGTGGGTATGAGGAACCTCCACCGGATCGTCCTTGGGCCAAAGCCAGAGACTCGCGAACGTGGTCACTCCCGCCAGAATGCCCAGAGCGATGAAGCTGGCGTTCAGGCCGGCCTTGGCGCCCAGCCATCCGGCGACCGGGTAGGTGATGAGCCAACAGGCGTGCGAAAGCGCGAACTGCGCGGCGAAAAGCGCTGGTCGGTCCTGCTCGCTGGCCGAGCGGCGCAGCAGCCTGCCGGACGGCGTTTGAGCGAGGGAGTAGCCCATGCCCAACAGCAGCCACAGCACCACGAGCGCCGCATAGTTGCCCGTCGCCAAGGGTCCAAGCAGCAGGCCGATGGTCAGGACAGACGCGCCAAAGACCATGACGCGCCGGTCGGGCAAGCGCTCCAGGAGCTTGGGTAGCCCAAGGGCAATCAGCATGGAGCCGCCGCCGAAGGCCGCCAGTGCGCCGGCCGTGAAACGCTGGTTGAGCTGCAGCTGGCTCTGCACCAGCACCACCGTGTTGACGATGACCATGGCGCTGGCGGACGCGACAGCGAGGTTCAACGCTAGCAAGCCGCGCAGCCGCGGTGTGGAGAGGTAGATGCGGCTGCCGCGCGTGGTGCGCTCGTAGATGCTGCGCCGCGGCGGCTGCTTTGCCTTGGGGAGCACGGTAGAGACAACCAGTACGGCCGAGGCGACGAAACCCACAACCGTCCCAAGGAAAAGGCTGTGGAAGCTGACCACGGTCAGCAGTGCTGCAGCCAGCGCCGGACTGGCCAGGCTCTCAAGGTCATAGGCCAGGCGCGATAGCGACAAGGCCTTGGTGTAGTCCGCCTCCTTGGGCAGCACATCAGGGATCGTCGCCTGGAATGTGGGCGTGAAACCCGCAGAGGCCGACTGCAACACGAAGATCAGCACGTAGACCTGCCAGATCTCCGTGACGAAGGGCAGCACCAGCGCGACGGCGGCGCGCACGAGGTCCAGCGCAACCAGCAAGGTGCGGCGCGGCACCCTGTCGGCAAACGCCGAGGCGATGGGTGCGACGCCGATGTAGGCCACCATCTTGATGGCCAGCGCGGTGCCGAGCACTGCGCCCGCGTCCGCACCTGCCAAGTCGAAGGCCAGCAGGCCCAGTGCGACGGTGGCCAGCCCTGTTCCGACCAGCGCAATGACCTGGGCGAAGAAAAGGTGGCGGTACGTCCGATTGGCAAGGACATCCAACATGGCGGTGCTCCGCGAAAGGGGGACAGACGCCAGCAGGCGCAATGCCTGCTGGCGCCGCAACGGTCAAAGACCGATCAGTTGCCGGTGAAGTTGGCAGCGATGAAGTTGCCCTGCGGCGTGAAGAACATGTAGAGGTTCGCCTTGGACTTGTCGGCAGCGGCCGGATCCTTGAAGGTGACCTTCCATTCCTTGCCCTTCTGGCCATCGACCTGCTCGGGCGTGCCGGGCTTGATGCTCTGCCAGGACTTGTCGAGCTTGCCGCCGGCGATGAGCGCCTGCTGGCGCTTCACGGCGCAGCCCGACACGGTCTCGGCCTTGGCTGGCGTGTTGCCGTGGAAATGGCAGTCGCCGTCACCGCCGGCAAAGGCGGGAGCGGAGAGGCTGAATGCGGCCATGGCGGCCATCGAGACGAACAGTTTCTTCATGGAAAACTCCTTTGGTGGGGGGTGGGGGAAAACTCAAAGAACGCGGCCATCAGAGGCTCTCGCGTCCCGTGCGGGTGCTCTTGTCGATGTCCATGTCTTCATGCAGGTGCTTGTGCTCCTCCTCGGGGAAGCGCAGGTTCTCTGCATCGAAGTCGTGGTGGTAGCCGTGCAGTTGCATCAACAGCAACAGCGCGCCGAGCGTCATCAGTGCGTTGTTCGAGAACGTGCTGAACCGCTGGAACGACTCACGCTTGCGCCACAGGGACAGCAGGGCGACCATGACCACGAGAGCGGCGATCTGCCCGATCTCAACGCCGACGTTGAAGCTCAGGATCCGCATCAGCATGCTGAAGTTGTCGTCGCCCAGCGGCAGTTGCTGCAGGCGGGTGGACAGGCCGAAACCGTGCAGCAGCCCGAAGGCGAAGACGACACGCAGTAGGTTGGGCGACGGGCGGTTGAAGTACTTCTGGAAGCCGCCGTTGTTGTCGAACCCCTTGTAGATGACGCTGATCGCGATCAGTGCATCCACGAGCCAGAAGTTCCAGGTGATCTTCAGGAACGTCGCGAAGATCAGCGTGATGCAGTGGCCCAGCGTGAACGCCGTGACGAACTTGGCCACATCGGTGAACTTCGTGAGGAAGAACACCACACCGAACAGGAACAACAGGTGGTCGTAGCCGGTCAGCATGTGGCTGGCGCCCAGCCCGATGTACTGCAGGTAGCCGCCATCCAGCATGCGCTGCTTGTCGGCCTCGGAGATGCCGTGCGCCCAGGCGGCCGCGGCGGAGAGGAGCAGGCCCACCGCGAGCAGCGGCCGGGCAAGACGTTGGAACATGATTTCCTTTACTGCTGGTGAAAAATCAGGGAGACGGGGAAGCGCTCGCGCCTCCCCTATCAAGCTCAGGCTTGCGGCAGGGGTTCGGGTTCCGGCTCAGGCTTGGCCTGATCCGACCGCTTCAGGACGAGACCGCACAACGCGGGCAGGACCAGCAGCGTCAGGACCGTCGCGGTGATCAGGCCGCCGATCACGACCGTTGCCAGCGGCCGCTGTACCTCGGCCCCAGTGCCGGTACCGAACGCCATCGGGATGAAGCCCAAGGACGCGACCAGAGCGGTCATCAGGACGGGTCGCACGCGCTCCATCGCGCCTTCGATCACGGCCGCGCTAGTCGCCATGCCGTCTTCCAGCCGCTTACGGATTGCCGAAATCATCACGAGGCCGTTGAGCACCGCCACACCTGACACGGCGATGAATCCCACAGCAGCGGAGATCGAGAACGGAATGTCGCGAATAGCCAGCGTGAACACGCCGCCCGCCACTGCCATCGGGATGGTGGCCAACACCGTCGCCGTCAGCGCAGCGCTGCCGATGGCCAGGTAGAGGACCGCACTGATGAGCACCAGGCACGCCGGGATGATGATGGCCAGCCGCTTGGAAGCAGCCTGCAGGTTCTGGAACTGGCCGCCCCATTCGATCCACGCGCCGGTTGGCAGCTTGATCTCGGCGTCGATGCGCTTCTGCGCTTCGGCGACAAAGCTGCCCAGGTCCCGCCCGCTGACGTTCGCCTCGACATACAGGCGGCGCTTGCCGTTGTCACGACTGACCTCGTTCAGACCTTGCGTGAACTTGAACTGCACCAGCGAACCCAGCGGCACCGAAGCACGCGGCTTGCCGTCGACCGCGGGCAGCGTCACCGGCAATCCGCGCAGCTGGTCCAGATTGTTGCGTTGATCGCCTGGCAGGCGCACGACCAGGTCGAAGCGACGGTCACCCTCGAAGATCTGACCCGACGGCCGGCCTGCCAGCGCGGCGGACACCGTGTCGGCAACTTCCTTGAGCGTGAGGCCGTGGCGCGCAATCGCCACGCGGTCGAACTCGATGTCGAAGGTTGGGAACCCCGATGTCTGCGCCACGCGCGTATCGACCGCGCCCGGGATCTTCTTCAGCAACGCGGCGATGCGCTGGCCGGTCGCAGCCAACTGGTCGAGGTCGTCGCCGTAGATCTTGACGGCCACATCGCTGCGGACGCCGCCGATCAACTCGTTGAACCGCATCTCGATCGGTTGCGTCGCGTCGTAGGCATTGCCCACGATCGCCGACATCTTCTCGCGGATGCGCTCGACGACCTGCTCCTTGGTGGTCACGCCTTCGGGCCACTCGTTCTTGGGCTTCAGGATGACGTAGTTGTCGGAGGCGTTCGGAGGCATCGGGTCCGCCGCCAGGCTGGCCGTACCCGCCTTCGAGTAGACCGTCTTGACCTCAGGGAGGGTCAACAGGGTCCGCTCGATGGGCAGGTCCAGCGCGGCCGAGTCCTCGATCGACATCGAAGGAATGCGGACTGACGAGAGGTTCAGGTTCTGTTCGTCGAGCGTGGGCATGAACTCCTTGCCGACGAATCGGAAGGTGACCGCTGCCGCCGCCACTATGACGAGGCCGGTGACGATCGATGGCCACGGGTTGGCCACCGTACGCTGCAGCACCGGCAGGTACCGGTTCTTGGTCGCCTGGATCACCTTGACTTCGCGCTCCTCGATGTGCTTCGTCATCACGACGGCCAGCATGGCCGGCACGAAGGTGATGGACAGCACGAAGGCGGACGCGAGGGCCAGCATCAGCGTGATCACCATGGGCGAGAACATCTTGCCCTCGACGCCCTGGAAGCTCAGGCACGGCAGGAACACCAGGAAGATCACCAGCTGGCCGTATACGGTCGGCTTGATCATTTCCTTGGACGAAGCCATGACCTCCTGCAGGCGCTCGCCGAGCGTCAGCAAGCGGCCTTCCAGTGCCTGTCGATGGGCCAGGCGCCGCAAGGCGTTCTCGACCACGATGACGGCGCCGTCGATGATCAGACCGAAGTCCAGCGCACCGAGGCTCATCAGGTTGCCCGAGATGCCGAAGGAGTTCATGCCGATGGCGCTCATCAGCAGCGACAGCGGAATCACCAGCGCCGCGATGACGGCCGCGCGCCAGTTGCCCAGCAGGGCGAACAGGATGGCGACAACCAGCAGCGCACCCTCGGTCAGGTTCTTGGCGACGGTCTTGATGGTGGCCACCACCAGCTGGGAGCGGTCCAGCGTGGGCTCCAGCACGACGCCTTCCGGCAGCGTCTTCTTGATCTCTCCCAGCTTCTCGACCACGGCGGCGGCAACCGTCCGGCTGTTTTCGCCGACAAGCATCAGCGCGCTGCCGACGACCGCCTCATTGCCGTCGCGGCTGGCTGCACCGGTGCGAATCTCACCGCCGATCTTGACCGTGGCCACCTGGCCCACCGTGACCGGCACGCCGTTGCGTTGCGCGACAACCGTATTGGCGATCTGGTCCACGGAGCGCAGTCGGCCATCGGCACGGACGAGGTAGTTCTCGCCTGAGCGACGCAAGTAGTTGGCACCGATGGATAGATTCGAGTCTTCCAGCGCGCGACCGAGTTCACTCCAGTCCAGGCCGTAGGCCGCAAGACGCGTCAGGTCGGGCTCGACGACGTACTGCTTGACGAAGCCGCCCAGCGAGTCCACGTCAGCGACGCCGGGCGTCATGCGCAGCTGTGGCCGGACGATCCAGTCCTGCACCGTGCGGAGGTAGGCCAACTGCGAGACGGAATCGGGCAAGCGTTCGCCCTCGTCCGTCACGAAGCTGCCGTCCTTCTGCCAGCCGGCCTTGCCTTCAGCCGGTGCAGGCGCACCCTCGCCGCGCGGGTACTTGTACTCGACGCTGTAGTGCACCACCTCGCCGAGGCCAGTGGATACCGGTCCGAGGACGGGGTCGGCACCTTCGGGCAGGCTGGCCCGCGCCTGATTCAAGCGTTCGGTGACCTGCTGGCGCATGAAGTACAGGTTGGCGCTCTCCTTGAAGATCACCGTGACCTGGCTGAAGCCATTGCGCGAGAACGAGCGCATGTTCTCCACGCCGTTCAGGCCGGCAAGCGCTGTCTCGATCGGATAGGTCACTCGTTTTTCAACCTCGACCGGTGTCAGTGTCGGGACAACCGTGTTGATCTGTACCTGCTTGTTCGTGATGTCGGGCGTGACGTCGATGGGCAGCAAGTTGAGCTGCCAGGCGCCGAAGGCGGCGACGAGCGCCGTCAGAAACAGCACCATCCAACGGGCTCGAACCACGCCCTGGAGAAGAGCTTGGATCATTCGTCGTCTCCCGCGAGCTTCTTCGCCTCGGCCTTCAGCAGGAAGGCATTGCGGACGGCGACCTGCTGGCCCGACTTCAGGCCAGTGACGATCTGCGCCAGGCCACCGCTGCGCAGACCCACGTAGACCTGCTGGACGCGGAAGCCTTCAGGCGTGCGGAGGAACACGACATCCGTACCGTCGATGTTTTGCACCGCCTCTTCGGGCACGGCGACGCCCTGCGGCGTGGATTGACCGCGGGTCTGCAGGCGGACCTGCACACCTTCGCCGGCGAGGAGCGATTGCGCATCCGGCCCCGCCGTCGGAATGAGCACGACCGTGGCCGCACGCGTGGTGGCGCTGACGCCTGGCGTCAAGCCGCGAACCGTCACCGGCACCGGCTTGCCGGAGCGAGTCAGAACAGTAGCCGAGTCGCCCACTGCCACGCGACGCAGATCGTCCGCGGTCAGAGGCGCCTCGATCTGCACGGCACCGGGCATTCCCACACGGAACAGCTCAAGGTCCGGCGTCACGTGGGCGCCTGCAAGCGCAGTGATGGAACTGATGCGGCCGGCGATGGGCGCCACGATATTGAGCGATCGGCCGTCGCTGCCGACGCGCGCGGCGCCTGCGACAGCAGCGGCCCGCTGAGCCTCAGCCTCAGCGACGTCCACATCTGCTTGAGCGGCTTCCAGCGCTTGACGAGGCGTGACGCCCTGGTCGAAGAGGCTCTTCTCACGGGCCAGCGTCTTGCGCGCCAGGTCGACCTTGGCTTGCGCCACGCGGCGGTCGCTCACCATGGTGGCGGCTTCGAGGCTCTCGATACTTGCGAGCACCTCACCTGCCTTGACGGTGTCGCCGAGGCGGCGCAAGACCCGGACCAATGTGCCGTTTGCGCGGCTCACCACGGCGGCTTCCGCGCCCGGTGCGGCCGTCACGACCGCAGGGAGCAGAAGCTCATTGCGGACGTCAGAGCCAGACGCGTTCTCGACAGTGATGTTGGCGGCGGTGATGTAGTCCGCCGGGATCTTCAGCTCGGGCGCGTCCTTCTTGGCCGCATTTGCGGTCGCTGCCGGCTTCGGTGCGGCGGCGGCTGGCGCCGGCTCTGCACCGCTCGAGCTGCGGCTCGCAATGCCGTAGCCCAGTGCTCCTGCACCGGCGGCGATGCAGGCCGCGATCAGCACTTGGTTCAGCTTGAATTTGCTTGTCATTGTGATTCTCCAAATGCGAGACGGCCCTGCGCCTGCGCGAGCGCTGCCAGGGAACGGACGCGCGCCAATCGCGCGTCGATGGTTGAACGTTGAGCTTCGGAATAAGCGCGACGAGCGAACAGCAGCTCGACAAGAGGCGTGCGTCCGGCGTCGTAGCCGATGCGGCCCAGTCGATAGCCTTCGGCGGACGCACGCTCGCCCTCAAGAGCAGCTTCCAGTTGCCCCTCCGCAGCCAGCAGTTGCGCCTGCGCCGATCGACGGGCTGCAGCTGTCTCCAGCCGGGCAGCCAGGACGCGTGCGTCGGCGGCCTGCACGCGCTGGCGCGCGGCGGCGACGCCGTCTCGATTGCGGTCGAACAACGGGATGGATGCGGACAAGCCGACCACATAGCCGTTCTGGGACGTCCGGGCATAGCGACGCACGCCGGCCGTCACGCTGAGGTCTGGAATCCAGCGCCGCTCTTCCACTTGCAGCCGGGCCTCGGAGGCCTCACGCTCGCTTTGCGCGACGCGCAGCGTGGGAGATTCGTCGGCTGCGGCGCCTGCGTCGGCTGCCGTGCTGAACAGGGATCCGGCGATGCCGGTGAAGCGCTCCTGGGACCCAACGAGTGCAGACAGCTCTTCCAGGGCCTGGGTCAGGTCGGCGGCGGCTGCGCGCTCGGCGCCACGGGCGGCAGCGGCACCGGCTTCTGCCTGCGCGACGCGGACACTGGCTTCCTTGCCTGCTTCGACTTGGGCGCGCGCGGCCCGCAAGTCGTCGCCGGCGCGGCTCAGTTCATCTGCTGCCACACGTTGCCGCCCTTGGGCCGCCTCGACCGTTCCGTAGGCGACGGCGAGCTTTGCAGCCCACAGCACTTCGGCTTCACGGCGCCTGGCTTCGGCCACATCGGAATCGCGGTCGGACACGGCGATGCGAGAGGCTCGCTTGCCGCCCAGTTCCAGCGGCTGACTGATGGAGAAGGTGATTTGACGCGGGCTCTGACCGCCGTTGCTCGGCGCGTTCAGGTCTTCAGAAAGTGCGTCGACCTTGGGATTGAGCCACTTGCGGCTCTGCGCCGCGTCCAGGCGCGCGGCTTCGGCATTGGCCTGCTGCTCAAGCAGGATGGGCGCCCGCGCCAGTGACTGTTGCAGCAGCACGCCGAAGGCCGGCGCGTCGGCTGCTTGGGAGGTGGTTGTTGAAAGGGTGAGCGCGAGCGCGAGGGCGCACAGCGCCAGGCTCGGTTGCGAGACGACATTGCGGCGGCTGGCAAGGCCAGCACCGCGCTGCCTCTGCACCGGCGCGCGAAGGGGAAATTGCGATGACATGAAAACTCCACGGACTGAGCGCGCGCTGGTGCGCGCCCGGGAAAAACGGCTTGCGGCTTTTCAGGCGTGGAGCGGAGGGGCACGGCCTGCGGGGGGCAGGCTCTTGAAAGAGGTGAACTGCGGTGGCCCGCGGTCGGGCCAGTCAGGGACGGGCGTATCCACTTCGATGGCCGGGAAGGCCACCACGAACGCCGCTACAGAAAGCAGCGCATCGGAAACCGATTGAACGCCGCTCAGCTCCGACGCGGCCTGCGAGCGCAGCGCGATGGCAGGGTGGCCAGCTTGCAGCCCATCATGGCTGTCCTCAGCATGCGATTCGAAGGCCAGGGAATCCCCGGAGGGGCTGTGCAAAGCGGCCAAGCCAGCGTCGGCATCAATGCCGAAGTCATGGTGATGCTGGTGAAACGGTGCGCTGACCTGGTCAAACACCAGAACCATGACCAGCAACAAGCGAAACGCCCACACCCAGCCGCGCTGCTGGGGGGCAACCCCGTCGCGCGAGCATGTTCGTGGGATGACGCTGATTGGCTTCACGATCCTCTGAAATGTTGAGTTAGTTCGCTGTGCTCATGTACCGCCTCGAGCAGGAGCTGAGGGTCGTTGATAGTATCACTGCGGCGGTCTTGGAGGTGTTCCAAGATCACGAGTGACCAAGGTTTCTGTTGCAAACAGTGTCCCCGATCCGGGGTACTTTGGCAAGGTACTGGGGGCCAGTACCATGAAGTCATGGGCAGCGTGTACTACTTCCTCACGCTTCCGGCCATCGTCATGGTGCTCGGAGGGTGGCTGGCGTCGTTCTGGCAGCCCAGCAAGACGCTGATCTCGAATGTTCAGCACGTCGCAGCCGGCATCATCTTGGCTGCGATCACCATCGAGGTGTTCCCAGAGATGCGTCAGTCGACAGCATCTCCACAAGCGCTGGTGGGCATGTTCGCCTTTGGCGTGCTGTTCATGTTCGGTGTTCAGCGCCTGGGATCCTGGCTGGAGGCGCGCGCAGCGAACACTGCGCCAGGCAGCAATTCCGCGCAACTCAACTACGGACTGGTCATCACCGTGTTCCTCGACGCGGCGCTGGACGGCGTGACGATCGGTGCCGGCTTTGCGGCTGGAGAGAAGGTTGGCTTCGCGCTGGCCATTGGCCTGTCCGCTGAAATGCTGTTCCTGGGCATGTCCCTGGTTTCCGAGGCGATCCAAGGCCGACGTGTGCTCTGGGTGTGCGTGGCGCTTGCCGCGACGCTCCTGACGACTGCACTGGTCGGCTATCGGAGCTTGAGCGCCCTGCCCGCATCGACGGTGGCTGTCGTCCTGGCGTTTTCCGCGGCGGCGTTGCTGTACCTCGTCACGGAGGAGTTGCTGGTAGAGGCACATGTGCACGAAGAGAAGCCCTACTCGATGCTCGTGTTGTTCGCCGGCTTCGTGGGTTTCTGGGTGATCACGCTGTTCTGAGCGGGCACGCCCCCTTTGACGCTGAACCCGATGGTCGTGTAGCTGTCGGTGGACGTGGCCCCTGCGGTGCCGCCATGCATGCGAGAGATGGCGGCGACGATGGACAGACCCAGGCCATGGTTCCTGCTTGCATCCGTCCTGGACGCGTCGATCCGATAGAAGCGGTCGAACAATCGAGGCAAATGCTCGGGCGGGATGGGACTACCAATGTTGCAGACGCTCAACGTGGCTCCGCCATCCGGTTCATCATCAATGTCGATCCAGATGGTCGATCCCCTGATCGCAAAACGGGTCGCGTTGCCGACCAGGTTCGACAGCGCGCGCCGGATCAACCCCGCATCGACGGCAAGCGTGGCATCGCCCCGAATCTCGGTCTGCAGACCCGCTTCATGAAGCGCAGCCTCGTGATAGTCGACCACTTCACCGGCAAGCTGCGCAAGACTCTGGGCCAGCCCACGCCGCGCGACTGCGCCCCGTTCCGCGTTCGACAGGAACAGCATGTCCGCCACGATCATGGCAATCCTGCGGAGTTCCTCTAGATTGGATTCCAGCAGTTCTCGTAGCTCGGCCGTAGATCGCGGGCGGCGCAAGGCCACTTCGCAACTGCCAATCAGGATGGATAACGGGCTGTTGAGCTCGTGGGCCACGTCGGCGTTGAAGGCCTCCATCTGTGTGTAGGCACTGGACAGTCGCCCAAGCAACGCATTGGTCTGCGCGATGAGTGGCTGCAACTCCTCGGCCTGTTCACCGCCATCCAGCCGCACGTCCAGGCGGCTCGCACTCACCGCCGAGGTTTGTCGCACCAGGGTGCGCAAGGGGTGCAAGCCGCGCGACACCAACACATAGCCGCCCACGCAAATGATGCTGGAGCCTGCCAGCGCCGCGAGCGCCAGCGTCCAAGCCAGCCTTTCAAGCAAGTCACTGTCGCGGCGCATGTCGAGTACCAAGGTCGCGCGCCCTTCGCCCAGGTTGGCCGGTAACTTCACGTCGAACCGTCTGAGCTTCGTTTTCGCGTCCTTGGGCGGCTGCAGCTCCGACTTCGCAATGAGGTGGCCACCGCCATCCAGCACGCTCAACGACAGCTCGTCATGCCCGGCCAGATAGTCGTTGAGCATGTGGCGCACGCTGGACACGTCGCTGAGGTTGCGACCGTCCAGAAGGAGGTGCTCGATGGCCTCTTCCTTCTGGTCGAGTGTGGCTTCTTGCCGCTCAGCGAGCGTGAGGGCGATGACGATGTAGACGACGATGCATACACCGCCAAGCGCCAGCAC